>Ga0169931_10004061_pt1 | contig 22931 bp, 22 predicted proteins | sample Kivu_15m_20L_FD_129675 | JGI IMG/M metagenome (GOLD analysis project Ga0169931, IMG submission 129675) | Freshwater microbial communities from Lake Kivu, Western Province, Rwanda to study Microbial Dark Matter (Phase II) - Kivu_15m_20L... | ecosystem: Environmental > Aquatic > Freshwater > Lake...
ATTCATCAACTCCACGAGTTTCGATTTTCCGAGGGAAAACTCTTCTTTCAAAACGGCTGAGTCCAAACGAACGCGCATTAACCCATCTTTCAATTGAACAGAAATGGTGCGGTTGGCCGCATAAGTTCCGACCACTTTAGCCCACACCTCAGCAGCCTCTGCTTCTTTCAGTTTATCCTCCAAACCGAAAATGCGCACCATGTCTTTGATTACACCTTTGAGGGGCTTGGCATCATATTGCTTTTTCATAGGCAAGGAGATATAACGGCATTATCCACTTCAAAAACACGGACATCGGACTTTGCTTTTTTGAATAAATCGGGCACTCGGCCTCTGTGTGTATCGGTGATAAAAATCTGACCAAATCGGCCATCGGCAACTAACTCCATCAAAAAGCCCACACGGTCATCATCAATTTTGTCAAACACGTCATCCAACAGCAAAATCGGGGTAATGCCCAAGCGCTCACGAACGAAGAGAAACTCCGCGATTTTAAGTGCAATCAGAAAACTTTTCTGCTGCCCTTGCGAGCCAAATCGTTTGATAGGATGTCCGTTGATTTCGAACACCATATCATCTTTATGCAGCCCCACACCGGTGCGCTCCAGCAGGCGGTCTTTGGGCAGGGCTTCTTCCAACAATCTGTGAAAATCTGCGTGCAACAATTGCGATTCGTAGGCAATGGCCACATGCTCGCGGCCGCGAGTCAGCAGACCATAGATCTCATCGAAAAGGGGAATAAATGCCGCCACGAATGCTTGTCTTTTGTGAAAAAGGGAATAGCCGGCAGCTACCAATTGTTCGTCCCAAACGGCCAAATTGTCGGCATCGAATGTTCGATTTTTAGAAAAAAATTTCAGCAAGTTATTTCGCTGTTGGAGAATCCGGTTGTAGCTCAATAGCCCTTCCAAATAGGCATGGTCGGACTGAGAGATATTGCGATCCAAAAACTTTCTGCGGACTTCGCTTCCTTCATGCACCAAATCTGCGTCTGATGGCGAAATAATGACGCATGGAAAAAGCCCGATATGATCGGCCATCTTGGTGTATTCCTTTTTGTTTCTGCGAAACACCTTCTTTTCTCCCCGCTTCACTCCGCAGTAGAGCTTCTCAGGAGTTTTTTCCCGCTCATACTCACCCTCCAACACAAAAAATGGCTCGCCATGTTTGATGTTTTCTGCGTCTGAAAGGTTAAAGTAACTCTTGCAATGACTTAAATAGTAGATGGCATCCAGCACGTTGGTTTTGCCCGCTCCGTTATTGCCGGTCAAGCAATTAACCTCGGGACCAAAAGAGGCTGTGGCCTCGGAATAGTTCTTAAAATGCAGCAAACTCAACCTGTCGAGACGCAATTTCATTTGCCAAAGGTCGGAGAAAAGCCCCCGGAAAAGGCACTTCAGTAAGCCAATAATACATGTCACACCATGTCGAAAAAAAACTATTTTTGCGCCTCAAATTTTCAGACCCATGTCTAAAAAATCTCAGAAAGAAGAGACTATTGTGGATGTGCAGGAAGTGTACTCCAAATCGGAAATGTTCATTGACAAAAACCGAAAAATCATTTTCGGCATCATTGGCGGTATTGCGTTGCTGGTAGCGGGATATTATGCCTACAATAAACTCTACATGTTGCCTCGTGAGCAAAAAGCTGCCGGAGAAATGTGGATGGCTCAAGTGTGGTTCAATGAAGAAAATAGTGAATTGGCCCTGGCCGGAGACGATGTCTATGCCGGTTTTGAAGAAATTGCAGATAAGTATAGCGGTACAAATGCCGCCAAGTTGGCGAACTATTACATGGGCATTATATACCGAGACAAGGGAACTGCTGAGGATTTCCAAACTGCTTTGGATTACTTCCTTGTTGCTGCCGATTTGAAAGATCAAGCCATTGGCCCATTGGCTGCCGGTAATGCAGGCGATATGTATGTGGAGCTGGGTGACAACGCCAAGGCATTGGAATGTTTCGAAGATGCTGCTGACCGATCTGACAACGTGTTTATATCGTCCACTTATTTGATGAAAGCCGCACAGTTATGCATGTTGGAAGGCAATAATGACCCTGCCAAAAAGTATTTGTCACGCATCATCGAAGATTACCCAACAAGCAGTCAGTTTGCAGATGCTGAAAAGTATCTTGCAGCTATAGGGGGCTAATGGCCACACAGGGAAAGAATTTATCCGATTATCAAAAAGACGCGATTCCGAACGCATCAGCGATGCGCTTCGGAATTGTCGTTTCTGAGTGGAACGATCACATCACCGGCAACTTGCTTCGCGGCTGTTTGGACACCCTGCACCATCATGGCGCTGTGGAATCCAATATCAGAGTCTCTTTTGTTCCGGGCAGTTTTGAATTGCCCTCCGGTGCCCAGTCCATGCTGGAACACCTGAACTTGGATGCGGTTATCTGCATTGGCTCGGTTATCAGAGGAGAAACTGCCCACTTTGACTTTGTCTGTCAAGCCTGCGCTCAAGGGGTCAAGGATGTGGCCTTGCGCTATTCGAAGCCTGTCATTTTCTGTGTGCTCACTGACGACAACGAGTCTCAATCCATCGCGCGATCGGGAGGTGCATTGGGCAATAAAGGTGTTGAAGCAGCCGTAGCGGCTATCAAGATGGCGGACATGCGCAATGGTTTCAACGCAAAGCGCCCTGCAGGATTCAAAATGTGACCCACGGTCTAATTTAGCCGACCTCAATCCCTCCGAAATGTCCGATATCAAAGCACATTTCAAATCCCATCCACTTCAGGCCATCATTCTGTTGGCATTGACGCTGCGCATTTTAGCAGCCTTTTTTGCCAAAGGCTACATGATGCACGATGACCACTTCCTGATCATCGAAACCTCGGCCGGATGGGCTGACGGGCATGACTACAACAATTGGCTGCCATGGTCACCCGGCTGCGCGGGCCCTTCGGGACACAGTTTTTTCTACCCCGGTATTCACTTTTTGATTTTCAAGATTTTCAATTTCATTGGGCTCCACGACCCACAGACGCAGATGCTGTTTATCAGGCTTCTGCACGCATTGTACAGCTTGCTGATAGTGACTTTGGGTTACAAAATAGCCGTGCGTTTGGCGGGCGAAAAAACCGCTTTGCGCTCTGCTTTGGTGCTGGCTGTTTTGGCCTTCTTGCCCAATTTCAGTGTGCGCAATTTGGTAGAAATGGCGAGCATCCCGCCCCTGATTGCTGCGGTGTTGTCCATGATGAATTTTGACCAAAGCAAAAAATTGAAGCACGTGCTTTGGGCGGGTTTGTGGGTGGGCATTGCGGCCGGAATTCGCTACCAAACCGGCTTGTTTGGCGCGGGCTTGGGGCTTTTTCTTCTTTGGCAAAAAGAGTGGCGCGGTGCCTTGGTTTTGGCCGCATCATTTGCCCTCACTTTTTTCCTGACGCAAGCAACAGACTTGTTCATCTGGCACCGGCCTTTTGCAGAGCTGACCGAATATGTGCGATATAATTTCACCTCCGGAGGAGAATATGTGGTGCTTCCTTGGTACACCTATTTGCTCACCATTGCGGGTTATTTGGTGCCACCATTCAGTCTTATTCTCGTTTGGGGATTTGCAAAGAACGCTCGAAAACATCTCATCACATTCTTACCTGTGATTGTTTTTATTCTGGTGCACAGCATTATTGGAAACAAACAAGAACGTTTCATTTTGCCTGTTTTGCCTTTCATCATCATATCCGGATTGGCCTATTGGCAAAGCGAAAACCTTAGCGAAAAACTGAGAAAGGTGCTTCGCGCGGGATGGGTTTCCTTTTGGGTTCTCAACACTATGGGCTTGGCCATTCTGACGTTTTCTTATGGCAAAAAAGCCCGCGTGGAGGCCATGTATTTTCTTTATAAAAATCAGGTCACACAACCTGTGGTGATCGAGTATTCGTTTAGAGAAGAAGTCCGATACCCGCCTCAGTTTTATTCGGGCATTTGGGGAAAATACTATTTGGTAGACAAGGGCACCAACTTGACTGCAATGTCAGACTATCTGACCACCCTGGAACCTGAAGGCCAACCCGCTTTCGCACTTTTTTATGAAAACATCGAATTGGCTGAAAGGACGAAGCGGTTTGAAGAAGAAGTGAGGCCATTGTCATTCGAAGCCAAAATAGAACCTTCTTGGTTTGACCGCTTGCTTCACCTCATCAATCCCAACAACCGTCTGGAAGAAGTTTTCATCTACCGTGTCCAACCCGCTCATCCGACAACCGAAGGGAACTAGTGCCCTGCAGGCCTGTTAAGCGCGATGAATGCAGTGGGGTCAAGGTATTGGCCGTCCACATTGGATCCATAGCCACCACCAATGGATAAACCCACTTTCTTTCTGATTTCGAAGTGCAAATGCGCCCAATAAGCCCCATCAGCAGTGCCGATGGTGCCCAATTCTCGGCCCCGATGGAGTGTGTCCCCGACTGCCACCTTCATTTGGTTCAAGTGAGCATAAAGACTTTCGACCGTCTTCAGAACTGAGTCGCGATAGAAACGGTGTTCAACACGGACCACATTTCCCCATCCGGGACCCTCATATCCCACATAAGTGACCACACCGGTGCCTATGCAGAAGACCGGGTCGTCAAAATCGGTGTTACCTCCACCTTTGCCGTTCCAATCATCACCCAGGTGGGTGTTTCGTCCAAAAGGCTGCGCATTGTAATAGCCACTGCCATTGGGCGGACCTACAGGATAGTCAAATCCATTTGCCAAGGGAAATGGGCGCTCCGGCTCATGAAGCACTATTGCGAAAGCCGTGCGCGCTTCGGAGTCAGGAACAGCAGCACAACCGCCCATGGAAATCAACAAAGCAATTGTTTTAAAAGATTTCATTTTTGTTATCAATGAAGTTCGAGAAACTACTTTTGGCCGAAACACGATTTTTGAATAGAGTCATGAAAACGATTTTGCTGCTCATTATTGTCCTGCCCGCGATGGCTTTTTCGCAAAACTACAGATGGCAGCAGCGTGTGGATTACCAAATGGACGTGGAATTGAACGATGAAAACCACACCATCACCGGAAAACAGAAATTGATCTATGAAAACAACTCCCCCGAGGCACTAACTCAAGTATTTTACCACCTCTATTTCAATGCCTTTCAGCCCGGAAGTGCCATGGATATGCGCACCCGCAACCTACCCGACCCTGACAGCCGATTGAGCCGTATAGGCACTTTGGAAAAAGACCAGCAGGGCTTTCAGAAAGTCAAATCGCTCAAGATGAACGGTTTGGATTGCAACTACAAAATGCAGGGCACCATTTTACAAGTCACGCTTCCCAAAGCCATCGGCCCCAAGTCGAAAGCCACATTTGAAATGGAGTTTGAAGCACAAGTTCCCATTCAAATCCGCAGGTCGGGCCGTAGCAATGCCGAAGGCGTAGCATACAGCATGGCGCAGTGGTACCCCAAAATGTGTAATTATGATGAAGAAGGTTGGCATGCTCACCCATACATCGGGCGCGAATTCTATGGTATTTGGGGCAATTTCAATGTCAATATCACGCTTCCGTCAGAATACATGGTAGGCGGTACGGGCATTTTGACCAATGCCTCCGAAATAGGGAAAGGCTATGGCCCCGAACCCAAAAAGTCCATCTCGGGTGGTAAACACACCTGGAAATTCAAAGCTGAGAATGTCCACGATTTCATGTGGGCTGCCGACAAAGACTACCTGCACGAAACCAAGCAAGTGCCCGGTGGCCCAGTGCTCCATTTCATCTTTCAAGACCACCCCGACTACACCCCCCATTGGCGCGCCTTCCAAGATGATGTCGTCAGGGCTTTTCAATACATGAGTGAAAATTTTGGTAAATATCCTTGGCCTCAATTCACTGTTATTCAAGGTGGTGATGGAGGAATGGAATACCCCATGGCCACCTTGGTCACAGGTCACCGACAACGGGGAAGTCTATTGGGAGTCACCATCCATGAGGCAGCACACTCATGGTATTATGGAGCCCTGGCCAGCAACGAAAGTTTGCACGAATGGATGGACGAGGGAATGACCAGTTACATGACAGCCGAAACAATGGCCCATTTGACAGATGCCAATCCCTCAGATAGCCACGATAGCGCCTATCAGAATTACTTCTCCATAGTGGCGGACAAAGAAGAAAACCCACTTAGCACGCATGCCGATCATTATCAAAGCAATCGCGCGTATGGCGTGGCTGCTTATAGCAAAGGTGAAGTGCTCATAGCCCAACTGGGCTATGTTATAGGGCGCGAAAATTTGCATCGAGGGCTGAAAGAGTATTTCGAATCATGGAAATTTCGCCATCCCAATCCTACTGACCTGCGCAGAGTGATGGAAAAAGTGAGCGGCCTGCAATTGGATTGGTATTTCAGATACATGGTTCAAACCACCGAGACTATTGACTACAGTTTGGGAATGGTGATGGAAAATGAAAATGGCACCCAAATCATTATTGGCATTGAGCGAAAAGGCGATTTTCCCATGCCGATTGATTTATCCGTGGTGATGAGTGACGGCCGAATTTTCAACCATCATGTTCCTTTGGACCTTATGTATGGTGCTAAACCCAAACCCACTGAAGCGGAATCCTACGTTGTCGAGGCCCCATGGGAATGGACCAACCCTTATTACTATGTGCGCTTGCCTGTCCAATACGAAGATGTGACCCTGATAGAGATAGACCCTACAGGTAAACTGGCCGATGTGAATCGTGAGAACAACTACATCGAAGTGATGCCGCAACTTCGTTTTTACCGAGAGTAAAACCCATGTTCAAAAACACCCCTTTCCTGAAATACCCTTTCGGAGATTTTGCACTCAAAACACTCATTTCATTGGCGTTGCTGTGTTTTTTGGGGCCGGTGAAAATTGATTTTCAAGCGTCTATCCCCATCACATTACAAACGCTCATGGTGCTTTTTGCGGCCATCGCTTTTGGTCGCAACATTGGTCTGATAGCGGTTGGAGGCTATTTGCTGCTAGGTTTGGCCGGGGTGCCTGTGTTTGCAGGCAAGGTTTCGGGATTGGAAGTGCTCAGCGGTCCAACGGGCGGCTACTTATTTGGATTTGTCATGGCGGCCTTGGTAATTGGTCATTTAGCTGAAAAAATTGAACCTCGGCAGCCTTTCCATCATTTTGGACTTTGGATTGGCGGTCATCTTCTCATCGTTGTTTTGGGACTTATTTGGCAACTCAACATAAGTGGAGAAAGTTTGAACCAATCACTTGGCTTGATTAAACTTTTAGCACAAGGAGCTATGATCAAATCAGCAGTGGGTATGTTGGCGATCATGCTCATTCACCGCGCCTTCACACCCCGAGAAGCGTTTTATTCCAAGAAAACCAACTGACACGTAATTCCCGGATCATGAAAATTATCATCTCGCTTAGCGCTTTGGCCTTGGGCTCGCTCATCATCTTGAACGGCTGCACTGAACCCGTCAAAGAAGAAAACACCCAACCCATGAATCACTTCCACCACGACCCTCATTCCTTCTCAAACCCGGACATGGCACATGTTACCCACTTGCATTGGACAGCTGTGGTAGACTTCGGTCAAAAATCCATTGCGGGCACAGCGGAGTTCTCCATAGAGACAACGCCCAACGCTGACCGCATCATTTTTGACATCATGGACTTGGAAATTGCCTCGGTAGAAGTAGACGGACAAACCGCAACTTGGAACGTGGGTGAACGATTGGCAGAGTTTGGGTCGCCATTGGAAATTCCTATTACTGAAGGAAGTAAAAAAGTAAAAATCACGTACAAAACCGGACCTGACGCAGGCGCACTGCTCTGGGTGGATGGTGAAAAGCCATTCCTTTTCACCCAATCGCAAGCCATTTTGGGCCGTACTTGGATACCCTGCCAAGACAGTCCGGGAGTGCGCTATACCTACTCAGCCGAAGTGACCGTTCCCAAAGGTCTATTGGCTTTGATGAGTGCTGAAAATCCGCAATCAATTAATGAAACAGGCGTTTATTCTTTCAAAATGGACCGCCCCATACCTTCTTATTTGATGGCTATGGCTGTAGGCGAAATCGGGTTCAAACCCATAGGAAGGCGAACAGGTGTGTACGCCACTTACGACATGCTTGACCGTGCTCATTATGAATTTGCCGATATGGAAAAAATGCTGGAAGCGGCCGAAGGTCTTTATGGTACATATGCCTGGGGGCGTTATGACCTGCTGATTCTACCTGCAGCTTTTCCATTTGGCGGTATGGAGAATCCGATGCTGACCTTTGCTACACCAACCATTTTGGCAGGCGACCGTTCACTTGTAGCACTTGTGGCCCATGAACTTGCACACTCATGGTCGGGCAATTTAGTAACCAACGCCACCTGGAATGACTTCTGGCTCAACGAGGGCTTCACGGTCTATTTCGAGCAGCGAATCATGGAAGCTGTTTATGGCCGCGAACATGCCGAAATGCTGGCTGCGCTCACCCAACAAGGACTCATTCAAGAAGAAGAAGACATTTTTGCCAATCATCCCGAAGACACGGCCCTGCAACTGGATCTCGAAGGACGCAATCCCGATGATGGGCTGACTGTAATCGCTTATGACAAGGGCTATTTCTTCCTCCGCCTTATTGAAGAAACTACTGGCAGAGAGCGCTTTGACAAGTTTTTAAATCAGTACTTCACCGAACACGCATTTCAGGTGATGGACACAAAACGTTTTTTAGACTATCTGCACAAAAACCTAATCACTCCTGAAGAGGCCGCCATCATTGACATAGATGCATGGGTATATGGCCAACGCTTGCCCGCCAACATGCCCAAAGTGTCCGGTGAAAGGCTCACATTGGTAGACGCAAAAACAGCCGCATGGAACGAGGGAAAAATCAAAGCCTCTGACCTGCCGTGGGATCAATGGGTGTATCAAGAGCGTTACCGCTTTATTTCAAACCTCAACTCAACCGGAGCATCGCCCGAGCGCATGAAAGAACTTGATTCCAAGTTTAATATCCTTGGAACGGGCAACTATGAAGTGCTTTTCGTTTGGTTGCAAAAAGCAATTGAAAACAACTACACAGTTGCTTATCCGCGCGTTGAGTCATTCTTGATAGAGGTGGGCCGAAGAAAAGTCCTCACTCCGCTCTACAAGGCTATGAAAGCCACCGAAAAGGAAGCCATGGCCAAAGAAATTTACACAAAAGCGCGCCCGGGTTATCACGCAGTAGCACGTCAGACCATAGACGAGCTGCTTGGCACACCCTAAAGTCAGGGCTTGATTTCTTTGATTGTCTCAGCGGGAAGCCAACCCACATGGCCGTTGGCCAACCTGATTTCGCGAAACTCACCTTCTGAACGAAGGATGTTGACACGAGTGCCTGCGTGAATTACAAAGGCATTCTCGGCAGCTCCGGGCGCTGTTTTCACCTCCACTCTATCGGTCCAAATGATACCGCTTCTTGCCGCTCTATCGTTTGAGATTGAACCGGCAAATAAATGAAGACCAATAGAAGCGCACACCAGCACAACCGAAACCAATACAAATCCCGCTCTTCGGTGTTTGTAGAGAAATGCAAAAATGCCCATCACGCCACCCACAAACATCAAAACCAAGGATATAATAGCCATTATATTGAGCGACCCTGGCGCAGACAACCGTGATATAAACCTATCAGTTACCAATACCGGCAACTCTTCTATTTTATCCGAAAGCAGTTTTTGGGCTACGGTTTTGTTATTGCCCAAATCATCGTGATTCGGCCTCAGCAAAGCCGCCATTTCATAGTGCCACATACATGGCGCTGCTTGGCCGAGTCGGTAGTAAGCATTGCCCGCATTGAAATGCACTTCGAAAGAGGCAAAATCCTCGGGAATACTGTCGTACGTAGCAGCAGCAACAGCAAAATCGCCTGATTCATAAGCTTTGTTGGCACGTCTGAACTGTTCCAAAGCCAAATCTGCATCAGAAGCCACCATGCTAATCGGCAAAGTCGCAAACAGCAGCACCGTCAGTTGCAATATCAATTTATGCACGGTCAATATTTTTAATCAGTTCTTCGGCTTTAGCTATCACTTCAGAAGTGTTTCCCACTCGGCTTAGACCACCATAGCGTCCCATTTGGCAAGCGGAATGCAGCTGGGCATAGGCCTCTGCAGTTTCAACATTCGTGACCGAGCTGATTTGCTTTCTCATCATTCCACCATCGATAGACTCAGGGGCAATGACAAACTTGTCTGACACAAATTTTTCCATAGCCGATATAATGGTAAGCAATGCCTGCTCATGTGTCTGTTTCTTGGCTTCACGCAGGGTTTTCAGAGCGCGGTTTGCGGCACCGGATTTTTTACGCTCGACAGTGTCAGACTCTTTGCGTCTGCGCAAAACCAACCCAAATATGACCGTTAGCGCCAACAACGGACCACCGATCATGCCTGCCATATAGGGTGCAGATCCATAGAAAATACCACCGGGTTTGCTCAAGCAATCCACCTGTGTGATGATATATCGTACGTCAGTGGAGAGAATGTTGACTTGAGATTTCGGATTAATACTGTAAGACGATCCACCGTCATCAGCCCCTTTAACTACATCAAAGTTGAGAACTCCCGGATCCAGTACACGGTAGGTACCGGTCTTGTAATCAAACCAAGAATACTTTATTCCTTCGATGGCGTATTGGCCCGCCACCCTCGGAATCACAAGGTAATTGAATGTGCGTGTACCACTCTGGCCCGCTTCGGTAAGACTGAGGTTGTCCTTGATATTTGGCTCATAAAGCTCAAAGTCATCAGGAAACTGAAGATCAATATTGCCCAGCGTTTTGAAATTTCCCTTTCCGCTGAATTTTAAATTGATATCAATCGCCTCATTGGTTTTTACGTTCTGCCTATCCGCTGTTAAAGTCAAACTCAGATTGTCAAAAGTGCCCAAAAAATTGTCCGGTTTGCCGGCAGGTAGTGCTTTAACAGAAATTGAAATGGGTTGAGTTGATGCAGAAAATCGTTCCTTTCGCGTGTCCCAAAATCCCCGATTGATGCGCGCCACACAGGACATGTCAAATGAACTGATAGATATCTGACCGGAATGCTGAGGGTAAATAATAACCTTGCGCAATACAGCCATGTTGTATGCCTTTCCATTGACAACCTCTTTTCTTTGGTCCCAGTTAAGTTGACCGATGTCAATTTCCTCAGACCAAAAACCTGATAAATCCGGGTAGTCGGCCTGATCTATACGCTCGATGTTCTGATGAATTGAAAACATCTTGAATACCAACTGAATGCCCTCTCCCACATAAGCACTCTTTTTGGACACTTCGGCACGCACGAAGAAATCCGCGCTTGAGTTGGTGGCGGCAGCAGTTCCCTGCTGCACTTTCAACTCCACAACGTTTGACACAAGCACTTCATTTCCTACGGCAGCCCGGGCAGGACCAATCTTGAACGTGCCTTGTGTTCTGGGACGCAGAACATAAGTTTCACTGTACTCGGTGGAGGTCCGACCATTAATTATTTGGGTCGAATTGCTGGTCATTGGGCCTGATAAGACGGTAAATGAGGTCAGATCGGGGCGCTCCAATCTTCCATTGGCATTGCGAAGGGTGATTTTCAAAACCACCTGATCGTTGACTCCCGCAGGATTGCGATCCACCGTAATGAGCAAGCGATCGTCTTGAGCATCAGCACGCAAACCGGCCGCACACAAAATCAAACAAAGCGCTGTTCTAATTGCATTCATGGTGTTCACCAGTCTTTTTCGGCAGGGTTTTTCTTGACGGGTTGTGTGGCTTTCAACACTTTTTTCTGCGTGTCTTTTTCGCTTTTTTCCAAGGCATTAAGCATCATCTCAGCTTCTTCTTTGCTCATCGGCTTGGGGTTGACAGGCTTATTGGCTTGCCCATCCTTTCCGTCCTCGGGTTTGTTTTGGTTTTCGTCTTTTTCGCCTTTTCCTTCTTCATTTTTGTCACTCTCCTCGCCTTTGTCTTCAGGTTTTTTCTCCCCGTCCTTTTTGTCGTTTTCGCCCTTGTCTCCTTTTTCTCCCTGCTTTTCTTTGTCCTTGTCCCCCTTGTCGTTTTCCCCCGGCTTGTCGCACGATTTGTTTTGCTCTTCCTGCTTTTTCAGCTTTTGGGTGGCATAGGCCAAGTTGTAGCGAGTCTGCTCATCATTGGGATTAATGCGCAATGACTGCCTGTAGGCGTCCACGCTCTCTTTGTATTTTTCCTTTTTAAGATAGCTGTTGCCCAAATTGTGCAGGGCTTCTGCTTTTTGCTTGACATTTTCCTCCGTTTTGGCCAGTGAACTGAAAATCTCTGCTGCTTCGTCAAATTTTCCGGCTTTGTAAAGTGCATCCGCCTTATTGAAAAGTGCGGTCTGATTTTTTGGATTGATGCGCAACGCCAAGTCATATGCGCGCAACGCACTGTCATAGTCTTTCGATTCATAGGCCTTGTTGCCCGACTTGATTTCCATTTTGTCGCGCTGGGCTTGTGATACAATTGCGCTACCTAAGATGAATACCAATGAAAGCTTCAATCCAATATTCCGAGTGATGTGCTCCATGTTTTTCTTTTGGTTGAAAGGGTCATTTCCAACAACAACAAAACGAGCGCTGCCAAGGCGAAAGGTGCGAAGTAGTGCTCGTATTCTCCGTAGGTTTTCTCGTCTTTTTCATCTTTTTGCATTTTGCTTATTTCGGCCATGATCTCAGCGAAATCGACAAAATTGCCGGAAGAGCGCGTGAACAGGCCATTGCCCTTGTCGGCAATATTCAGCAGCGATGCCTCGTCCATTGAAGACACCACCACGTTTCCGTTGGCGTCTTTCTTGAAACGGTCTGTTTTTCTCATGCCTTCATATTCCGGGATGGGCGCTCCACGCAAGCTGCCCACACCAACGGTATGAACTGTGATACCTTGTTCTGCCGCAGCTTCTGCTGCATCGGCACCTTGTTGCTCGTGATCTTCGCCATCGGTAATGACGATAATGGTCTTGCCGGCAGGACTGTCTTTGAAAGCATCGGGGCACAATGCTATGGCCGCACCAATGTCAGTGCCTTGGCTGGCTATTTGGTCGGTTCCGATGTTAGACAAAAACAATTTGGCGGCTTCATAATCTGCAGTGATAGGTAGTTGAATCACAGCACTTCCCGCAAAAACCACAACCCCAATACGGTCTCCTGACAATTGGCCAATCAATTTGCTAACCGCCATTTTAGCAGCTTCCAATCGATTTGGCGATACGTCTTCAGCCATCATACTTTGAGAAACGTCCAAAGCAATCATGATGTCACTGCCTTGCGTTTTCACCTCAATCAGTTTGGAGCCTAACTGTGGGTCCATAATCGCTACCAAAAGGCTCATAAGCGCAGAGGCTGTAAGCAACCACTTGGTAGTAAGGCGTGTGGTGCTGATATCCGGAAAAACGACCGAGCGTAATTCAGCGGTCTGAATTACCGCCAAACGCTTGTTCTTTCGGTTCAGTCCGATAATAAATAGCACTGAGAAAAGTGGCAGGAGTAAAAGCAGCGGAGCTAACCAAGAACGTTCAAATCGCAGTCCCGGAAGCAGGTCATCTCCAATCAGAAAAATGAGCAAAGCCGCGACAGCAATGAAGAGGTTGAATAGCAGCAACACTGCACCTACCGTCAGTATGTTGAATTTATGTCTCACGGTGTGGAGCGGATGAGCAAATGATTAAGAACAAATGCCCCAAAAATGGCTGTCAAAGCTGCCAAGGCAAAAGGATAAAACTCCTCGGTCAGTTTATTGTAGCGAGATATGTTGAACTTGGTCTTTTCCAGTTCATCAATTTCGCGATAGATGGACTTTAATGCTTCTTGCGAAGTAGCCCTGAAATACTTGCCTCCCGTGGTGGATGCAATGGTTTTCAGCAAATCCTCATCGATATCAACATCAACCCAGTCGTATATATAGCTGCCATCGGGAGTCATAGCGACAGGGGTTTTAGCCTTTCCTCTCGTTCCAACCCCGATAGTATAGACACGCATGTCATAGGCCAAAGCCATCTTGGATGCATCAACCGGATTGATAGAACCGCGGTTGTTTTTGCCATCGGTAAGCAAAATGATTACCTTACTTTTTCCGTCACTGTTTTTGAGCCGATTGACCGCTGTAGCCAACCCCATCCCAATGGCAGTGCCCTGCTCCATAAACCCGGTGTTCATTATCGCGATAGCGTCAAGCACAACGCGGTGGTCGGTGGTCAGCGGGACACGTGTGTAGCTTTCTCCTTCATAGAGTACCACAGCGAAACGATCATTGGGACGGGCTTGCACGAATTCCAATGCTGTCTCTCGAGCACTTTCCAATCGATTGGGTTTAAAATCCATCGCCAGCATACTTGCCGATAAATCCAAGGCCATAGCGATGTCGATACCCTCACGCGTGATATTTTCAAAACTGTCTTTGCTGTGCGGCTTGGCCAACACCAGCACGAGCATCCCTGCTCCAAAAGTCTTTAGGGACGCAGGCAAATGCCTTAGAGAAAAATTCACTCCCGTGTTTCGAGGCAGAGCTCCCAATCCGGACAAGCGCACGCGATTGGGATTACGACCGGCCAACCATGCGAATAACCCAAAAACCGCAGGCACCACGGCCAAACCCCATAGATAGTAAGGTTTTTCAAATTCATAGTCCGAGGCAAAATGACGCCACACAGCCGCAGCGGCCAGCCCACCAACCATCACCCAAGCCACAACGGCCCATTGCTGTTTCCAACTTTCGGTCATTGCTTCTCTGCGCGATATCGGTTGATGATAATCATGGCCGTATGCACGATTTCTTCGTTTTCATGCACGAGCGGATTGGCTTTGGCAAACTTGACCAAGTCGGTCAAGTTCAAAATTTTGGCAATGTCTCCCACGCTATCAGACATGATGTCACGGAGCTTCAGTTCTCGCAAAATCTCATCGGTAGTTTGCTCCAACGCATTGAATTTGAACCTGGCTTCAAGATAGGCTCTCAAAATTTCGCTCACCTCTGAGTGGTGCTCTTTTACCATTCCTGATAACCACCATCGCTTTTCGAGCAGTGAACTCAACTTTGCCAAAGCTTCGTCTTCAGCCGCAATCACGGGAACGGCCACAACCGAAACTACAGTAGGTTTTTTCTTTTTGGTCATGACAATCAACAAAACCACGGCTCCGATTAATGCGAGACCACCTAAAATCCAATACCAATAGAGGATGAACAACTCCCAAAGGCTCAATTTATCTTCTCTGATGCCTTTGATGTCTTCTATTTCTGATTCCAAATCCACTTCAGGCATCACAACTTCAAGCAATAATGCGTTGGACTCCACGATGCCGGATTCCGTCTGAAAAACGAAAGGCACAATAGGATAAAACCCTTGCTCCCAGTGGGTAATGGTTAGCGTTACTATTTGTTTGAAAACGAACGGATCCAAGGCTTTATCGGCAATCACAGTGTCAATGGCTGAATGCGACAAGATTTCAATGCCTCCCTGAAGTGTATCACCCAAAGTCGGCCATTGAGGAAAGGACGCGGGAACATCAGCCCTGTAAGTGAACTCGATGGTCAAACTAGTGGGCTGTCCGATGCTCACACGAGGCGTGTCCAGCCGCATTTCTGCCTGGCCTTGAGCAAAGGTCGCCAACAAACAGAACCAAAAACACCAAGCAATGCGTAGCCTCATCTCCTTTTAAAAAGATTGACCAATGGTTTGACGTAATTGCAAGCGGTGGAGATTTCGGCCACGTCCACACCGCATTTTCTGAAAATGTCGGTGAGTTCCTTGTCTCGCTTAAATACATTTTGCGCCCATTGCTCTCGAACACGTTTCGAGGAGGTATTTACCCAGCGCTGTTGACCCGTTTCCGGATCGGCAAGTAGGGCAAATCCCAAATCGGGCAATACTCTGTCCATTGGGTCAAAAACCTTTAATGCCACCACATCGTGTTTGCGGTTGGAAACGCGCAAAGAGCGTTCGAAATCTTCGTCTAAAAAGTCAGAAATCACAAAGCAAATGCAGCGCTTCTTGATGGCATTGTTCAAATAGTCCAGAGCCGTGGTTAACGAAGTTGCTTTTCCGGCCGGCTTCATTTCTATCAGTTCGCGGATGATGCGCAATATGTGTGATTTGCCTTTTTTAGGTGGTATGAATTTTTCCACGCGGTCACTGAAAAGCATCACCCCTATTTTATCGTTATTCTGAATGGCCGAAAAAGCCAATACAGCAGATAACTCAGTGATGATTTGACGTTTGAGCAACTCCTTGCTGCCAAAATCTTCGGATGCACTGATATCGGCCAAAACCATCACCGTCAGTTCTCTTTCTTCCTCAAAAACCTTTACATAAGGGTGCCCCATTCGAGCAGTGACATTCCAATCAATGGCCCTGATTTCGTCTCCATGAGCATATTCCCGGTTTTCTGAAAAAGCCATTCCTCGACCTTTGAAGGCAGAGTGATATTCACCGGAGAAAATCTGGTTGGACAATCCCCGGGTTTTAATCTCAATAACTCTTACTTTTCTGACCAGATCGGCTGTTTCCACAATGCGGATTTTTGTAGATACAGATTAAGGTATCTCGACTGTGTTGAGAATTTCAGAGATTATTTGCTCTTGGGTAATGTTCTCGGCTTCTGCCTCATAGCTCAGCCCAATGCGGTGGCGCAACACGTCATGACAGACCGCCCTTACATCCTCGGGAATCACATAGCCTCTGCGCTTGATAAATGCATAAGCTTTGGCCGCCAATGCGAGCGAAATACTGGCGCGCGGTGATCCTCCAAAGTTGATCAGGTTCTTGAGGTGTCCCAAACGATAGTTCTCGGGATTACGGGTAGCAAATACAATATCCACTATGTACTGCTCGATTTTTTCGTCCATGTAAACGCTTCGAACGGTATTGCGCGCCTTCAGCACATCATCGGGTGAGATTACTTTGCTCGCTTTTGGATATTCATCCGAACTAATGTTTGCGCGGATAATGCGTTTTTCCTCTTCTTTGCCAGGATAGCCAATCACTATTTTGAGCATGAACCTATCAACTTGGGCTTCGGGCAGTGGATAAGTTCCTTCTTGCTCCACCGGGTTCTGGGTAGCTAAAACCAAAAATGGTTCAGGCAGTTTAAACGTTTCGGGACCAATTGTCACTTGTCGCTCCTGCATGGCTTCGAGCAGCGCACTCTGCACTTTGGCAGGGGCGCGGTTGATTTCATCAGCCAGGATGAAGTTGGAGAAAATGGGGCCTTTTTTGACCGTAAACTCTTCGCGTTTTTGATTATAAATCATGGTTCCTACCAAGTCAGCAGGAAGCAAATCGGGCGTGAATTGAATGCGGCTGAAAGAAACATCCACTATTTGGGAAAGGGTTTTAATAGCCAGTGTTTTGGCAAGTCCGGGCACCCCCTCCAACAGGATATGTCCATTGGAGAGCAATCCGACCAAGAGACGGTCCACCATATGCTTTTGGCCAATGATGCATTTTTCCATCTCTCTGCTCACCACATCAATGAAAGCGCTTTCTCGCTCTATTCGCTCATTCAATAAGCGTATGTCGGCACTGCCACCAACAATCTCTTCTGAAACACCTGTCATTTCACTCATAACAACTTCAATAAATCCATTCTTAAAGGGGTCAAAAGTAGATTCGGGCTCATACAATCCTATCTAAAAAAAAGTAAAAACCCGTCATTAAAGGGCTTTTCACAGACGGTTGAAAAGTCTTTCCCGCTAACTGAAGGTCCGCTCTACTGGCGTTATACCTTCACCCACACAATGTATTATTTCTGTCACCCATGAGCCACACCAAGCCTTTCAGTTCCATTATAGAGCATGTAGCCTTATTCCATGATGTATTTGGTATTGGTAATCGGCACACACCGCAAGGAGACATCGGAGAATCAGAAGCCCGCTTGCGTCACCGACTGATGCATGAGGAAAATGAAGAATACTTGGAGGCTGCTCTTGAAGGTGACTTGACCGGTGTGGCCGATGCGTTGGGAGACCAACTGTACATATTATGCGGAACAATTCTAAAGCATGGGCTTCAACACAAAATCGTGGAAGTTTTTGAAGAAATTCAGCGCAGTAACATGTCCAAGCTCGATGCCAACGGGCAACCCATCTATCGCGAAGATGGCAAGGTAATGAAGAGCGACCTCTATTTCCGACCTGACATAGCGCGCGTTTTGAGCGCAGAAAACACAACTGAACCGAAATGACCCCTTTCGACCGCGCTGAGCGCATGCTCGTCAAATCTGAGACAAGTAAATTTTGGCTTTGGATGGTCAACCGCCTTTTTTGGAGGGTTATACCCTTCAATAATAGCCACCGTCCCACCATTACCTCCATTAAACCTGATGAAGCTCAAACCAAAATGCGATTGCTCAACGCCAATAAAAACCATTTGGGCGGTATGCATGCTTGCGCCTTGGCCACACTGGCCGAGTACACATGTGGATTGGTTTATCTCCGAAGATTTGGGGCCAAATACCGCATCATCATGAGGCAAATCTGTGTGGAATATCACGTTCAATGCCGTACCGATGCATTGGGCCGTTATCAGCTGGCGCCCCATGAACTGAACCAAATCGCCCAAGCCTTGGACAAAGATGGCAAAGCAGAATTTGAATGCACTGTTAATCTGATAGACGAAATCGGACAAAAGGTGTGCACTGCAAGGGTGACTTGGCAACTAAAAGACATTCCTTGGTAAGCCACGCGCCAACAAGCAATGGCCGGGAGGTGTGCTACATTTGCACCCTCAAAAAAAACTGAATTATTCAATGATTAAGATTACTCTGCCTGACGGCTCCATTCGGGAGTTTGCCAAAGGCTCTTCTGCCATGGATGTAGCCATGAGCATCAGCGAAGGTTTGGCGCGCAAAGTTCTGTCGGCACAAGTGAACGGTGAAACCGTTGACGCTAACCGCCCTATAGATACTGATGCGACCCTCCGTCTCAATACTTGGAACGATTCAGAAGGGAAATCTACGATGTGGCACTCATCTGCACACTTGATGGCCGAAGCGTTGGAAGCCTTTTACCCCGGGGCCAAGTTTGCCATTGGTCCTCCCATTGAGAATGGATTTTATTATGACGTTGATTTTGGTGATCAGTCGCTTTCGGAAAAAGATTTTGAGCGCATCGAAAGCAAAATGCTCGAATTGGCCGGTCAGAAAAATGAATATATCCGCAAATCCGTTTCCAAAGCGGAAGCCATGGCTTATTTCACCGAAAAAGGCGACCCTTATAAATTGGAACTTATAGCGGATCTTAATGATGGAGAAATCACTTTTTACACCCAAGGAAATTTCACCGACCTGTGCAGAGGTCCGCACATCCCAAATACCGGCCACATCAAAGCGGCCAAAATCATGAGCGTAGCCGGTGCCTACTGGCGCGGTGATGAGAAAAACAAACAACTCACCCGTGTCTATGGCATCACCTTCCCTGCTAAGAAAGAGTTGGACGAATACTTGGTTTTGGTAGAAGAAGCCAAAAAGCGCGACCACCGCAAACTCGGCAAAGAATTGGAGCTTTTCCACTTTTCTCAGCGTGTGGGACAAGGCCTCCCACTTTGGTTACCCAAAGGAGCCGCATTGCGCGCCCGATTGGAGAATTTCCTCAAAGAAGCCCAGCGAAAGTCGGGATATGAACCCGTCATCACTCCGCACATCGGCAGCAAAGAACTCTATGAAACCAGCGGCCACTGGGCTAAATACGGGAAGGACTCTTTCCAGCCTATCGAGACTCCTGTAGAAGGCGAAGTGTATATGCTCAAACCCATGAATTGTCCGCACCACTGCGAAATCTATAAAAGCAAACCCCGCTCATACCGCGACTTGCCTGTTCGTTATGCAGAATTCGGCACCGTTTATCGCTATGAGCAAAGTGGCGAGCTCCATGGACTGACTCGTGTGCGCGGTTTCACTCAAGACGATGCGCACATATTCTGTACCGTAGATCAGGTTAAGGGTGAGATGGCCAAAGTCATTGACTTGGTTCTTTACATTTTCAAAACGCTTGATTTCAAAGACTTCATTGCTCAAGTCAGCCTGCGAGACCCAAACAATCCCGACAAATACATTGGCTCGTTGCAGAATTGGGAAAAAGCAGAGCGAGCCATCCAAGAAGTCGCAGACGAAAAAGGGCTTAAAACTGTGGTGGAGTATGGCGAAGCAGCATTCTACGGACCCAAGCTGGACTTTATGGTGCGCGATGCAATTGGCCGCAAATGGCAATTGGGCACGGTGCAAATTGACTATAACTTACCCGAGCGCTTTGAACTTGATTACACCGGTGCAGACAATCAAAAGCATAGACCGGTGATGATTCACCGTGCACCATTTGGCAGTATGGAGCGATTTGTGGCCATTTTGATTGAGCACACTGCGGGTAAATTTCCGCTTTGGTTGAGCCCCGAACAGGTGCGAATCCTGCCTGTAAGCGACAAATTCAATGAATATTCTCAGAGTGTTTCAACCGAACTGAATAATTGCGATATTCGCGCCCTCGTTGACGAGCGAAGTGAAAAGGTTGGCAAGAAGATCAGAGAGGCCGAAATAGACAAAGTGCCTTACATGCTGATCATCGGAGAGAAGGAAGAATCAAACGGCACAGTTTCAGTGCGTAAGCAAGGGGATGGTGACCTGGGAGAAATGAGTATAGCAGCTTTTGCGCATCTCATCAACGAAGCAGTAAAACAACAAGTTAACTAAACGGGAGGAAAAGCCATAGCCAAAGAACTGAAGAGGAGAGTTGCCGAACCGGCAACACAACATCGCCTCAACGAATCAATCAGAGTGCCTCAAGTGAGGCTTGTGGGTGAAAACATTGAAGTGGGCGTCTATCCCATTGACAAAGCCATTAGCATCGCTCGAGAAATGGAAATGGACTTGGTAGAAATTTCGCCAAATGCAGATCCCCCTGTATGCAAGGTTATCGATTACCAAAAATTTCTCTACGACCTCAAGAGAAAACAAAAGGAAATCAAAGCCAAGCAAGTTAAAATTGTTCAGAAAGATATTCGCTTCGGTCCAAATACCGATGAGCATGACTTTCAATTCAAATTGAAGCACGCTCAAGAGTTTTTAACTGAAGGATCAAAAGTGAAGGCATATGTATTCTTCAAAGGAAGAACCATAGTTTTTAAGGAAAGAGGTGAGATTCTCCTCCTGAAGTTTATTCAAGAATTGGCGGACTATGCGACTGTAGAACATCTGCCAAAGCTGGAAGGAAAAAGGATGAGCATTCTGTTGGTACCAAAAAAGAAAAAGTAATAACCCATAAATAAACAAGGCGATGCCAAAAATGAAGACCAAGTCGAGCGCCAAAAAGCGTTTCAAACTGACCGGCACCGGCAAGATTAAAAGGAAGCATGCTTTTAAAAGTCACATTCTGACCAAGAAAGAGACTACCAGAAAGCGCAACCTGACTCATGCCACACTGGTGAGCAAAGTGGATGAAAAGAGCGTGAAAGCGCAGCTTTGCATCTGATTCAATTAATTCAAGGTAAGTTAAACCCGGTCAAAAGTATTTAGAGCTCCGCCATGAAAAGCGGGCACTCGTGACCAAAAAACAAAAACAAAATGCCACGTTCAAAAAATGCAGTAGCATCCAGAGCCAGAAAAAAGAAGATTCTTAAACTGGCAAAAGGCTATTACGGAGCCAGAAAAAATGTCTGGACGGTAGCCAAAAACGCAGTCGAAAAAGCACTCAAGTATGCTTATGCCGGCCGCAAACAAAAGAAACGCAACTTCCGCAAATTGTGGATTGCACGCATCAATGCCGGAGTTCGTCCTCATGGAATGAGCTATTCTGAATTTATTGGCAAACTCAATAAATCAGGTATCCAACTGAACAGAAAGGTGTTGGCCGATTTGGCCATGAACCACCCCGAGGCTTTCAAAGCTGTGGTGGACCGACTGAAATAACCCTGCATTGTTTCAATGCCCTACGGCCCCTCGCCTTTCCGCGAGGGGCTTTTTGTTTGCGCCACACACTTGAACTACTTTCGAATCCCATTTTTCTGAATTAACATGAATAGATTATTGCTCTCTTCAGCGGTTTCAATTTTCGCAATGACAGCTTCTTTGGCCTCATTTAGTCAACCCGAAGAACGAGACTATCTCAAATACAGACAGGAAAAACTCCAAGCCTTCATTAAAAGTATGGAACCGGCAGTCGCCAACAAAGGCGCCCGGGTACCGGAGTCATATCAATTGAGTGAAGAAGCGAAAGCGGGATTCTCGCTACCCGCGGATGGCAATTGGTTCAACACATTGTTTCCTCCAACACTCAAAGAGCAAAATGAAGTGCAAAGCACCGTCATTGTATTCGATCTTTTTGATTTGCAGAGCGAGGCCATGTTACATGCGGCTATTTCACAATTGGGAAATTTCAAAAATTTAAAAATCAGAGGAATAGTCAAAAACTCAATAAAGGGTGTTTCCGACCGCATGGTCTTGAAGCGACTGCAAAAAATCAATCCGAACTTCCCATTCGTTTTAGTCAACGATTTTAAGACACTCAACGGCATAGACACTCTGGCTATTCCTTCTGTGATTCTGGTTAATACAGGTTTGAGGCCTGCAATTCAGATTAAATCAATCGGTGATTTGGCTGACATGGCTTCAACTTGTCAAAAAATGGAGCCAATTGTCAAGAATATTCAATCGCCTTCCAAAGGTGCTTCTTTATCGCCCGATGCGCGTTTGGTGCGCGTTCCCGCACCGGTTCTTTTTCATCCCAAAGCAGCTGTGAAAGCCGGTAGTCAAATCTATGTCTCGGATACCGGCAACAATCGCATTTTAGTCATTTCGAACGAAGGTGATGTTATTCAGGTCATTGGAAATAGAAAGCCCGGTTTGCGCGATGGAAAGACGGACCTGGCCGCATTTTCTCACCCTACCGGCTTGGCTTGGGACAACAAATCGGAATTCCTATACGTGGCAGACTCTCACAACCATTGCATTAGAAGAGTTGACATAGCCTCAGGAGAGGTA
>Ga0169931_10004062_pt1 | contig 22929 bp, 24 predicted proteins | sample Kivu_15m_20L_FD_129675 | JGI IMG/M metagenome (GOLD analysis project Ga0169931, IMG submission 129675) | Freshwater microbial communities from Lake Kivu, Western Province, Rwanda to study Microbial Dark Matter (Phase II) - Kivu_15m_20L... | ecosystem: Environmental > Aquatic > Freshwater > Lake...
AAAACCGGCCTGCGAAAGATGAGGCGAACCCTGGAACAGGCCCTACCCACGGAACATCGAAAACTCAACAACTAACCACTAGCAAGCTAGCGCAACTTCAAAACTGGCGCGTCGGGCTAAGATCGCACCGGTTCACTCACGTGATTCAACCCGTTGTGCCACCAGCAACCGCGCGAGCTTGCGACCCGTTGTGCTTAGCGGCATGTCGGCCAATTCGGTCGGCTTCACCCACTGGCTGTGCGGTTTCAATCGCGCGGGCCTGGTGCACTCGGCCCGGTAGCAATCCAGCGTGATCCGAAACCGCGTCACGCCATGCTTGAGCGTCGTGAGCTTCTCGAACCGCTGGACGTCGAGCCCCGCTTGCTCGCGAACCTTGCTGGTCAGTTCCTCTTGAAACGCCCGGCCGCGCTTCGCGCTCACGGCGAACCGAGCGAAGTCCCAGAGTCCAGCCCAGCGCTCTCCGGCCCCGCACTGCCGCAAGTACACCCGGCCGCAATGTTCGACGATCACGGCCGCTTCGCGCACGCTTTCGAAGACTTGTTTGGGTTTCGGCGTGGGGAGTTCGTCCTGGCGCCCTTGTTGGAAGGCAGCGCATAGCTCGCGCAGCGGACATTCGCCGCACTTCGGTTCGCGCGGTGTGCAGACCAGGCTTCCCAGTTCCATCAGCGCCTGGTTGAACTCGCCGCACCGCTTGTGCGGCAGCAGGTCTTCGGCCAGCTTCCAGAGCCTGGCTTGCACGTCGGCCGATGTCGGATCGCCAGCAATCGCACCCAGCCGCGCCAGCAGCCTCACCGTGTTCGCTTCCAGAATTGGCGCGGGCAGATCATAGGCGATCGAGGCGATGGCGCCCGCCGTATAACGGCCGATGCCCGGCAGACCTTGCAGACCGTCGAGCGTGTTTGGAAAGGCCCCCTCGTGCTCGCTGGCCACCACCTTGGCTGCCGCCAATAGCTGCCGCGCGCGGCGATAGTAGCCCAGCCCTTCCCACAGCCTGAGCACATCCTGCTCATTGGCCTGGGCCAGATCCGTTACGGTCGGAAACCTGGCCACGAAGCGCTCGAAGTACGGGATGACCGTCACGACCTGGGTCTGCTGCAGCATGATCTCGCTGAGCCAGACGCGGTAGGGATCGGCCGATTGCCGCCACGGCAGTTCGCGCTGGTGCCGGCGAAACCAGGGCAGTAGCTCGCTGGCGACGGCTTCTGCATAGCTAGACGCACACTTCGCAGTTCGAGTCGCTGACTGTCCAGGCTTCCGGGCCATGTCGACTCCATGTGCAGATCGAGTGGGGGCCGACCGGATGTTCGCGGTGCTTCGGCGGGCCCTGCGGGCATTGTAGAATGACCCGCACGGGTCGGGAACGAGTAGACCAAACGCCCCCCGTGGATTAGGCTCATACGTCTTTCGCCACTCCCCGCACTCTGACCCGCGCGCACCGGCAAGGCATCCGCATTGGCCAAACGCAAGCCCACCAGGCACGACAGCTCTCGCAAGAAGAGCGGCCCCGCGCGCGATCAGGGGCACAGCCCAGGAGAGCGTGGCGGCCAGCGCAGCGAAATTCGCTTGCGGCAGCCCCCCGGCGAGAAGGTCTGGGAGATCGTGCTTCCGCGCTGTGCGCGCGATCGACGCGAAGACCTCGAAGAGGTCCGCCTGATGCTCGAAGCGGGCGAGTTTGACGTCGCCCGAGACGAATGCCTGTGGCTGCTCCAGGGCTGCATTGATTGTCTGGAAGCTCACCACCTGCTGGGCGAGATCGCGCTCGGCGACAACGACTTTCCGCTCGCCCGCGGCCACTTTGGATATGCGTTCCAGTTGGGCGCCAAAGCCATTCAACGGGCAGGACGAGCCTCGCCCGTGCCCTATCGCCTGGCCGCGAATCGGGTGTTTCACGAGTCGGGCAAGGCGCTCGTCTATTGTCTGTTGCAACTCGGCAAACCCGAGATGGCGGCCGAAGTGATCGAGACGTTGCTGGCTGCCGATCCCAGCGACCCGCTCGGGGTTCGCCAGCTTGCCACCGGGGATGGCGGCGGTTGTGGGGCGGCCGAGTAGGGCCCTTCTTCTTTTTTCTGGCTCCTATTTCCAAGCGTTCGGCTAGACTGGCGAATACCACCGGGGCGGGGGTGCGCCTCGCCCGATCGTCAACCGCGACTCACTCACCGACCTTGGGTGTCGCCATGTCAGAACAGCCAGTTCCTCCCGATTCGACGAATCGCAGTCGGCGTCCCGCCTGGTTGCACTGGATGATCGGCTCGGCGGCGGTCCTGCTAGGCATCCTGCTCATCGTGTGGAATATCTTCCCGGCGCCGACGATCGACACGCCGCTGACCCTGGTCCGCAACGCGCGCGGTGAGTTCGAGGCGGATCGAAGCGTTCCGGGCGCAAAGCTGCAAGTTCATGCCGGGCGCATTCAGGCGAAGAATAATCTCGTTTCCGGCAATTCAAGCTCACATGGAGGTGAAGCGCGCAACTGTTTCCGCCAAGTGCTGCTGATCTGCAAGTCGCATGACGCGCTCAGCCAGCGCGTGGCCGCTGACTTGCTCACGGAACTCAAGCAGGTGCCGCATTTCAGTGAGATCACATACATTCCTCCCGGCCACGCGCTCCCCACTTCAGGCCGGGCGCCGGATCTGTTCATCCAGCTCGAGTTGGTGTCGCTCGTCGAATCCGGGGTGATCGATCACCAGGTCGATGCCCGCCTGCATGCTCGCTGGGGCAATTCGCTGGTGGAGAGTCGCCACTCGTACACCAATCACCAGACCCCGCCGCTGATCGATTCGCACACGGTGGCGCAGCTCGAGCATCACTCAACGACGCGGGAGGTCGCCTCCTCGGCGGCGAAGTACAAGCTCGTCGCGGCCGACATCGCCAAACAGTTCGGCGGCGCGATCACCAAAGAGATCAACGACCGAGTCCAAAAGCACGGCGCCCTGCCGGAGCTGCCGGCGGAGTTCTTTGCAGAATACACGCAACCGCCCGTACTGCCGCTCGAAGGTTTTGCCAGCGAACTGATCTTTTCGGGCAGCGGCCTGTTCAAGCACAACGAAACGGTCTGGCAATGCCGCAGCGAGGCTCCGCTGGGCCAGTCGCTGGCCGAGATCCGCCAGCGGCTCGTCGACGCCGGCTATCAGGCCGAAGAACCTTCCCAACCGATGACGTATCTGCGGGCGACGAAGGACGACAGCGTGGTTGAAGCCTTTGCCGACCATCCCGGTATCTTTGGCCACATGCCCGATGCCGAGCGAGTGCTCAAGACTCGTGAATTCATCGTGACTTACACCGAGTGGGCCGCCGCCGAGGAGCGACACGCGGCCGCCGAACGTTTGCTTGACGACAAGGCGGACTTCAACACGCTGATGATCTTTGAGAATTCTTTGAGTCACCAGCAGAATCAGCGGCTGCTCGACCGGTTCGCTGCCGAACCGCCACAGGACGCCGTGGGCTGGAGATGGGCGGCCTGGCGCTACCACCGCAACAGGGACGATAATCGCGCTCGCGAAGCTTTGGAAAACGCCGTGGTGCTCTTGCCGCTGGCCAAAGACGCATCGGCCGTCGAAAGCTCGTTGAAGGGGCTGGCCAAGGAGCTAGGTGACGAAAAGCTCGTTGAACGGCTCAAGAAGCAACCGCTCGACGCAGAACGCGTCAAACGGCTGGGCGTCGTGGAAGTGACGCTCGGCAGCGAGCCCGTAAAAGTTCAATTCAATGCCGGCGGATCGGCGCGGCTGCTGGTGCGCGGTTCTGGCGACGACTGGACCTTCGTGATCTGCTCGGTCATGGAACTTGGCTCAGGCGGAGCCAGGCGAAACGAAGTGCATTTTGCCCAGGTGTCGCCGCACGGCAGTTCGCAAACCTGGGGCCAAAACGTCACCCCGCAATCGTCGGCGATGCACACCCAGGGGCTGGGGACCGACGGGCGACTCGAACTGCGAGTCACGCAGCTATCCGGCCAGCCGCGATTCGAACTTACCGCCACGCTACTGCCGACCGCGTCGCAAGTGGCTCAGGAATAGCATCGCTGCGCGGCACTAGGGCGTCGCCAGTTCCTCCGTGCCCGGCTTGAAGTACGGCACCTCTCCGGTGAAGTCGATTTTCGAACGGGCCCGCTGATCGTTGATCAATCGCTTCAGCACGTCTTCGGCAACCAGTTGCTGGATCAGTGGCAAGGACTCTTTGATATCCTTGGATCCCGACTTTACTTCTCCCGCCTGGATCAGGTGAACGCCCATCGTGGTGGGCACCGGCTCGCTGATTTCGCCGGGCTTCAGATTGAACAGTGCGGCCGAGAAAGGCTCCAGCATCACGCCCCGACGAGGAATAAAACCCACGTCGCCACCCTGCTCGCGGCTGGGCGCGTGTGAGTACTTCCGCGCGGCGTCGTCGAAGTCGATGGTTCCGGATGCGATTTCCTCGCGAATTGCTGCGGCGCGAGCCTTAAGCGAATCGACCGAATCGCCGTAGCCGGCGGGGCGCAGCATAATGTGTTTGGCGCGGATTTCGGTGCCGTCGAACTCCGCCTGGTGCTCGCGAACGTAATCTGGCAACACGGTATTCAATTGTTTCTGCACGTATCGTTGCGTGACGATTCGAAAGGTGACGTCCCGTCGTAGCTTGTCGATCGAGACGCCCTGGGCGGCGGCCAGTTGTTCCAGCGTGGCGCCTTGTTTCTGGGCCGAGTCGCGAAGTTGCTTGAGCTGGGCCTCGACCTCCTCTTCCGTATACAGCGCCTTATCGCTCATGAGCGCTTGATCCGCGACCTTGCGATCGACGAGTTGCGAAAGCATTCGGGCTTTGATCCAGCGTGGATCCTCTCTGCCCAACCGGCCGGCCTTCTGCATCGCCTCGAACGGACCGAGTACCTCGGCCGCGTAAATGGGCTCTCCATTGACTGTCGCCGCCACGGCGGCTGCAACAGCCGCAGGCGCGGGTTCATCGGCGGCGAGCTTCGCCGGCGGCGGCTGCGCGGAATCTGGTTGCGCGTGGGCAATTCGCCCACCGCCTGCAAGTGCGATCAAAAACGCCAGCAGCGACAACGTCCGAAGCATGGCTGTCCCCTGTTACACAAAGTGCGCGTGCCTTCTAAGGCAGCGGTAAATTCTTGAACTCGTACTTCACCGGCAGTTCCAGCACGACCAGCGGCGTGCGGTAAACAAACGTCATCCCCTCGGCCCCGTCCGGCAATTCGAACAAGTACTTCAGCCCGATCTCTTCCGCTTGCAGCGTCTGTTCGATGCCGAAGGAACCAATCTCCTTACCCTGGGCATCAAGCATCAGGGCCTCGTTGTTCAGCATCCAGCCGCGGTGCGATTCGAGCGCAGCACTCGGAGCCTCGAACTTGATCCGCAGGTTGACCTCCCACAGGTCCGCATTGGGCCGCAAGGAGTCGAGCGTGACGGTTGTGCCACCTTGGGTCTGCGGCACGGCTCGCGGTCGCTTCCCGCCGGCGACGATCGGCAGCTCGGTGAAGCGAAACTCCTCGAGCGGCCCCGGAACGATCGCCGTGATTTGGCCGGCCACGAGGGCGAAGCTCTTCACCTCGCGCGGTGGCAGGTTGAACAGCATATCGAGCTCCGCCGCTGTGGCGCCGCTCCGCACGATCGTCTCCGGCTCCGCCTCGGGATTACTCAATGCTGCCAGCCCGAGATCGGTCTTCGCCGTCAGGTCCGCCAGCGGCATGAGCAGCGCAAACGGCTTCAGGCGTGGCTCCCAGGCGATCTCCAGAATCAGCCGCAGCCCCCCCTGCTCGGCTCCGGCCAGGTCGCGCACCGCTTCCAGCCGCTTTGGCTCCAAGCGGAACGCGCCGCTGTAATTGGCCCGCGCCGCGCGCGGGGCCGCGCCTGTCGGACGATTTACGACGGCCAGGCCTTCTTCGCCCGAGTAGCCGTAAATCGTGAGTTGTGCCTGATCGAGCACTTCGTCGAGCGCCGCCCAAAACGGCTTTTTGTCAAACTCGACGCTGAGCTTTCGCGACTCGATCACCTGGCCGAACGCCTCGCGATGATCCTTGATGCCGTTGCCGCTCTGCCGGGCGATCTCGGCCAGCAGCTTGTCGAGCGGCTCGTCCTTGGCGGTGAGCGTCACCTGGGTGGGCTCAGCGGCGCTGATCGCTTGCGCCCGCAGCAGCTTCTGCCGTAGCCGTTTGATGCGGCCCGCCGCTTCGGCCGAGAGATCTTCATCGCTGGTGGGGAGTTGCTTGAGAACCGCCGGGCCCATTGCGTCCAGTTTCCGCTCGGCGGCGTCGCGCTCCTGCAGTTGTGGGGAGTCGAGCGCGCGCACCAGCACAGCGACTTCGGCGGCTTCGGGCTCGGCCAGCAGCAGACAGGCGATCACGAGCAGGGATATCACAGCGGGGCTCTGGAGATTCGGGGGCGAAGCAAGCGAGTTTTTCAGCTTCCTCGATTTTATGTCGTGCAGCGGGGGCGTGCCACGATCGGCCTCCCGACTTCCCCGCCCGGCATGGGCTAGGCTTCTATTGCAGCATTTCACACACGAAGCAATTTTCGAGCGACACCATGATGCGCACCATTTTCGCTGCGGTGGCGGTTCTGTTGGCGATTGCCTCGGCCGCCACGGCAGCGAATCGGCCCAACTGGACGATGATCGTCGACATTGGCGACGAGCGGGTGGAAGGCACGCCCCTGTCGTGGTCGAAGCAGCAAGTGCTGCTGCTCGGGCGAGACGGCCGGCTGTGGGATTTCTCTCCCAAAGAGAGCCGCAACTTTCGCAAGGTCAGTTCGACGTTCGCCAGCTATTCGGCCTCGGAGATGCGCGCCGCGCTCGAACGCGAACTGCGCGGCAAGCTGGTCATCACCGGCACGGGCCACTACCTGGTCGCGCATCCTAAAGGCAAAGAAGCCTGGGCTCAGCGGTTCGAACAACTCTATCGCTCCTGCATCCACTACTTCAGCATGCGCAACATGCGGGTCAGCGAGCCCAAGTTCCCGCTGGTTGCGATCGTGTGGGGCAATCATGCCGACTTCGAGCGCTACGCGGCCCAGGACGGCTCGCATGTCCGCGAAGGCGTGCTTGGGTTCTACTCGCCAACGACCAATCGCGTGATGCTGTACGACAACGACATGGGCAACAGCCGCCTTAGTTCACTGTTCAATGACGCCACGATCATCCACGAGGCTACCCACCAGGTGGCCTTCAACACGGGTGTACACAACCGGTTTTCGCCTTCGCCAAACTGGCTGGTCGAGGGGCTGGGCTCCATGTTCGAAGCCAACGGCGTGTGGGACTGGCAGCGCTATCCCGACCGCCGCGACCGCGTGAACCGGATGCGACTGGCCCAGTTCCGCCAGTGGCAGAAGTCCGGCCGGGCCGCCGGCAGCTTCGCGCAGCTCTTGAGTTCCGACCGGCAGTTCGCCGCGAATCCGACGGCCGCCTATGCCGAGGGCTGGGCCTGGGTGTTCTTCCTCACCGAGCGGTATCCGCAGAAGTTCGCCGAGTATGTCCGCCGCGTCGCCGCGCGTGGCGATTTCGAGACCTATCCACCGGCCCAGCGAATCCACGATTTCAGCGCCGTCTTTGGCTCCGACCTGCGGATGCTGGAGAAACACTGCTTCAACTTTATCGGCGAGTTGTAGGCAGCGCTAGTCCTCAAGTACCAGCCGCAGTCGCTTATTTAGCGCCCTGGCGATCCGATCCAGGGTGCCATACGTCGGGTTCTCGACCTGGCCGTTCTCAAGGCGTGAGATTGCCGCGCGATCGATGCCGGTCCGGGCCGCCATCTCCGTCAAGCTCAAGTTCAGCTTCTCGCGCATCGCTTTGATGCGCGTGGCAAAATCCATCATCTCAAAGTATTCGCCCTGGGTAATCGCCGGCAGATACTCGTCCGACGACTGCAACTCTGCCAACGTGGGCTTGGCGGTCTGGTACTTCCCCCGGAGTTGCTTATCTCGCTCAATTTGACTTGATGTTCGAACGTGATTGCGAACGCTTCGTTTTGCCATGGTTAGACTCCGCTCTTAACGCGGTCGCGGCACTTCGTACGCAGTGATTGGTCGTAAGGTTAACGGGTTGTCGTCGATGTGCTCCCAGACGACGGCCAGGTAGCGCCCCTCACCGGTCTCGCCAAAAGTGATGTTCTCGCCTGAAGTCCGGCTGCGGGTTGTTTCGCTATTGGGATCGAAAAGAACCTCTTCGGCTTCTTCGGGCGTAATTCCGTGCTCTGCCAGATGCTCAACATTGCCATCTTCTTCGTCGGGCAAATCCCAGATGACTTGCGCATCAAGCATGGCTTTCCGCCACCTTCATCGACCGTACCATGTTCAGGTGTTGATTTATATTACAACACCTGGCCGGAATGTCAATTTTCTCGGGTCGTTACCCAGCTGCTTTGGCCCATTCCGCGCTCCAAGGGTGAGTGTTACGATGACCGGCTTAGCTGCCGATATCCAACCCGCCGCTCTCCTACTGTCCACGAATCCGCCATGCCCAAATACCACGTCCTACTCACCGACTACGCCTGGAAAGACCTGGACATCGAACGCAAGATCCTCGGCGAGATCGACGCGGAATTGATCGTCGCCGACGAGTCTCAGCGTGACGCTGCTTCGCTGGCCCGCCTGGCCCAGAATGCCGACGCGATCATGACCAACTGGGCCAAAGTGCCGGCCGAAGTGATCGATGCCGCGCCGCGCTGCAAGCTGGTTTCGCGGCTCGGCATCGGTCTCGATAACATCGACGTCGCGGCCGCCACCCATCGCGGGATGTATGTTACCAACATTCCCGACTACTGCCTGATCGAAGTGGCCGAACACGCGCTGGCCCTGATCCTCGCGCTCGGTCGCAAGGTGGCCTATTACCATCACGCCACGCAAACAGGCACGTACGACCTGCAGGCAGGCGCCACGCTCCGCCGCATGACGGGTCAGACCGTCGGCGTCGTGGGCCTGGCGAACATCGGCCGAGCGCTGGCCGAGCGGGCAGTTGCGCTCGGCTTTCAGGTGCTCGGCTACAACCGCTCGCCGCGTGACATCCCGGGCGTCACAAATTGCAGTCTCGAGCAGCTTTTGGCCGAGAGCGATTACATTTCGCTGCACATCCCGGCCACGTCCGAAACCCGGCACATGTTCGGCCGCGAGCAGTTCGCAAAGATGAAGCCCACGGCCTATCTGATCAACACGGCCCGGGGCGGTCTGATTGATCACGCAGCCCTGGCCGACGCGCTCGCCGCCGGAGAAATCGCGGGCGCGGGACTCGACGTGCAGGATCCCGAGCCGCCGGACCTGTCGACCGCTCCCTGGAACGATCCGCGGGTGATCGTCACGCCGCATGCTGCGTTTGTGTCGGTCGAATCGCTGACCGACCTCCGCACGCGCACGGCGCGGCAGGTCGTCGATTGCCTGAGCGGCCGCGAGCCGGCCCACGTGGTCAATTCGGCGGAACTTGCCGAGCGCAAGTGAGCGTGAGCGCACCTGGGCGTCGTGTCGAATCGCTCCGCGCGGTCACACCGGCGGCGCAATCCGCACAAGCGGCAGGTCCCTCAGTCTCGCCGAAGCATGCCCGCTGCGTGTTTTGACCCCTAACTTCTTATGGCCTATAGCTATTTAGGGCCGCGGGGCGGCAAACCACGAGTGGTGAAGGCGATCGTTCGCTTGCGCCGCCAGAAGAGCCATTCCCATTGTGCTGGCAGGCGCATCAGGGCGGGCGCGAGACTGGCCGGTCGGCGACGGGACTATTCACCGGTGGCGCGGTCCTTCGCTCGTCGAGCGACAGCGCGTGGTAAGCGCGCCGCACGGCGGGGGGAAGCGGACAGTTGCAGTGGGCACAACATCGAAATGGCAACCATGGAAGAACGAAGCCTCGGCACTGGAGCGGAACACGCTCTGCCGCTGGAAGGTCCTCACGGCGAGCGCCGCCGTCGCGCGCAGGACGTGCTCGCCGCTCAGGATGCGTACCTCGAGCGCCTGGAAACCACGCTGGCCGAGCAGCTCCAGCACCTGGCCAGCGAAGTTGCCCAGTCGGTAGCCCTGGCCGAAGCCGCCGGCAGCGGTCGGGGCGATGCCGATGCCATCGCTGCGATGCAGTCCCGGTATGAATCGCTCAAGCAGCAGTTCCACGCGCTCGATGCCGAGAGCCAGGCCCTCCGCCAGCAACTCGAACAGGCTCAGGTCGCCCGGGCCAAGAGCGAGCAGGAACTGCGAGTGCGCGACGCGCTGCTCAAGGAAGTCCAGTCGCACGACGAACAGCGCCGGGTTGAGCTGGCCACGCTCCGCGAGCAGCTTGCCGACCTGCAGGCCCAGCTTGCCGCCGCCCGCGCGCGGATGCAATTGCTGGACAAGGAAACCGAGGATCAGCGCGAGCAACTCGAAGCCCAGCTGGAAGAGACCAAGGCGCAGCGCCGGCGCATTGCCCGCGAGTTCAAGGCCCAGCGTGCCGCGCACCTCGGCGAGCTTGACGAGCGAAAGGCCGAGCTCGAGCGGTTGTCGTCCGCACGACACGCCCAGCTCGAAGGCGAACTGGAGCAACTAAGGGCCGAGCTGGCGCAGGCCCAACAGTTGCATGCCACGGAATTGGCAACCAGCCAAGACAGCGCGGCCCACCGGGCCGATCCGGCCGAGGTTCGCGAGCTCACCCGCCAGGTCGAACGGCTTGAAAAGCAGCTCGCGGCGGCCGAAGCCAAACTGGCCGACCGCCCAGTTGGCGAAGGGGGCGATTCGCGCAAGCGCGACGACTTGCAGCGCCGGTTCGAGATGGCCGTCGAGGAAGTCCGCGAGCTGAAGCGGACGAACGCCGAGCTGGAGAATAAGCTCAAGCATCGCGGCGGCGGCAGTTCACCGGCCGCGGCCGTGGGCGGCGGTGGCCTCAACTGGGAAGCTCAGAAGCTGAAGCTCCTGGCGTCGCTCGAAGCCGATACCGATGACGATGAAGAAGCTCGCGAGGAACGGGCCAGCATCGAGGGCACGATCCAAATCACCGATCGCGTCGTGGCCCAGAAGGACCGCGAGATCGAAGCCCTTCGCGAACAACTCGAACAGCTCAGCGGAAGCAGTAGAACCCGCTCAGCCGCGATCAACGAACTGCTCGACAGCGACGAAATCATTCGCCAGGAGCGCGAGAAGCTCGCCGCCCTGCAACAGGAGTGGCGGCAGAAAATCGGCGAGGCCGAGATCGAAATCTCGGTGCAGCGCGCCAAGTTGGCCCGCGAACGTGCCGAGCTTGACGAGAAGCTGCGCGTCCTGCAACTCGATCAGGACAGCCGACCTTCCGGCGCCGCCGGCGACGACACTGTCGAAACGGCCAAACCCGCCCGCGGCAAATGGCTGGCCCGGCTGGGACTCAAGGACCTCGACGACCAGGACAAGAAGCCGTAGCCGTGAATGTTGCGGCGAAAGTCAGGTGCGTCAGGTGATCGTGAGCGCGGCTCACGCGTACTCGCGGAGCGCGTCCTCACTGCGCCTGCGGCACGGCCCCGGTTCGCGACAGCAATTGCTCGGCCTCGGCCACTCCGGCCGGATCGATCGATCGCAAGTCAGCGAGTGCACTCCGCCCCTGCGGTTCGGGGCAGGCCAGCAGATAGCCCACGATTGCGCGGCGGATGGTTGGCTCGGCAAATGCCGGCTCGGCATACAGTCCCGCGATCCCTTCGAGCGGCTGCCAGTCGTTCCAGCGTGCCAGGTCGATGATCGCACTGGCGGCAAAATCGGGCCGGGCGAGCAAGTGCCGGGTCGCCTTACAGATCCGCTCCTGCGGAATCTCGCGGCCGTACTCGTGATAGAATCGCAAGGCCGTTTGCGCGTGCCGCACGTCCCCCACCGCGGCCTTCTTGTTTTCAAGGTAGCGCGACTCGATCAGCTCCAGCCCCGGTAGCGCCTTGAGCAGCAGATACCCGCCGAGGATGCCATCGAAGCCGGCCCGGAAGTCGTCCTCAGGCTCCAGAATCAGCTTTCGCAGCAACGCTGCATTTGCCGCCCTGTCGCCATCATCGCGGGCGAGTCCCAGCAGCAGGCCATAGAAACCCTTGCGTTCGCCTGGCACGTCATCGTTCACCAGCCACGAACGCACTTGATGCATCTCAAACCGCGGCGCCACCTCGGACACGACGTCGAACGGCGCGTGCCCAAACTCCAGGTAAGCATCCTGGGCGACCAGTTTGTTCGGATGTTCCAGGAACTTTGCGAAGTACGCCAGCCGCTCGGGAGCCGGCAGATCAGCGCGCGGCGCGCGAGCCAGGTACGCGGCGCTCGTTTCATCCACCGCCACGGCATGCCACTCGCGATCTCCGTCTGCCGCGTCGTTTCCGAAGAGCACTACCAGCGTTCCCGGTTGCACACTCAGATCAAGCGGTGCGGAAAGCTGCGACAGCGGCCCGGTCGACTCGTCGCCGCTTAGCACCTGGTGCACCCTGAGCTGCGCCGGACCGCCGGCCGAGGCTGTTTCGACTTCGGCCAGCAGCGTGAGCGCTGCCGACGCTCGCCGCTGCGAGAGCGTGGGCTCAAGCGCCGTGCAAAACGGGCAGCCGCGCGCAGGTCTGCACGCGAACATGCCGCACGCGAGCAGCAGGCAAACCAGCCACAGCCGCAGGTGCCGGCTATTTGACTTCTTTGCCGTCGAGATGATAGATGGCCAGGTAGGTGCCATCGGGGGCCTTGAGTTCGCGAATGGAAAAATTGCCTTCCACGCTCACCGGACGCGTCGAAAACGATGTCGTCGCAGGCGCGATCATTTCCACGACCACGCAATCGTGCAGCAGCGCGCCTGGGCCGAAGCAACACTCCATGTTGTCGCGCACCAGGATGAACTGCTTGATGCCGTTCTGCTGAAAGCTGGGCAGAATGTAGCCGCGAATCTTGATCGCTTTGCCGTCGTAACCCCGGACCTTGTCGGTCAGCTTCGAGGCGTCGTAAGCCTCTCCCTTTTGCATCTCGAGCTTGATATCGTCGAACGTGATCTCCTTGGCCGCTTCCGCCGCGAGCGCAACCGCGGCCAGCGGAACTAACAGCAGGATCAGCGACAAGAGCGGACGCTTCATGCTTTGTTCGACTCGGGGATGGTGTGAACGTGACAAGGGTGCTGAAGGAAGCAGAGGGTGTCTATTGCAGGTAATCGGCCTTCAAGTGATACAACAGTCCACCGGCCGCGCCGTCGATGGCCTGGTCCTTGGCCTCGACGTGGAACACGCCGCCCAAGCGGTGCAGCCGCGGCTTATATGTCAGCCTGAGCGGTTCGTCCAGCTTCACCAGAATCCGCTCGGTGATCTTGGGATTGCCGCCAAAGCAACAGTCTCCCTGATCGCGCACCAGCAGGAACTCCTGGATGCCGTCCGACCGATTGCCGGGATAGACGTAGCCCTTGATGAAAACTTTCTTGCCTTCCAGCTCCAGCGCCGCGGGCGGAACCACTTGCCCAGGCTGCGTTTCATCGGGCTGCAACATCGCGTACGGCACGCGCTCATAGCCCAGCGGCACTTCCGTGGCATAGACGTAACCCAGCCAGCCGGGGCCGATGATCCCGAAGACCAGCGATAGTGCCAGGCCGACGCGGGCCAGCGTCTCGCCGCTCAGTTCGGCCCGATTGCGGCGAACCTTGACCAGCGCCACCAACGAGACCAGGACGCCCACGATCGGCACCACGACCAGAGTCCAGTCGAGGATTGCCAGCGGGCTCAGAAGGCCCACGATCAGGCTGGCGACCGCGGCCGTGCTCAGGGCGCGGTACTGCTCGTAATCGCTGTCGGCGGTCGCGGGAATGGCCAGGTCGGTGCTCATCGCCACTATATTACGCAAAAAGCCCGTCGAGGGTTGGCGCGGATTTTTCGAGGTTGCTGAAGCTAGCCAGCAACCCGCTGGCCGCCCTTCAGAAGCGCCCAGAAAGCACAGGCCAGCACGAAGGCGGCCCCGGCCATGCCCAGCAGGACCGGCATCGTTCGCACCGGCGGGCCCGGCACGGCAGCCACGCCCGGCGCCAGCCGTCCGGCCAGCATTGTGGTTGGATCGGTCGGCGAGTCGCCCGGCCGAGTGGTCGGTGCACTGGGGCGGAAAGTCGTGCTGGAGTTTGCGCTCGGGCCCTTGGCCGCTTCCGGCTGCGCGTCCGATGTCTTCTTCTCGGGCGTTTCCTCGGTCTTCGCCGCCGCGGCCGGCTCTTCTTGTTTAGCTTCGCCTTCCTTCGACTTGTCGTCGGCCGCCTCAGCGCCGCCAGCAGCGGCCCCCAGCGGGAAGAACGAATTCGCCCGCTTGATCGCATCCGGATCGATCTTCGCCAGCTCTTCGATCTTGGCGGCAGCTTCCGGACTCGGGCAGGCCCGCAGATAGTTGATCACCGGCACGCGAACCCAGCTCGACTCTTCATTCGAAGTCTTGAACAGTTCGACCAGCCGGTCGATGACGGTCCAGTCTTCCCAGCGGGCAAGATCCGGGATCACCAGGTCCGCCAGCTTGGGGCGGTCGAGCATCAGCTTCAGTCCTTCCAGCAGCCGCTCGCGGGGAATGATCTTTTCTTCGGTCCCATGGAACCGCAGGGCCATGATCGTGGCGTAAGTATCGGTGTATTCCGCTTCTTGATTGCGCAGGAACAGGTCTTCGACCAGCGGCATGCCGTCCGGCCCCTTGATGGTAAGGTAAGCCGCCACCAGCGCGTCGAGCGCGCCCTTGGTCTGGCGATCCTTCGACTTGATCATCTCCTCGAGCACTGGGATGTCATTCGGATCGCCAATCGCGCCGATCATCGTCAGGTACAAGCGGCGCCGGCTGACCGGAATCTCGGGGCTCGTGACCCACTCGATCAGTTGCTGGTGGTGCATCCGCGGAGCAAGATCGAGCACGTCCGCATACGGCGCCTTGGCGAACTCGTCGTACGCGTCGCGGGCCAGCGTCTCGTCCTTGTCTTCCAGAAAGTCCTGGAAGAAGAACAGGCGATCGGCGCCCGTCGCGGGGAGTTCCATCGTCTTGACGACGTAGTCGATGCCTCGCTCGTTGAGCGCGATCGGCGTGCTCCAGTTGATGTTTGGCGGGTCGATGCCCATCACCAGGAACGTCGTCCCGACGGGGCTATCGCCAAAGTACACGGCCTCGAACTTCTTCTCCTTACCGACGGCGTCTTCACCCTTGAGGACCTTGATGATCTCGAACTTGGCCTTGGCCACGTCGAGCGAGTTGGCGTCGGTCTGCGGAGCGGCTTCTGCCAGCTTGGCGATCACCGCCACCTGGGCGTTATTGATCTCTTCGCTGAACGTGAGTGACACGGCGCTGCAGAACGGACAAGCGACCGCCCGATAGGCCACCGTGCTGAAACTGCCGATGGCAACTACTGCCGCCAGTGCGAAGGCCCACCCGAGTCGCGACTTGAGAAACCCCATGCTCCGATACCTCGCAGCGTAATTGTCTGAAAGCGTACTCAAATTTAGCCCGAAGCGCGGCTTCGAGAATACCCTGCTAAACAGCCTTGGGCACGCTCAAGCCCTGACCACGGCAACACATGTTCGATGTCCACCAACCCGACCGCAATAAGCGGGCGATTGTCCCACTGCGGGACACCATCGCTCGCGCTTCGGGCTACGATCATCTCCTACGGCGTCGCCTGCAGGGCCTTCGCCACGTCGGTGCGATAGGCCGCCAGGGCGGGCAAATAGCCCACCAGCGTCGCCAGTAAGATCAACCCTGGTATTATAACCAATTCATAGCCAACGAACTGGAAGAAGCCCACCGAAACGCCCGTTTGAGCGGCAATCCAGGGGGATAACAGGGCGATCAATCCGTGTCCGACGACCCAGCCGGCCAGCCCCCCCGCCAAACTCAGCAGAATCGACTCCATCAGCACCAGCAGCATCACGGTCTGCCGCCCGGCGCCCAGGGCCCGCATCACGGCGATCTCGTGCTGCCGCTCGCTCATCGAGTTGTAAATGCTCACCAGGATGCCGATGCCCGAGACGATCACGATCATCACCGTAAGCACCAGCAGGATGATCCGCAGCGGATCGACGAAGGTGGTGAAGAGCGTGGCCATTTCGCGGATCGGCGTCACGGCCTGAGCCACGTTCCCTTCATTGATGCTCTTGATCAGCGGCGGCGCCATCAGCTCCGGCGGAGCGCCGGCAAAGCTGGCCGTGAGCACCAGCACCGCCGTCACCTCGCGCTTGTCGAGCGGCACCGGATCGAACTTTCCTTCCGAGGCCAGTTTCTTGGCCGTCGCCAGGTCGATGTCCGTGCGGTGCTCGGGAATCAGGTAGAAACCTTCCATGTTGATGATCACCGCCCGGTCGTTCGGCGTGCCGGTTGGTTCCAGAATACCGAGCACGGTGAACTCTTCGTTATGCACGACGGCCTCGGGCCCGCCGCTGTGCGAGGGCTGGAACTTGTCGCCCAGCTTGAGACCCGTTTCCCGTGCGACGGTCGCGCCAAGCACGGCGCCAAAGAATTCATCGGCCTTGAAGTTTCGCCCCTCGGCGAATGTGTACTGGTTGCCGCCGTAGCCGAGTTCTTCCAGAAAACCCGGCGAGGTGCCGACCACGCGAAAGTCCTGGTAGGTATCGCCCAGGCAGATCGGGATCGCCGTGCCGACGTATTGCTTGTACTTTCCCTCGGTCAGCTCCTGATAGAAGCTGTACGGGATGTTCTCAACCGGCCGGGCCAGGTAGTAGACGGTGTTTAGCACCAGGTCGAGTCGGCCCCCTTTGGCGCCGACCACGATGTTGTAGCCCAGCGACGAGTTGTTCATGAACGAGTTTGTGATCACGCCGTGCAGGACGAGCACCGCCACGACCAGCATCACACCCAGGGCCATGCTGAAACCGGTGAGCGCTGAAGCGAGTCCGCGCTGCTGAATGCTTCGCCAGGCTATCTTCCACTTGTTCATCGCGTCGCCACCGCCTGGTTGAAGTTCTCGAGTCGCTCGACCCGTTCAAACTGCTCGGCCACCTCGGGCGTGTGCGTCACGAGCAACAGGGCCACGCTCTCGTCGCGGCAGGTGTTCCGCACCAGGTCGATAATCTGCTGCTGGTGCGCCGTGTCGACGTTGGCCGTTGGTTCGTCGGCCAGCAGCAGCTTCGGCCGATTGGCAAGCGCCCGGGCCACGGCCACACGCTGCTGTTCGCCCACCGAGAGCGCGGTCGGCCGATGCGTGAGCCGATGGCTGAGCCCCACCCGGCCGAGCAGATCTTTGGCGCGTGATGTGTCCACGCCCTTGCCGGCAAAGGACATCCCAAGCAGGACGTTCTCAAGCGCCGAAAAGCCTGGCAGCAGATTGAACGTCTGAAACACGTAGCCCAGCTTGTCGGCCCGGAAGCGATCGCGGCCGGCCTCACTGAGCCGGGTGATGTCGAGCCCGTCGATCTCGACCAGGCCCGAGTCCGGCCGGCTGATGCCCGCGATGCAGTGCAGGAGCGTGGTTTTCCCGCAGCCGCTGCGACCCATGAGCACGACCTGCTCACCGGCCGCGACGCGGAACTCGCGAATATCCAGGATTGGCAGCGGGGTGCCGTCTGGTTCGCGAAACGACTTCTTGACGTCTTTCAGATGCAGCATGACGAGGTCGCTAAGCAGGGCGGGCAGCGAAGGCGTGTTTTGGCGGCGGCCGGGGCAAGCCCCAAAGCCTTAAATCGTAGAAGCTTGCCGCTCAGTCACAAGGTCAATTCATGCGCCGCCGCTTCCGCGCGCGCCGTCAGACTGCTGGCAATATGCAGGAATACGCGGCCAGCGGGCAGGCGGTTCGGAGATCAGACTACGGAGTGCCGGCAATGTTCGGGGAGAGGATCTGAATGCCCTCTGCTTGGTACTTCAGAAAGTGCCGCTCATTGAGTGTCAGGATGGTGTCAATCCTACAGGAAAGCATGAGGGCGACGAGCCTCGCGTCGTGGACTTGCTTGCCGCCGAAACTGTATTTGCCTGCGAGAAGTTTCAACCTCGGAAAGAGCTGATCATTTTCCAGTGCCAAGGAACACAGTGGTTCGACCACTCGTTCAATAAACGTGACGGCGCTCGTTGAGGGTAATCCCAGACCGTTGTTCCCAATGGGGCGAGTTAAGACATTCCAGAGCTCTGCCAAATTCTGCGTGGAAGTGACCAGCGGGATGCCCTGATCGCCGAGATCCTTAACGGCGTTTTTCACAACCAGGTGCAATGGATCCATCCGGTCGATCAGACGCAGCAAAATGCCAGTGTCCAGCAGGCAGGCCATCAGTCGTGATCGCTGTAGATATCGTCCCGCGAGAAGTCAGGCGGTAACGTGCCCACTGAAACTCCATACAGGCGAATCAACTCTTCGAGTTCTTCGCCCGTGATAGCTCGACGATTCGGCAGAGCCACGGTCTCGCCGGTCTGCTGCGACTCGGTCTCCGGCACCAACACGAAGCGCACCTTCGTATTGTCCGGCAGCTCAAGCGGCTGTTCCGGTTGAATCACGCCCGATTTGCAGATTCCATGGCCGTGGATTTCCATATCAGTATTATAGCCCCCGCGAATCGGTGGTTCCACACGATTGGGTTGGTTGGGCCCTAGCTTGCCTTTTTCACTCCACAATCGCGTCCGCTTCGATTTCGATCATCATCGCCGGATCCACCAGCCGAGAAACCTCCACCATGCTCGTCACCGGCCGAATCGTCTGGAAAAAATCGCCGTGCGCCCGACCGTACTCTTCCCAGCGGCTGATGTCAGTGACGAACATCCGGGTGCGGACGACGTGTTCCAGCTTCGCGCCGGCCTGCGCGAGAGCCCGCTCAATGTTCCGCAGCGTCTGCACGGTTTGGGCATAAGCATCGCCCGGGCCAACGATGTGGCCGTGATGATCGGTGGCTGTGGTGCCGGCCACAAAGATTCGTCCGCCGACCTTAACGGCCCGCGAATAACCCACAATCGGTTCCCACTTGCCGCCTGAAGAAAAGCGTTCTCGATTGGACACCGCGGAACCTCCTGCTCTGGTGGGAGTGAACGGATGGGTGACGGCGAACGGCTGGCTAGCACCTCGGACTGCTCCTACCAATGATGCATCGTCTTCTTCATAACCCGAGGCTGTTGCCCGATCCCACCTCGCTCGCGCGTCGGGCCAGGAAAAATCGGTGACTACCCTCGGCGGATGGCGCGATTGATGTCGCGCTGCATCGTCTTCTTCTTCATCACCTCGCGCTTGTCGTACAACTTACGCCCCTTACAGATGCCCAGCAGCACCTTGGCCCGGCCTTCCTTGAAGTACATCTTCAGCGGCACGAGCGTCAGGCCCGTTTCGTAGGCCTTGCTGGCGAACTTCTTGATCTCGCGCCGGTGCAGCAGCAGCTTCCGTGGGCGGCGGCGATCGTGATTGAACTGGTTGGCCTCGACATACTCGGCGATGTCGCACCCCACCAGCCAGACTTCGCCCTCCTTCATGCGGGCGTAAGCCTCGTCCAGCGAGAGCGTCCCCCTGCGCAGGCTCTTTACCTCGCTCCCGACCAGCACGATCCCGCATTCCAAGGTGTCGAGTACCTCGTACTCGTGTCGAGCTTTGCGGTTCTGCGCGATCAGCCGCTCGTTGTCGTGTTCGCGGTCAACGGCGGGCTTTTTCTTCGGTTTGGCCATGTGGCAACAGGACAAGCATTGTGGAAGCAGGGTTCACTCGCGACTCGGACCGACTGCGGGGGCATCGACGAGTCGTAGCCGCACGCGGTATCATTTTATACACGACGCACCTTGAAGTACGAATGGCCGCCAGTGGCCGACAAGACACGTATGACTAGCTCCGGCCTGCCGATCGTCACGCTCAGCGAAACCACCGAACGCCTGCCGCGCTGGCTCAAGAAGCAAGTGCCGCTGGGCGGTGGCAACCAGTTCACCGCCAGCCTGATCGAAGAGCTGAAGCTCGAAACCGTCTGCGAAAGTGCCAAGTGCCCCAACCGCATGGAGTGCTGGTCGCAAAAGACCGCCACCTTCATGATCCTGGGCAACGTCTGCACGCGCCCCTGCGGATTCTGCTCCGTGCCCAAGGGCAAGACCGAAGAGCTCGAGCTCGACGAGCCCGATCGCGTGGCCGAAGCGGCCCATCGCCTGGGCCTCAAGCACGTGGTGATCACGTCCGTCACGCGCGATGACCTCGCCGATGGCGGCGCCGAACACTTCTACCAGTCGGTGCTGGCCGTGCGTGCGCGGACGGGCGCCGTGGTCGAAGTACTTACTCCCGACTTCATCGGCAAGCCTGGCGCGCTGGAGCGCGTGGTCGCGGCCGCGCCCGAGGTGTTCAACCACAACACCGAGACGGTCCCAAGGCTCTATCGCGAGGTCCGCGGCCGCAAGAGCGACTACCGCTGGACGCTCGAGCTCTTGCGCCGCGTGAAGGAGCTCAATCCACAGATCAAAACCAAGACCGGCCTGATGCTCGGTCTGGGCGAAACTCGCGAAGAGCTGTTCGACACGCTCGCCGACCTGGTCGAAGCCAGGTGCGACTTCCTCACGCTCGGGCAATACCTCCGCCCGACCCCGCATCACATGCCGGTCGTGCGTTACCTGCCGCCCGAAGAGTTCGACGAGCTCGGCGCCGCCGCCCGGCAGATCGGCTTCTCGCAAGTCGCCAGCGGCCCCTTCGTCCGCTCGAGCTACCACGCCCGCGAAATGGCCGAAGCGATCTAGTCCGCGTCTCGACCCGCTGGCAGAAGTTCTGTTTCTAATGAATTCTCCGGGTTGATCCGTCCCCCTGCGGGAACTATCCTGCCGACGAAGCTGATTTACTTTCCTTGGGGCTGGATCGTGCATGGACATCGCGGTGTTCATCAGTTGGGGCAACAAGCTCTACCATCGCGGTTGGGATGTCGCGTTCTGTCCGCACTGCCGCGGTCTGGAGGCGATGCGCGTCGAGGAGATCGTCTGGCGATTCGCGATCTACGGCTTCCCGCTGATCCGCGAGTCGAAGGGACACATTGAACGTTGCTGCCTTTGCGACCGTCCGGCACAGGCGTACTTTTTCGAGCCGACTGTAGGGCCGAATGATTGGACGCCCGCCGACGGCTTTACTCGGTTGCTGCGCGCCTTGGGACACCAGGGTAAAGTCGTTCGCCGCAAAGAGCCAATGGAACTGCGAAACCGCTCACTCCTCGACGCCACACGCGACGCCACGATGATGAGTAACATGTCCGTGATGCCGGGCCTGCTTGGCGGCGTCTTGTCAGGCCTGCTCCTCGGCTGCGGTCTGAGCCTGCTGGCGTTCGAGTGGCAGATCATCAAGCTGGGCCCCGATCGCTTCGGAGCTGGTTTCCTCGGCCTGCTGATCGGCGCGTTCTTCGGGGCGATCATCGGCTGCTGCGGCTACTGGTGGCTCCGTCGAGACGCGGTGGCCACCCGCTTGCTCCGCCAGGCTTGCCAGTTTCACCAGGTGAATCCCGACGCATTGGTCGCACTCGCCCCCGAGTATCCTGAGCACGTGCATCAGGCCGTGCTCCTGGTGCAACTCGACCCAGGCCTCAAACAGCCCTCGAATCGGGCAGGCGCGTCGTTAACCTCGGATCGCAACGCCGGTTAACACATTTGGCCGGGGCAACGTTACCCGGACAAACTCGTGTTCATTGGGCTGGCGTCGTGATCTCTGTCAGGCAAAACTCCTCAGCTGCTGTGCTGGTTTCATCGGCCGCGCCGCTGATCGTGCTTTCCACGGCCAAGTGGCTGCTCACCGCAGACCTGCCTCCTTGGCAGCGGATGTGGCTGTTTGCCCTGGCGATCTATGCCGGCTGCAAGTGGCTTACCTGGCGGATCGCCCGCCGCGGCGCCTCCGCCCACCAACGGGCGTTCACCTGGCGCGACGCGGCCTACCTCTTTGCCTGGCCGGGCATGGACGCGCGGGCGTTTCTCTCCGGCAATGTGCAGATCGCGCCGACCGTTCGCCACTGGCTGTTCGCCGCTGCCAAGGTCGCCGCTGGCGTCGGGTTAGTGTGTGCCGCGGCTTTGCTCGTCGACGATGCCTTTTGGTTCGTGGTCGGCTGGCTCGGCATGCTCGGCGTCGGATTGATTTTGCATTTCGGCCTGTTCGATCTGCTCTCGCTCTACTGGCGCTCCCGCGGCGCGGAGGCCCGTCCGCTGATGGATTGGCCCGTGCTGGCCGAAAGCCTGAATCAATATTGGGGCCGCCGCTGGAACACCGCGTTCCGCGACCTCGCGCACCAATTCGTGTTCCGGCCAGCGGCCGCGCGGTTCGGCGCCCGCTGGGCGCTCGGCCTGGTGTTCCTGGTGAGCGGCGTCGTACACGATCTCGTGATTTCGCTCCCCGCCGGCGCAGGCTATGGCGGTCCGACGCTATTTTTTGCCATCCAGGGTTGCGGAGCGCTCGTCGAGCACAGCCCGAGCGGCCGCCGTCTTGGCTTGGGGCAAGGCCTCGCCGGCTGGCTGTTCACAATGCTGCTGGTTCTCGCGCCGCTGCCACTGTTGTTCCATCGCCCCTTTGTCACGCAGGTCGTGCTCCCGATGCTGCGCGACCTGCAAGGACTTCTCTCATGAACGAACTGCTTCCCCTCCTGCTGCTTGTTGTCGGCTTCGGTCAGCTTTCGGTGCTCGTGGCGTCGGCGCTCGTGCCGGTCCGCCTCAACTGGCGCACCGAGTTCGCGTCGCTCTCGCCGCTGCATCGCCAGATGTATTGGGTTTACGGCGGCTACGTCGTGCTCTCGATCGTCGCGCTCGGCCTGATTACAATCACCAGCGCCGCCGAGCTCGCCGCCGGCAGCACGCTGGCCCGCGCGTTCTCTCTGTACGCCGCGGCATTCTGGGGCATTCGGCTCGCGCTGCAACCCGTGCTCAAGGTCCGCGAGCATCTGACGACCTGGTGGCTGGCTGCCGGGTACTATGGCCTCACCTTCTTCTTCGCCGCGTTTACGGGCGTGTTCCTCTACGCGGCCCTGCACTGAGAGTCGCATCGTAGCCCGAAGCGCGAGTTTTGAAGTTGCGCTAGCTTGCTAGTGGTTAGTTGTTGAGTTTTCGATGTTCCGTGGGTAGGGCCTGTTCCAGGGTTCGCCTCATCTTTCGCAGGCCGGTTTTGGTGCGACAGCTT
>Ga0169931_10004064_pt1 | contig 22923 bp, 19 predicted proteins | sample Kivu_15m_20L_FD_129675 | JGI IMG/M metagenome (GOLD analysis project Ga0169931, IMG submission 129675) | Freshwater microbial communities from Lake Kivu, Western Province, Rwanda to study Microbial Dark Matter (Phase II) - Kivu_15m_20L... | ecosystem: Environmental > Aquatic > Freshwater > Lake...
AGGATTGGTTCCACACCTGGGGGCAGGTCACCGGCAAGAGCTTGTTTTCATTGGGCTCGAACTCGACGAAGTCGCCTCCTATTGATCCTTGCGCCGTCAATGAGCCGCCGCTCGCCTTTCGCCTCCGGCTTTTTCCTACGTGAGGAGCGGCGGCAAGGGTTCATTTGCGGCGCAAGGATCAATATGACAAGTTGCAGCGATGCCTCCTCACAGACGACGAGATGGCAGGCGGCCCGCAGGCGTGGCTCGGTTTTCCCGACCCTTTTCCTGCGTGGCCGTCGATTATCGAGGGCGATCGCTAACGGACGCACAACGCGACTGCTTTGCCATTGCAACCGTCCGCCTTTGCCTGGACGAACCGGGCGTGATCTCACCACGGCCAGTCGGAAGCCGTGGCGGAGTCAACTTTGGCTGGATGAGAATCAGCAGCTTGGTTTATCGCCAGAGGGTGGGCAGAGAGACATACCAGCGCTTGCCGAATCACATTGAAGACGCTCGCGCCCCGACAAACGAAGCTCATTTTACCAGCTCTCAAGTGCATAAGGTGGGCGTGTCATTTGTCACATCGGCGGGGTCCAAAACGGCCACGCACGCTGGCTCTGGGCGGAGAAACTGAACGCCAAATCCTTTTAGCGGGACGCACCAACATCCCACGGTTTTTTGCAGGTGCGATTCCTGGGACGGATACTCTGGATCAACCTCAGCGCGCTTCGCATCGGCGCCTTTTCGGGTCTTCACGGGATTGCCGCTGGCATCGACGAACGGCACGAGCCGGTAGCCGAAGCCTGGCGGCTGAACGAGCCTGCCCTGCTCGAAGGCGTCGCCGATCCCGCGATTCACGTGGGATGCATTCTGGTCGATCTGCATCTCGTGCATGGTCGCCATCATCGAGAGGAGAATCTTCGACTGCTCGTTGGCGCTGTCGAACGAGTCACTGGCATCGACGAGCCTCACGCCGGGCCGCCGCACGAGCTCGTTGAGTCGCAGCGACTCGATGACGTTGCGGTTGGTGCGGCCGAGTTCGTCGATCACGAGCCATTCGACGCTCGTCCGCCCGCGCTGCTCGACGATTGCCTTGAGGAGCAGGTAGCCACGTCGGCAGGCGAGCGTGCCGCCGATGGCGGCGTCGCCGCAGACGTATTCCCCCGGGATGCAGACGTCGTCGCGCCGAGCCCCAGTGAGGACGTTGGCGAGTTGCTGGTTCAGCGACCGGGATTGGAGCCCTCGTCGGAGAACCGGGCATAGGCACCGCCGAGCGACCGCCAACGGCCCGGCACGCCGGCGGCATCAAAGAGGTCGATCGACTGCGTCTGGAACCGCCGCTCGTACGCGGCGGTCATGATGTCGATCGTCGCCTCAATGACCCTGGGCAAGGGCCGCGTGCCCACGAGCCCGGGCCAGTGGATGGCCTGCTGCTCGAGGTAGGTGCGGGCGAGCGACCGAAGAGAATCAACCGGCGGCAGGCCCCTTTCTTCCCTGCCCTTCTCCCGGCCGCGATAGGGCAGCGCGGGCGTGACGGGATTGGCGGCCGGCGGCGGGGCGGATGGAAACAGAAACGTGGGAAACGTCGTCGCGTTTCATGGCCATCTCCTGAACCACGAATGGTGGAGTGGCCTGAGCCAAGGACTGCGGTTCGCGGGCGGATGCCAGGCCACACGGCCACGGCAGTAAATCCCCCTAAAACCACTCGGGCTGCGGCAAAATCGCGAGGATGAGCTGCTGGGCTCGTCAGTCGTTCGGTGATGGCGGCGGTGGGCCGCCGCCCTCAACCGACGTCCCGAAGCGGCCAACGAACGTCCGACGCAGCGAGCCGGCCGACGTCACTCTTCCTCTTCTTCCTGTTCGTCTTCCTCGCCGTCCTCCTCGTCCTCGGTTTCGTACTCGAAATCCTCTTCTTCGTACTCTTCGTATTCGTAGTCCTCTTCCTCTTCCGACTCCTCTTCGTCCTCGTCCTCGTCCTCGACCTCCTCCCACTCGTCCTCGAAGTCGTCTTCCTCGTCGTACTCTTCCTCGTCATCCTCCTCCTCGTCGTCGTCGTCGTCGTCGTCGCCCTCTTCTTCCGACTCCTCCTCGTCTCCCTCCTCGTCCTCGTACTCGGAACCGAGTTCCTCGTCTTCGTCCTCGTCGTCCTCGTCGCCTTCTTCCTCGTCGCCTTCGTCCTCGTACTCGTACTCGTAAGCTTCGTCGTCGCCGTCCTCGTCCTCTTCCTCGTCCTCGTCGTCTTCCGCCTCGTACTCGTACTCGTCATCCGCCAACCGCGGATCGGCCAGACCCGGCGCCCAGGCCCAGGAGCATGCCACGCCGCCCATCGCCGCAGGAACGCGTCGAGTGCACCTTCCCGCCGTTTGCATCAAAGTAGAACGCACAGCAAACTCCTTCGCCTGCTCACTCTGGAACTGGCAAGCTTCTAGAGATCCAAAGACTCCGACGGACTTGCCCCAACCGCCGCTGTCCCCAAAGTTTGATCGATCGGCGGCAATTCTTCCAACCGCCGAAGGCCAAAAACCTGCAAAAATTTCGGCGTCGTGCCGTACAGTATCGGTCGCCCCAACTCCTCAGAACGCCCGACAATACGCAAAAAACCGCGATCCATCAACAGCCTCAGCAATTCGCCGCATTGCACCCCGCGAATCGCCTCGATCTCGGCACGCAGCACAGGCTGCCGGTAGGCCGCGACGGCCAGCGTCTCCAGAGCCGGAGGCGACAGCCGCAGCTGCTCCTGCGGTCCGTGAAGCTTGATCAGCCAGTCGGCCAACTGCGGCCGCGTCAGCAGTTGGACTCCGCCTGCGACCTCCACCGCCTGCAGGGCGCTCCCCCGACGACGCAGCCGATGACGCAGCTCCTCCACCGCGACCCGCGCCGCACTGCCATCGGGCAAATCGGCCAGAGCCGCCAGCTTTCTTAAAGTCAGCGGGCCCGCCGCCAGAAACAGGGCCGCCTCGACCCGCGTCACCGGATCCCCCGCGGTCGGCCCGATTGGGGGGCGTCCCGAAGTCGACCGCGGGGCGCCGCGCCGCGTTCGCTGGTGGACCGCCGAACCCGCTCCCCCGCCGAGCCGCTCCGCGCGGTAGCGCTGGGCGCTGCTTTTCAGCACCCGTCCCAACTCCCAAGAGCTACGTCGCACGGCTGTTTTCGCTCCTGTGAAGAAGGCCCTGGGCCTCGTCAGGGCGATCGACCCGACCCGCGGGGCGCCCCCCCAGCCTCCCCCCTACGGCGAACGCCCCCGAGCGGCACTTGCGGCGGCGACGCCCGACGGCCCCGCGCGTCAGCGACGCAGCACCCGGTCGCCGCGACGCGCGTGGCGCCACTGCGTCGCCTCCGAGAGAACCTGGGCCACGCTCATCCGAGGGTCCTCCGCGACGGCCTCGAAATGCTGCGTGTGCTCGTCCGACGCGTTCAAGGCCATGGCACAGCGGAACCGGTAGAGACGGCCCGAACTGCCCCAGTGCTGCAACTCGTATTCCGCCGCCCCCAAACCCCGCAGTGCCTCGAGCAACGGCTCCAGATCGGCGACTTGCTCCGGCTGCGGAGACGAGGCGTCGTCGCCCCCGCGCCGCACGGCGGGGGCCGCCGGGAGGTTCCGTGAGGCCGGCACGGCCCGTATCCAAGGCGGGGGGGCGTGGCGAGAAGCCGTCGGCGATCTCGGCTGGGTTGCCGGCGCCAACCAGGCCGTCCACTGCCGTTCGGCCTGCCATCGGAACGACGTCTTGGCACGCTCGATCCATCGATCGACGACGCGCTGGGCCTCCGGCGGTAAGGGCCCCCAGTAGACCCAAGCTGCCGGCAATCCGACGAGCGTTGCCAGCATCACCGCCGCTCGCAGCCAAACTCTCAGCATGCCTACGCTCCCGGGGGGTCGGTTGCCGACCGAGCGCCTTGTGGGCAAGGGGCCGAGGATCATAGACCAGCGGCATGCCGCTCCACAACCCCGATCCGGTTGCCTGCCCCCTGCCCGCCGAATCGCGCTATAATGGGTGGCATGGTCTTCCCGATCTACCTCGACGACAACGCCACCGCCCCGATTTTCCCCGAGGTGGCCGACACCGTTCGAGAAGCGTTGCTCCGCTATCGCGGCAACCCGTCGAGCCAGCATGCGCTCGGACGCGAAGCGCGGCGGGCCTTGGACGACGGACGCGACGAGGTGCTGCAGCTGCTTGGCGCCCGCCCCGGCCGAGATCGTGTCGTCTTCACCTCCGGGGGAACTGAGGCCAACAATCTTGCCCTGTTCGGTTTGGCGCCTTCCTCCGACGGAGAACGCGCCGACAACCCCCGGCCTCCCGGGATGGTCATTTCGGCCGCCGAGCACGCGAGCGTCGAGCGTGCCAGCCGGGTGCAGCAGTCGCACGGCTGGCGGGTCGAGCGGGCGCCCTTGTTGCCGGACGGGACCATTTCGGGGTCGGCCTTGGAGGCCATGGCCGAAGACTCGCTGGATCTGGTCAGCTTGGCCCACGCCCACGGTGAAACAGGCGTGATCCAGCCCCTGGCCGACCTGTGCCGAAGGATCCGCGCCCGGACGCGCGTCGTCCATACCGACGCCGTCCAGACGGTCGGCAAAATCCCAGTCCATTTCGGCGATTTGGGCGTCGACGCCCTCACCTGCGCCGCCCATAAATTCCGCGGACCGTTGGGAATCGGAATGTTGCTCCTCAGGGAAGGCGTGCGCCTGGAGCCGCAAATCTGGGGCGGGCACCAGCAGTCGGGAATGCGGGCGGGTACCGAGCCGGTCGCGCTGGTGCTTGGCTTACGGGATGCGTTGGCCCTGTCGCTGAGGCATCTGGCGGCCGATTCGCTGCGGGTCGCAGCTCTCCGAGATCGGTTCGAACATCGCCTGCTCGGCGAGATCCCCGACGCCGTGGCGGTGGGGTCCGACGCGCCACGACTCCCGAACACGTCGAACGTGGCCTTTCCGGGGTGCGACCGGCAGGCGCTGGTGATGGCTCTCGACCTGGAGGGGGTCGCCTGTTCGACCGGTTCGGCCTGTGCGAGTGGATCGAGCGAGCCTTCGTCCGCCCATGTGGCGATGGGGCTGCCCGAGGCGATTTGGAAAGGTGCGGTGCGGTTCAGTTTCGGAACCGGCCATACGCCCGACGACGCGGATGCTGCCGTCGCGCGCATCTTGTTGGTTCATCGGAGGTTAAGACGCTCCTGAATCGGCCTTTTTTCTGTCGGAAGCGACTCCCATCCACGCCTCAAATCGGGTAGGATCACGGGGTGTCGCGGGGGGTTCTCCGGGCCGTCGTGCCCGAGGGCGAGCGAAAAACCGCACTGGCAGTCTGCCGGGCGGCGTGCCCCCTGGAACCTTGCGAGCGGGGAGTCGCGTCCTGATTCGACGGCGGGGTTGTCGGCGTCTCGAAAGAGGGGCTTGTCGGCGTCTCGCAAGAGCGACGGATCCGTGGGTCTGGTCGCCAGCTCGTGAGGGCGGTCGATCGGGGTCGGAACGGCGGTTGCTTTCGGGGATCGGGCGTTTGGTGGGATGCGTGGAGGGAGCCTGGACGTTGGAAGCGGCGCTCGCAATTGACCTGAATTCGCCGTCGGAGGCTTCCGAGGCTGTGCGGCCCGTGCTGGTCGTCGGGCCCGAAAACCGGTTGCTGTTGGCCCTTCTTGCGGCCTGGGCCCCCCATTTGCTGGAAGGGAGCGACCGAGACGCAGGTCGTTGGCGGATGCCGGCGCCCCTCCGGCCGCAATTCCATCCGGTGCTGATTGCCGGTCCGACCGGAACCGGCAAAAGCCTGGTGGCACGGGCGCTCGCGGGCCGCACGGCGGATCGACTGCGGTGTTCGGCGCGCGAATTCGCCGAGTCGTTCCGTCAGGCGATCGCCGAGGATCAAGTCGCCCGCTGGCGGGAGGGAGTGGCGGCATGCCGGATGGTCGTGATGGAAGACCTGGATCGCTGCCGACTTGGCAGTGCCGTGCAGCAGGAGTTGTGCCGGGCAATTGACGCGTTGGCGGCTTCTGGCGGCGTGTTGGTGGCGACTGCTGCGAAAATGCTCAGCCAATGGGAAGGTTTGTCTCTTGCGCTGCGAGACCGTTTGCACGCCGGTTTGACCGTCCCGTTGCGGGCTCCGAGTCTTGCGGCCCGCCTCGCCATTTTAAGGCAGGCGTGTCGGGAACACGGCGTGGACTTGTCTCTCGACGAAGCGACGCAAATTGCCGAACCGCCCGAAATGACGCCGCGCGCCCTCTGGGGAGCGGCCGCCGAGATGCAACGGACGCGGCAGTTTGTGCGGGGGCGAGAAACTTCAACGAACGACGACCCACGAAGACTGAAAGAGATCTTCGCCGCCGCAGCTCGCTATTTGGGCGTTTCAGCAGCGGCCCTCGCCGGGCCGTCGCGGCGCAGCTCGTTGGTCCGCGCCCGAGGGATTGCCATCCGGGTGGCTCGCCTGACAAGCGGTCGCAGCTTCGCCGAGATTGGCAGGTTTCTCGGGGGCCGCGATCACACGACCGTGCTGCACGCCGAGCGAGCGATTGTGGCTCGAGGCGCCGTCGATCCAACGATCCAACTGGCCATTGAGGAACTGTCGCGGATCGTACGCGCAATCTGAACGCCGATGTTCTTGATGCGTGCGCCGTCCAGGAGTCGTCGCTCGCCTGGCGCCGCCGGCTTTTTCCGATGGAAGAAGCCGGCCAAGCGGGGGACTTCGCTGTGCAAGAATCAATCCGAACAACCAGACCGTTCCGTCGCGGCGGACGTTTGCCGGGCGGCGGACCGACCCGTTCCCGCCGAATGTGGAAAACGCGTCGAAAAGACGTCGGCAGCTGGTGCGGATTTTTCGCTCGAACCGAACAAGCGTCGAGGAGCCGACCTAAGAGCCCCGCACACCGGCGATCTCCAACATGGGAACAACGACCTGCCGACGACTTTTCCCCAGTCGGGCCCGTCGTGGAAATCCTTTCCGCACAGCGACTTGCCGCGTGGGGCCGACGGTTTTCCACAAAGCAGAGGTTCTCTTTACTACCCCTACTAAAATCTAATTCTGTTCTAATCATCAGTACCCAGTCGTCCAGCAGGCCTCGTGGACCGGCAAACTGGCATCGGAGCCGGGACAGGGAGGAACTCGCCGCAGAGCGGGCTGCTCGCCGCCGTTGACGCACTGCCGAAGGTACGGAGAGGTTCGAGTTCATGAAAATTCAATGCAACCGCGAGCACTTGCTGCAGGCTTTTCTGAGCGTCGCCTCGGTGGCGCCCTCGCGAAGCCCCAAGCCGATCTTGCAGCATGTCAAGCTGGAGGCGACGCACGACGGCGCCTCGTTGACGGCCACCGATCTGGAAATCGGCATCCGTCACGCCTTGGCGGGCGTGGAAGTGCACGCACCAGGGGCGGTTTTGCTACCGGTCGCTCGGTTCGGCGGCATTCTGCGGGAAGGAACCGACGCCAGTTTTCTGATCGAGGCGAATCCCCACGCCACGTCGGTTCGCGGGGAGCGGAGTCACTTCGAACTCGCTTCGGCAGATCCTGCCGAGTTTCCCAGCCATGCGGAGAGCGACCGGAACGAAAGCTTTTCCGTCAGTCCGCGAGTCTTGCGCGAATTGATCCGCAGGACGATTTTCGCCACGGACAACGAGAGCAGTCGCTATGCGTTGGGCGGCGTCAAGCTCGAATTTGACGATTCGCTGCTGACTGCGGTGGGAACCGACGGGCGGCGTTTAGCCCGCATGAGCGGACCGGTGGGAAAAATCGGCGCGCCGACCGCGCCGACGCAGAACACGATTGTGCCGACCAAGGCCATGCAGTTGATTGAACGGACGATTGCGGCCAGCGAGAGCGAGGTGCTGCTGGATATCAAAGGGAGCGAACTGTTGGTTCGCGGCGAGAAGGCAAGCATTTCGGCGCGGCTGCTTGAGGGCCGCTACCCGGATTGGCGCAAAGTCTTTCCGGATTCCGCGTCGCGGCAACGCATCGACCTGGCGGTCGGCGCGACGCTCTCCGCGGTGCGGCAGGCGGCCATCGTCACCAGCGAGGAGAGTCGCGGCTTGGAGTTCACGTTCGGCGACGGCATGCTGCTGCTTTCGGGCCGGGCGGCCGAAGTGGGCCAATCGCGGGTGGATTTGCCGATCGGTTACGACGGTCCTGCGATCGCGATCATGCTCGATCCTCGCTATGTCATCGACTTTTTAAAAGTGCTCGATCCGGATAAGACCTGCACGATCGAACTCAAGGACAGCGAAGCGGCCGCCGTGTTCGCTACGGACGACGGGTACGGCTACGTGATCATGCCCTTGGCACGCGAGCGATGAACGAAAGCCGGCGGCAACCATCGACGCTCCCTACCGCGCGGGAACTCGTCGCAGGCGACGAAGCGACTGCGGAGTCGTTGGCCGATTTGGATCGACGGGCCCGCGACAACCGGCGGCGGTTTGCGCAGAGGCAGCCGAAGCGCGCGGCCGACGTGGTCGCCGACATCGTGCAACGGCGAGGTTACGCCCGACAGCGGACGGCGGCCGCCTGGGAGCAGGCGTGGAAGGACGCGGCGGGCGACTATTGGCGGCAGTTCACCCGTGCCGCGAAGGTCCAACGCGGGGTGCTCGAGGTGATCGTGGCGAATTCGCTGGTCGCGCAGGAACTGGGATTCGAGAAGGAGCGTTTGCTGGCAAGCGTGCGGGCCGCGGCCCCGCAGCTTTGTCTTCGCGATATTCGCTTTCGCACCGGGCTTCTTGAGTAGACCCGCTCGCGGCGGTCTGTTCGCCCGCGTTGAATACGGCGCGTCAAGCGTCTTCGGACGGTTCTGAGAAGGGTTTTAGTCCAACGAGAAATCATGGCTGACGAACAACGACGCGAAGAGATGCGACCGGACCAACCTGCCCCGCAGCGCGGCAAGGCTGCCAACTCGCAGTACGGAGCGGAAGATCTCGAGCACTTGAGCGACTTGGAGCATGTCCGCGAACGCCCGGGCATGTACATCGGAGACACGGCGACGCGCGGGCTGCACCATCTGGTGTACGAGGTGGTTGACAATTCGATCGACGAGGCCATGGCGGGCTTCGCAACGCACGTGGCGGTAGTGATCAATGCCGACGGGTCGGTCACGGTTGAAGACGACGGACGCGGCATCCCCGTGGAACGCCATGCCCAGTTGTCCGAGCAGATGGACCGCGACGTATCGACGCTCGAAGGCGTGATGACGGTGCTGAAGTTTGGCGGGAAATTCAGCAAGGGCGCCTACCAGACCTCCGGCGGACTCCATGGAGTCGGGGTGACGGTCGTCAATTTCTTGTCCGAGTGGTGCGAGGTCGAGGTCTCGCGGGACGGTCACGCTTACCATCAGGAATACGAGCGGGGCGTTCCCAAAGGCGAAGTGCGGCGGTCGGGCGCTGCGGCGAAACGCGGCACCAAGACCACTTTCAAGCCCGATCCGCTGATCTTTCCGTCGACCAAATTCGCGTATGCGACGCTGCTCAAGCGGTTGCAGGAACTGGCATTTCTGAATCGCGGCGTCAGGATCTCGCTGCACGACGCCCGCAGCGGCGAAGGCGAGTCGTTCCGATACGACGACGGCATTCGGGAATACGTGCTGCACCTGAACCGGGCCAGCGAACCGGTCCATCCCGACGTGCTCTACGTGGAAGCGGACGCCGAAGGAGTGAACGTGGAAGTGGCCCTCCAGTATTCCGGAGAGTACACCGAGAACGTTCACAGCTACGTCAATAACATCAATACCACGGAAGGCGGGACGCACTTGTCCGGCTTCCGCTCGGCGCTGACCCGCACGCTCAACGCCTACGGCAAGAAAGAGAACATGTTCAAGGACCTCGTGCCGACCGGCGACGACGTCCGCGAAGGCTTGACCGCCGTCATCAGCGTCCGAGTCCCCCATCCGCAGTTCGAAGGCCAGACGAAGACCAAACTTGGCAACAGCGAAGTCGAGGGCATCGTCAACTCGGTCGTCGGCGAATTTCTCGCGCGATACTTCGAGGAGAACCCGCGAAACGCCAAGGCCATCGTTCGTAAAGGTCTGCTCGCCGCCGAAGCGCGCGAATCGGCCCGCAAGGCCCGGCAGTTGATCCGCGAACGCAAAGGAGCCCTGACGGGAGGCGGGTTGCCTGGCAAGCTTCGCGATTGTTCCAGCCGAGACGTCGATCGGTGCGAGCTCTACCTTGTGGAAGGCGATTCGGCCGGAGGAAGCGCCGAAGGCGGGCGACTGCGCGAGTACCAGGCGATCCTGCCGCTCCGCGGGAAAATCATCAACGCCTACAAGTCGCGCGAAGACAAAGTGCTCGCCAATGAGGAAGTCCGCAGCATGATCTCCGCGGTCGGCACGGGCATCGGCGCTGAACAGGACATCAGCAAACGACGCTACGGCCGCATCGTCATCATGACCGACGCCGACGTCGACGGCTCCCACATTCGCACGCTGCTGCTGACGTTCTTTTACCGCCAGATGTACGAGCTGGTGGCGCAGGGACACGTGTACGTGGCCCAACCGCCGCTATACCGCGTCCGCAACAAAAAGGAAACCTACTACGTGCAGACCGAGGAGGAGATGAAGAGCCAATTGCTCGATTTCGGACTCGGCGACAGCGTGTTCGACCCCGGCGACGGACGACTGATCGACGGGCCGGCGATGGTAAAGCTCGTCCGTACGCTCGCCGCCATGGAGGATGCGATCGTTGCGCTGGAGAGACGCGGCATCAGCCTGCGGGCCCACGCCGAACGCCAGGATCCCGTCACCTCCCGGTTGCCCGCCTATCACGTTTTCTTCGGCAAGCAAGAGCACTGGTTCGTCGCCAGGGAGCAGCTCGACCAGTTCGTCGCCGAACAGGAGCGCACGTTGGGTCAGGAGGTTCGCGTCGAAGCGTCCACGCCCGTGGGCGGCGAAGCTCCGGCGGAGCTGGAAAACGGCAAGCCGCCAGCCGCCGCTGCACCGCGGTTGAGGATCGTCGAACTGCACGAAGTCCGCACGATCAACGCTCTGCTGAGCGAACTGACCGAGATGGGCTTCGATATCCAGGCCCTCGTTCCCCAGGATCGCACCGGCGAAGAAGGAAGTCGGTACCTCCTCCGCCGGGGCGAAAACGCCAGCGGCTTGGAAGACCTTCGCGGACTGCCAGGAGCCATCCGAGCTGCCGGCGAACGCGGTTTGCAAATCACCCGGTTCAAGGGCCTCGGAGAAATGAATGCCGAGGAGTTGCGCGAAACCACGCTCGATCCGGCCAACCGCACCCTGCTGCGGGTCCGCATGGAGGACGCCGGCAGCGCCGACGAATTGTTCCGCGTGCTGATGGGCGACAACGTCGAGCCGCGCCGCGAGTTCATCCAGAAACACGCGCTCGATGTCAAGAACCTCGATGTCTGACCGGCCGGAGGCCGATCGTCCGAGCCCGCTGCCGCCGCGGGCCGATCCGCCCGCCGAGGCTGGACGCCGTTTCCAGACCGTGCTGTTCGGCACCTACGCCCGCGGCGATTTCCAGGGACTCTACGCGGCCGAACTCGATCGTCTCGCCGGGCGCCTCGCGCCCGCAAGGCGTCTCGCCGACCTCCCCAATCCCGGCTTCATCGCCGTCGCCGCCGACGGTCGCCGACTCGTCGTCGTCGGTCGCGGCCCCGTCGGTTCGCCGACGGCCGACGGACGCATCGCCGCGCTCCGCATCGCCCCCGACGTCCAATCCGCCGACTTGCTCAACGAACTGCCGACCCGCGGCCAAGGCCCCTGCCACGTGGCGTTGCACCCTCGCGGTCGGTTCGCCGCCGTCGCCCACTACGCCGGCGGATCGGTCGAGATTTTCGCGCTGGACGACGACGGCAAAATCGACCGCCCGACCGACTTCGTCCAGCACCACGGCGCGGGAGTCGATCCCGAACGACAGACGAGCCCCCACGTCCACTCCGCCCAGTTCGACCCGGCCGGACGCCATCTGCTGACGGCCGATCTGGGTTTGGACCAGGTGACGGTCTACCCGTTCGACGCGCGTCGCGGCGCTGTGGGCCCGCCCGTGACGCCCCCGGGCGCGGTTCCCCCGGGCCAAGGACCGCGGCATGCGGCCTTCCATCCCGATGGAAGCACGCTGTTTGTCATCAATGAAATGGGAGCCACCGTGACCGTGTTCCGCTACGAGCCGGAAACAGGAGCCCTGGAGCGCGGTCCGACGGTCGATGCGTTGCCGGCCGATTACCAGGGACCGCGCCGCGCGGCCGAAATCCTCGTGCATCCCGCCGGCCGTTTCCTGTACTGCTCGCATCGCGGCGAGGATACGGTCGCCACGCTCGCTCTCGATCCTGCCGGAGGTCCGCCGCGCCGCCTCGGCGCCGCACCCACCGGCGGGGCTTGGCCCCGCAGCTTCGATCTCGACGCGGACGGACAGTGGATCGTGGCTGCCAACCAGAATGGCGGCAACGCCGCGGTTCTCCGCATTGAGCCGGAGACGGGCTTGGCCGTGCCGACCGGTTGCACGATCGACGTGCCCGATCCTGTCTGCGTGCGTCTGCTGCCCCAGACCGCCCCGCGTCCGAGCTGAGCCGAGGCGGCAACCGAGCGACCCCGGCCCCGCCCGGCGGGCAAGGCGCCGCGTCGGATCGCCGCTGGCTGCCGCTGGCGTCACCAAGCCGACGCGGCGGGTACGTTCGGCGCCCCGACGTCGCCTGGCGGGCGCACGACCGCTCCAGGGGCGTGCCACGGCGTGGCGGGAGCCAGGTTCGCCGTCGAGGGCTTGCCGAGACGTTCCTCGAAGGCCTGCGGAGCAAGTCGTTCAGCCGGCGCTCCGAGCGGATCGAGAAGCCCTCGTGACGCCCGCCACCGCCGGTCGGTCGTCTGGACGCGGTGGTCGGGCCAGGCCGACTGCGCCGCGCCGACGGCTGACGCTCCCGAAAAGACCTCGGGCAAGTGCGGTTTGGCGTCGCTGCGGGGGGCCCTGGCGGCGAGCGGGCCCGTAATGTTCGCGAACCCGTCGCCGCCGACCGCGGAGCCCTTCGTCCGCGTCAGGGCGAAGCCGCCCGGTTCGGCGTACGGCGCGTCGACCCGGCGGGCTGTCGGCGGCGACATCGCCGCCGCAGCCGGATGCGGGGACTGCATCGTCGTGGGAGCGGGTCGGGTCCAGGGCGTCGCCGGAGCGCGGCCCGCCATCCGCTCGACGAGCGTTGCTGCATCCGGCAGCCGGCGTTCAACGCGCGTGCTGGACGGCGGCGGCGCGGCGGGCACGACAGCGCCTGGCACAGCCCGCGACCCGTTCGTCACCGCGGTGCGCGCCGTTGCTGCCAAGTAGCGTGGATCGCTCAGCCACAGATCGATGGCTTTCAACTCGACGACGGGCGGATTGGCGGCAGACGCGGCGGGCAGCGCTGCCGACCCTCCGGTCGCGCTCCGCGTCGGCCCGGTCGTCGGCGACGCCCCTTTCGCGGAGGGGATCGGCGTGCTTTGCCGTGCAGTTTCGGCCGCACCGGTCGCCTCGACTTGGCGGCCGACGACGGTTTGGCCCTGCGCGGCGCCCGGTCCGCTTGCCGCCTGCGCGACGAGCGCTTCCAGCGGAAGTTCGTGCGGATCGAACCAGGCCTTTTCCAGCGGACCGGCCGACCCGCCGTTCGGGCGCTCCGTGCGGCCGCCGATCAGGTCGTCAACCAGCCACGCGGCAAGATCGCCCGCCCGGGCCGTCGCCTGGGGAACGCGCCGCAGCGCCAGCGAACTGCCGGGCGTCTGCGTGGCGAACGTGCCGCCGCTCGTGTTGCGGCTTCGGCTTTTGCCTGCGTGAGGAGCGGCGGCCGGGGTCGCTGGCTGCGGATCCGCCAGGAACGCGTTCTTCGACCCGGCCTGATCCCAGGCCGCCGTGGAAAACGGAGCGATTCGTCGGAAGCAGCGTCGCCAGAACGGCCCCTTCGTCAGGTCCCAGACGACGCATGTGGCGACGACCAGCAACGCCGCGACGACAGCGCTCGACAAGGCGAAAGGAAACCTTCCCGATCCTGCCGCGACCGGTGCGGCGAACGTACGAACGCGTCGCATGGGGACGCCTGCGGGCCGGCGCGGCGCTCGCGCCGCCGCGACGCGAGTCGCCTCGGCGACCCGAGAAAACCTCCCTGCCAGCAGTTCGTAGGCCGACTGGACGCGTTTGAATCGCTCGGCGGCGCTCGCGTCGCCGGGATTCAAGTCCGGGTGATGGATCAGTACCAGCCGCAGGTAGGCGGCCCGGATTTCCTCCGGACCTGCCTGGGCAGAAACCTGCAGCGTCTCATAAGGGTCGCTGGACATCGATCGAACGACGCGGCGGAGCGGAGGTTCGTGGTCGGCAACGCCGACCGAGAAGGGCCGCTTCGAGTATAAACGTCCCTCGTCTTCCGGGCCATCAAGACGGCTGTTGGGCTGGTTTGCCTGGCCGGATTGTGCCGATCGGTCGGCCCGCCCGTCCCCTGGGAGGGCATCGCCCTCCTCCCAATCGCGGGAACTCGCGCGCGACGCGCCCCCGAGGCGACGGAACTGCGGTTGGCGATCGGAACAGCGGGAACGCCGCGGCGTCGCCAGCGCTCCCGGGGGACGGCGGCGGTGGGAAGCGGCACGACCGCGTTCGGCGGTCGTGGTGCGGCGCACCGTGGCGGGGGTTGCGATATAATGCGGGCCCCCCGCGGCAACCACGCGGCGTCGCCGCTTCGGCCGCACGCGGCCGGGGGCTTGCGGTCGAGCGCCGGCGCGCCGCCGGCTTGACGCGTCGCGGCGTGTGCTCCGAGGCGCGCCGGAACGCTGGCACGCTTTTCTGTTCCGAGGAGTGCTCCTGCGATGTCCAGGCCCGATTTCACGTGCGGTCGGCGAATCCGCGGCGGATGGCGGCTGTTGCCGCTGGCTCTTGTAACCTGTCTCGCACCGTCGCCGGTCGGCGCGGCCGACGCAGCGGAGGGCACGTGGCTACCGCTGTTCAATGGCAGAGACCTTTCGGGGTGGATCCCGAAAATCAAAGGCTATCCCGTCGGCGAGAATTTCGGCGAGACGTTTCGGGTGGCGGACGGCGCGATCCAGGTCCGTTACGACCAGTATCGTGGCCGCTTCGCCGGGCGTTTCGGCCATTTGTTCTACCAGACCCCCTACGCGCACTATCGCTTGCGGCTCGAATACCGGTTTCTCGAGCCGCAATATCCTGAGGGGAGTCCAGGATGGGCGGTGCGGAACAGCGGCATCATGATTCACGGCCAAAGCCCGGAATCCATGCGGCAGGATCAGGATTTTCCCGTCTCGATCGAGGTGCAATTGCTGGGCGGCGACGGGGTCAATCCGCGCACTACGGGCAACCTCTGCACTCCCGGCACGAACGTGGTGCTGGACGGCGAGTTGCGGCTCGAGCACTGCTTGAGCAGTCGTTCTCCCACGTTTCACGGCGACCAGTGGGTTACGGCGGAAGTCGAGGTCCGCGGCAATCAGCTGGTCAGGCATCGGATCAATGGCGAGGAAGTGCTCGCTTACGCGGCGCCGCAACTCGATCCTCGCGACGCCGACGCTGCGGCTCTGCTCGATTCCGGCCAGCCGAAGCTGCTGGCAGGCGGCTCGATTTCCCTGCAGTCGGAAAGCCATCCTGTCGATTTCCGCAAGGTGGAAATCATGGAACTGCAACCTTGAACGGGCGGTCGTTCGACGAGCGGCAGGAGGACCTTCCGATGGTGCGTCGCGGCGTTCCCCGAGGCCTCTCCGGCGACTCGTCGCCTGGGGAAGCGTCGCCACGATCGCCCCGCGCGACGATCGGCTTGCTTGCGTTGGCGGCGGCGTATCTGGTCGTCGCCCCGTTGCTCAACGCCCGGTGGGGTTGGAAACTGCCGGGGTGGCGGGAACTGGCCGAACAGGCCGCTCCGCTTCCCAGCCCGACGGCGGAGCCCCAGGCGGCGCCGCTGCCGAGTCGCCCGGCGACCGGCCCGGCGACCGAGTCGCGGCCGGCGGCCGGTCGCTCTGCGAGCGAAGAGCCCGCGGGAGAGACCAGGGCGCGCCTCCGGGCAATCGCCGACGGGTCGTCGCTCGCGACGTACGAATCCCCTGCGGGACTCGTCTATTCCCGTGGCAGCCAACACGGCCATCGACTGCGGCACATTCTGGCCCACGCCGTGGATCAACCCGATCGGCCGGGCAGCCACGGCGTCTTTTCCACGCAGGATCCCGCCGAGCTGGTGCGGTGGATCGACGAGGCGTACCTTCTCGGTCAACGCGGCGAGCGCACGCGGTTGGAGCGGGAAGGCGACCGCGAAGTCTACACCGTCGATCTGGGCCGAACCGTCGGGTTCGTCGGAGGCGAACAGGGCAATCGCAGCGGACGCCCAGCAACGCGGCGCCTGCGGCTCGTTCTGGATGATCGCCGCGTGATCACGGCGTTTCCCGTCAGATAGGCAGGCAGTTACCGATGGCTTCGTCTGAAAATCGTCGCGACGATTCGCCGGGCCGCATGCAGTACGTGGGCTTTTGCCGCGTCTGCGGCGGCGGAGCGATCGGCGTGCGCCTCTGCGGCCGCTGCGGCGACCTGAGTCTGGTCTGCGACGAGTGCGGGGCGTTGTGGACCGACGCCCGGTTGGGCGGCCCGCCATCGATGCATCTTGTGGACGAGGCTCCCTGCCCCAGCTGCGGGCATTCCCTCTGGGAAGCCCCCTCGCGTTGGGCGACGCGCGGCCAGGTCTTCGCCATGGGCTGGCTGGCGCGAGCGATCGAGGACGGAGTCGTGACGCTTCGCGAGGGAGCGGCCTTTGGCCCGGGAGAATGACGCCGCACGACGGCGGGCGACGCGTGTTCCGCGGCGGCGCCTGTCCGGACCGAGCGGCGACGTCGTCGGTCGTCTGCTGCTTCGTGCGCGGGCCAGCGCTCCGAAGTTGCGGCGCGCCGCTCGCGGGCCACGACCCGCGACGATGGTGGCGGGCAATGCTGGCGGGCGCTGGCGCTCGCTCGGCGCTGGCGCCCGGCGGCGCTGCGCGCCCCGGCTCCGCCGGGCAAGGTTTGGAAAGAGCGGCGCCCCGACGGAGTTGCGTTGACGGAGTCGCACGAAGGGAGTCGTCGGCCGCGCGGCCCCTCCGCCTTGTTCGACTGTCCGGCGCGGCGTTCGGGCGGCCTCGACCGCGGGGGCGTCAATCGGGAGTCGAGGCGGCCGCAGGGGGCGTCTGCTGGGCTTTCAAATAGGCGATCAGATCGACGAATTCGGCTCCGCTCATCGATTCATAAAGTCGCTCGGGCATGCTCGAGACCTCGACCTCCTGCCGTTCGACGATGTCGGCGACGGCGATTTTTGCGACTTTTCCGTCGCCGAGCACCACGGCCACTTCCTGGTCGTTCTGGTCGATCACCAGGCCGGAGAGGGCCTTGCCGGCTGCCGTGATGAAGTTGGTTGCACGGTACTTGGGATCGATCTTGGCATTGGGATCGACGATCGAAGCCACGATCTCGCGTTCGGGCAGCCGCTTGCCGGCGTCGGACAGATTGGGTCCGAACTCCGCGCCCTCGGCTCCGATGCGGTGGCAGGCGACGCACTGCCGTTTGAAGACTGCCTGGCCCTGCTCGGCCTGGCCCTCGAGCCCAAGCAGGCGATCCGCGACGAGCGTTTGACGCTCGGATTCGCGGGGCAGCGCGGCCAGCTCGCGAAGCAGCGCGGTGGCGGCCTGGGACTTGGCGTAGCGGCTGGCGACGCGCTGTAGGGCCGTTGCGGCGGCCGGGCGATCGGCCGTCCAGTCGGCGAGTCGGTCGACCCACAGAGGCCGCAGCGCGGCCAGCGTGCTGTCGATGGTGTAGGCGAGTTCCTCGTCGTTCTCGTACGCGAGCGCCTCCAGGGCCAGCCCCACCGATTCGGGTTGCGAAAAGAAGCTCAAGGCGCGAACGGCTTCGAGGCGGACGCGCGGATGCGGATCGTGCACGAGCGGCGCGATCCATTTCAGGCAACCTTCGGCGCCTGCCTCGTCGACGAGCCATTCGCGCTGGTTGGCGACCGCATGCACGGCGGCCGCTCGAGCGTCGGGCGTTCCCGCGCTGAGCACTTTCTCCAGCAACCGGACGTCGACCGCATGGTGGCCTTCCAGGACCCACAGGGCTTCGGCGAGCAGGCGGTCGTGCAGCGGATCCGCCGCGTCGAGGGCGGTCAACCACGCCTCGACCGCAGCGACCACCTCGGCAGTGGGTCGGTCACGAAGCTCGCGACGCGCGCGGTCGCGCGTGCTGGTCTCGTACGCCCGGAGTTGCTCGAGCAGCTCGGGAATCGACTTGCCGTACTGGGTGACCGGCGTCAACGGGGGACGGCCTTTCGCCGACAGCCGATAGATCCGCCCGTGGCGGTGGTCGCGATGCGGATCCCGCTGCGAATACTGCATGTGGCCGATCAGCGGATTGTGCCAATCGACGAAGTACAGCGCTCCGTCGGGTCCGATTTGGGGATCCCCGGGGCGAAAGTTGGCGTCGCTCGACACGACCAGATTCTCGAGGCGGCTCCCCTGGTAGCCGGAACCCTGCTCGCGGACGGAGAACTGCAGGATGCCGTTCATGTTGATCACGCAGGCGAAGTAGAAATTCCCCTGGGCGTCGTCGGGAAAATGGCGGCTGACCAGAAAGCCGTTGCCCAACGCCGGCCGCATCACCGGGCCGTCGTACTGGATCCACTGCCGCGTTCCTTGCCGGCCGTCGAACCGCGCGCCCGACAGCGGGGTAGCCCAATGCTGCTGGGCTCCGGTGCCGTCGCCGACGAAGCCTTGGCCCCAGTCGTTGTGGGTATAGCACCAGGGATTGGCGAAGCATGGTTCGATGTGAACGTCGATCCGCCACAACCGCGGATCGAAGGCGTATGCCGCCGACACGTCGCGATGTCGAAACGGCCCCCAGGGCGTCTCCACCGCCGTGCTCATGGCAATCCCCTCGAGCATGATCAGCCGCCCGTCGGGGGTCCAATCGAAAGCGCCGCACGCGTGATGCGTGTCGTCGCTCGCCAAACCGTCGAGCACCACCACGCGCTCGTCAGCCTCGTCGTCGCCGTCGGTGTCCTTGAGCCACACGAGTTGCGGCTGGTCGATCACCAGGACGCCGCCGTTCCAGAATTCAAACCCCACGGGGCAGTGGAGATCGCGAGCGAACGTTTTCGCCGCATCGGCCCGCCCGTCGCCGTCCTCGTCCGTGAATATCACCAACCGATCGCTCGGCAACGGATCTCCGGGGCGCCATTGGGGGTAGGTGGGCATGCAAGCCGCCCACAAACGCCCCCGATTGTCGAAGGCCATCTGCACCGGATTGGCAAGTTCGGGAAACTCGACCTCGGAGGCGAAGGTTTGGATGCGGTACCGCTCTGGAATCGTCATCGCCCCTTCCGCCTCCGCCGGCGAAAGGAACCGCAAATCCTTCGGCTCCGAGTAGCTCTGTGTGCCGAAAGTCGAGGGAATGTCGGCGAGCGGCGGCGTGCGATCGTCCAGGGCGGGCGGATCGACGCCCTCCGCGAGAGCCCAAATCGTCGCGTCGCGGTCAGCGACCATCTTGCGGAGTTTGCGGAACTCTTCGGGAAAATTGACCACTCCGAACGGCTGGCTGCGGCCCCCGTAAACGTACCAGCCGTTGATCATGCGGTAATCCTGCTGGTGGTGCCACTGCATGTCGACGACCGCCGCTCGGAGCCGCTCGTAGCGGGTCGTCTCGGCGCTCCGGGGGTGCGCGCTTCCCCAGAGCGAACGATCCAAGGCTTCTGCCGCCAGGCGATCGCCCAACGCGTTCAGATGCAGCCCGTTGATCGTGTACTGGGCGCCGGACTCGGCGGCAAAGGCCTCGCGCGTCGCAGCGAACAGATCGACGAACGGCAGCCCCTCGCGCTCTGCGACGCGGCGGACCGCCTCGGCGTAGGCGGCCAAACGTTCGTTCTCCGCGACGCCGTCGGGCAGCAACCTTTCCCCCGTGCTCTCGTAGGCGGCGGGCGAAACAAGCGCCAGCCGCGGCGGAACGCCGTCGCTGGCGAATCGTCGCCGGCATTCCGCCACGCGTTGCGCGAGATTCTGCTCGAAAGCGTCGAGGCCCGCCGTCCCCGCGAACGATTCGTTCGCACCGAAAAACATCAGCACGACGGTCGGCGCGAAGACCGCCAGGGGATCGTCCCAATGCGTGTAGTCGTTGGGCCGTTGCTGCACGCCGGCCTCGTCCGCCGGCCACCCGAAGTTGCGGACCTTCAACTGGTGGGTCGGAAAACGCAAGTGAAGCAGCGCTTCCCAATGGCCGTAACGCCGCATCCGTTCGGCAAGGCTGCCCCCGACCAGCGCGAGGCGATCGTGCGGTCGGATCTCCCACGCCGGCCCCGAGTCGCCGGCGAACGCCGCGGCGGCCGGCAGCAGACCGACCGCGGCGAGGCTCGCCGCCAGCCCCGCGAACACGCGTCGCCGTCGTGCGGCCGTCGGGCGGCCGCCGGCCGCCAGAGCCGCCGTCGAAGCCAACGTCGAAGCCAGGAGGCCGGGTCGTGCCGTGGTCGGGAGCATGGCCGGTGTTCCGTCGCCGAGGGGTGCACGCGGAGCGGGAGGAGCGGAGCGCAGGAGCGTCGCAAGAGCCGCCATTATAGGGTCCGTTCGGCCGGCTTTGCCCCCTTTTTTTCCCAGCGCCCGGCGATTTTGCACGCCTGGTCGGCCGCCGCCGTCAGCCGATGGTCGGACGCGTGCCGCCGCCGCGCCCGCAATTGACCGTCGAACCCCAGCCCCACTAGATTGGGGACGTCCCGGGCGCCGCGGGGCGTGCCGCCGTCCGCGCAAGGCCGTGCCGCCCGGGGCCAGGGCGGCGGGCGGTCCTGCGTCGCGGATCCGACCCCCGCCGGTCGCGTCGCTCCACGGCCGGTCGTGCCGTCGCGGAAACCTGCGACGAGTGAAACCTGCGACGAGTGAGGCCCGATCCACGCCCTCTCCGGCAACGCGCCGTTCCTTACCGCTCCATTTCGTTCTCGGGAGAAACTGCCATGAAGAAAACGATGGCTCTGGCGATTGTGCTCGCGTGTTGGGCGTCTTCGACAGGTCGCCTCGGCGCTCACTGCGAAGTGCCTTGCGGGATCTACGACGACGACCGTCAATTCGCCGAAATGCACGAGGACCAGACGACGATCGCCAAGGCAATCGCCGGCATCCAGGATCTGACCGGCAGCCTCGGCGGAGGTCCGCAGCCGTTGGCGATCAATCAGGTCTCCCGCTGGGTGGCCACGAAAGAAGCCCATGCCAATAACACGCAGCACATCATCGCCCAGTACTTCATGACGCAGCGCATCAAGGCGGACGATCCCAAGTACGTCGACAAGTTGACGAAAGCGCACGCCGTGCTGGTGGCGGCCATGAAGGTCAAGCAGGCGGCCGACGACGCCTCGGCCGAGGCCCTGCACAAGGCGCTCGACGCCTTCCAGGAAGCCTACACTGGCAAGCCGGTGGTCCACGCCGCCGCCGCCAAATGATCTCCCGGGCCACGCGGCCGCCAAGGGCGTTCCCTGCGGGGAGCGCCTTTTTTTTTGGCCTGGCCCTGCCGCCGCGCGGGACGGCCGCCAAGCCGGCCGCCGCCAAGCCGGCCCCTGCCAAGCCGGCGGCCGCCAAGCCGGCGGCCGCAGCACGCGGTCGAAGTCGCGGTCGGCGACGCAAGCCTCGAGCGGCTTGGGGGTTCAGGCCGTGCTAGCATGCCTCGGGTGATGGCGGCAGCGAACCGCGGCACGGGTCGGTGCGTAGGGAAATTCGAATCGGGGATTGTCCGCAGGAGGAGGGCGGACTCACGTGCGCCGTCGGCCGCCCTGGAAGGCAGCCGCAGCGCTCCAGCTGGGAATCATCCCATGCCTTCCCTTCCAGGATTGGTGGTCGCGGGTTGCAAGCAGCGGTGGCTGTCGGTGGCGTTGTGTTCGGTCGGCGCGGCCGTTCCGGGAGCTGTGGCGGGCGAGCCCGCGTTGGATTTCGATTTCGGCCGGGTCGTGGCGTGCCGTGAGGTGGCGCTGGAGGATTCGGCGGATGCTCCGGCGATTCCGTCAGGAGCGAAGCTCGTCGAATTCACCCTGCGGCTGTCGGTGCATGTGCGGCACGGTTCGGCGGACGACGTGCGGGAGATCCAGGTGGAGATCAGCGACTACGACCGTCGCGTGCAGGTGTACCGCTTGAGTCCCTCGACCCAGTTGACCAGCGAGGTCGAGGGTCCGATCGAAGTGACGCGCGTCGTGGAGTCGACGCTTTCGGCTGCCGCTTCGCTCGGCGGAGAGCTGCCGAATTGGACCGGCGGCGGCGTCTCCCATCTGACGCCGACGGCCAACGCCAACCTTGCACGGCGCGAGTTGTTGACCGAAAAGAAGCTGAAGGCTGCTCCGATGACCGTGGTGGTGACCAGCGGCACCATCCATGAGGAGCACGGGGCCTTGTTCAAGCTTCGCCCATCGCTCCAGACGTCGCTGGAGGGCGTCCATCCGCTGACGGTGCAGTTGATCGTGCCCCGGAACTGGCGGGCTGACGCGGTATTCGTGCGGTGCCAGGCGGTTGGCGAGCAAAAGCTGCTCTGGATCAAGCAGCGCAAGGTGCGGGCCATGGAGTCGGACGAGGTGGCGTTGTACCTCGAGGGCGATGCGCAGGCGCACCGGGCGGCGCAGGCCTACGTCCGCAGATAAGCGGGGACGGCTGGCGGGGCGTTCCGCGGTCCGGCGAGCCGGCGACCCAGCGGCGGCGCCGCCGCGGGCGGCCGTGCGCGTCGCCGCACGTCTTTCGCAACGCGGTCGTTGCCGAGGGGGGCGAGCGGCGCCACGACCTCCGCGGCGGCGCGCCCTCCGCGGGCGCGGGGGAGCGGCGGCCTCCCGCAACGGTTCAGGAGACTTCTTTCTCGTCGATCCACGACATCAGGCGGCGCAGGTCGCGTCCCACTTGTTCGATCAGGTGCTGCCGCTCGCGGCGGCGAGTCGCCTTGAAGGAAGGGGCGCCGGCGCGGTTTTCGAGGATCCAGTCGCGGGCGAACTGTCCGCTGCGGATCTCTTCCAGGATCCGTTTCATTTCGGCCTTCGTCTCCTCGGTGACGATCCGCGGGCCGCGGGTG
>Ga0169931_10004065_pt1 | contig 22923 bp, 20 predicted proteins | sample Kivu_15m_20L_FD_129675 | JGI IMG/M metagenome (GOLD analysis project Ga0169931, IMG submission 129675) | Freshwater microbial communities from Lake Kivu, Western Province, Rwanda to study Microbial Dark Matter (Phase II) - Kivu_15m_20L... | ecosystem: Environmental > Aquatic > Freshwater > Lake...
CGAGGTAAAGTAGTTTTTGTTTCATTGGGTGGTTGTAATTCCTGAAATACTTTTTGGGGAACCTTCAAGTTAGAATTTTCCACAAGGAAATAAAAAAGGCCATGGGTTTTTTCCATGGCCTGTGGTTTTAATTGGTTTTCAATCCGGGAGACCTTTCCAAAAACTCTTGGTAGAGTCGGATGTGTCGATTGGACATTGGGATTCGATATCCGTCAATAAATACATGCAGGATCTGGGATCTGGTCTCAAAAGGATCGCCTGTGGAAACAATGAGGTTGGCACGCTTGCCTGCTTCTACTGATCCGTATTGGTCTGCCACCCCGAATATTTCAGCAGGATTGATGGTGACCGCCTTCAAGGCTTCCTCTTTTCCAAGTCCATAAGCCGCTGCAAATGCTGCGTGGAAAGGCAGGTTTCTCACATTTTCTTCCTCATCGGTGCGTAGCGCCACTTTCACTCCCGCTTTTGCAAGCATGCCTGCATTGGCGTAGGGGGTGTCGTAGCGGTCAGATCCTCGAGTAGGGAGCTCCTGGATTGGTCCTGTAACTACTGGAATCTTAGCCTTGGCGATTTGCTCGGACACTCGCCAGCCTTCTGCTACCCCAGTAAAGATGACCTTGATGTTTTTTCCTTCCACCCATTTGATGGCATTTAAGATATCTGAAGCTGAATTTACTTCGATCAAAAGCGATAACTCCCCGGTAATTACTTTGGAAAGTTGCTCCATTTCTGGGTAATAGGTGAGTTCTGCTCCAGACTTTTTCAATTCTAGGTAGCTTTTCGCATTTTCCCAGATGTCATTCGCTTCCTTCATCGCCTTCTCACCATCTTTCTTGATGTCTTCATCTGATCTTCTGTCAAATCGACCACGTCGACCTGAGCTCGGGAAGGTCATCGCTACTGCTTTGAAGCCACCATACATTTGATCTGGTGTGTAACCATTCAAGTTGATCAGGGCAGCAGTTCCTGGAAATAATCCACCAGAAGGAACAGTCAAAACTGTGGTAACCCCAGAAACACGGGTAACACCAATAGCTTCTGAATTGGGATTCACAGTGGTCAAGGCCTGCATGTTGGGCGTTACATTCCCTACATCGGCATAATCCACTGTTTCAGGGACAGAGCTAACCTCCACCAATCCCAAACGGGTGCCCCCGTCGATGATACCTGGGTAGATAAACATGCCTGTGCAATCAATGACTTCAGCACCTTCGCTGGAGAGGGTAGTCCCTACCTGAGAAATTTTACCATTCTCAAGCAATACTGAAGTGTTTTTAAGTGTGCCTTTGGTCACGGTGACCACAGTGGCATTCTCTAGGAGAAATTTTCCAGTTCGAGGCTTTACAAATTCCCCGTCGATTTGGGCTACAGCCACTACAGGTAGTAAGGCTAGAAGTGCAGCACAAAAGCTTTTTAAAATTCGTTTCATAGTTCTTGAATTTCGGGGTGATTAATGTTTTTCATTCACGAAAAATGCGCCTTGAAATGCTTCAAAGTACTTGTCTACGTCCTGCATGCAGCGGTGTGCTTCTTCGTTGGCACGTAAGAAAATAGGTTCTACCATTTCAGTAGCCGCTACTGACAGCCGTTGGTCATCCTTATCCGCTTTGCGATCAAAATACTTCACACCATCTACAAAGGTCATTTGTGGGACGGCATAGGAAGAAAGTGGATGTCCTTCGAAGATGACAAGATCGGCTTGCTTGCCTACCTCGATCGAGCCTACTTTATCCTCGATTCCCAATTGCTTAGCAGGGTTGATGGTGATCATGGCAAGCGCCTCCTCGTCTGTCAATCCTCCATAACGCTGGGTTTTGGCAGCCTCATGGTAGAGGTGGCGGATTAGTTCGGCTGAGTCAGAGTTGATTGAAGTAATGGCACCATTTTTCTGAAGAATAGCTGCATTGTAGGCAGTGGAGTAGTATACTTCCATCTTATATGCCCACCAATCCGCAAAAACCGAGGCTCCCATGGTGTATTCCGCGATTTCAGGAGCCACTTTAAATCCTTCGTTGGTATGTTGGAACACTACCTTTTTGATATTGAAATCCTTGATCACATTGATCAACATGTAGATTTCATCCGCACGGTAGGAGTGGCAATGGATGATGATTTTACCATCCAAAATATCAGCAAGGGTTTGTAACCGTTCGCTGTAAGCAGGAGGGGTAAGGGTGTTGCCTTTTTGAGTTTTAGCTAGGTTGTATTTTTCCCAAGCTTTTTTGTATTGAAGGGCCTCATTGAATCCATTTCGGATGACCGCTTCCACTCCCATTCGAGAACGAGGCTGGATGCCGTTGCCTCTTCCATGAACCCGTGTTGGATTTTCACCTAAGGCAAATTTGATGGTGCGGGGAGCATCGTGCATAATGATGTCTGCGGGATCTTCAGTTCCCCAGCGGTGCTTAAGTGTAGCATTCTGTCCGCCCACCACATTGGCAGATCCATGCATGGCATGGGAAACAGTTACGCCACCTGCCAAGGCACGGTAGATACCAATTTCAGTAGGGTTTACCACATCCTTCATGCGGATTTCTGCAGTGATAGGCGCAGAGGCTTCGTTGACTACATCTAATCCTACATGGGAGTGAGCATCAATGATGCCTGGCATTAGGTACTTGCCTGTGGCATCGATCGCACTTACTCCAGCAGGAGCGGATAGGTTCTTGCCTATTTGCGTGATCACTCCATTCTGAACCAATACATCCGATGATTCAAGGTTGCCTTTGGTAACCGTTAGAACGGTCGCATTTTTTATCAATAAACTTCCTTTTTGGATCTGTGCATGGGACATCCCCACACCCAATCCTAAAAATGCAACTAATAAGTAGAAGTGCTTTTTCATGTTTAGTTCGCTTGGCTAGGTGAAGAAAGGGTGGCTTTTACAGGGAAAGAACCCATTTGGGGTACAGACAAGGCGCCTTCCATGTTTTTTCCATTGATTTCTCCTGAGATGGTCACCGTAAGGCTCATTCCTCCTGCGGCTACATCAAATTCGAAACTGAGGGTTTTTCCTGTAAGGCTGGCATTCTTGATTGGTGCTGAGGCCTTTCCAGATCCAGATGGATCGTCGAAAGTAATGTTTCCAGCCAAAACTCCATTTTCGCGCTTCAAGGTAATTTCTCCTCCAGAACTTCCAGCCGGTGTTTCAGAGGTGTATTCCCAAACCCCTTCTACTTGAACTCCATTGGGAGCTGCTTCAGACTTTGCAGGGGTTGCTTCAGCTTTAACTGATTTCTTTTTGATTTCGTAATCAAAAACATAACCATCCGCGATGACATGTTTGATTTGGGTTTCTTCTTTGAAAAGGGTGTCTGTAGTGAGTACCAAGTTGGCAAGCTTTCCTTTTTCAAGTGTTCCAGCCATGCTGCTGACTCCTAGGATTGTCGCTGGGTTTGTGGTTAAAGCTGCCAAAGCTGCTTTTTCACTCAACCCATTCGAAATCATGGCTTTCAAGGTCTTTTGCACATCTGCTGCTTTTGCGTCCGTTGTGCTGAATCCAAACAATATGCCCGCTTTTTCCAATTGAGCAGCCTGCTTCAAGGCGTTATCATAGGATTCCTTTACTCGAGCATATTGGGCCTTGGTGGCTTCGGTCACTCCATCTGCTTTCTGTGACTTGATGGACTTGTCGTCAGGAACCTGCAATTTGATCAATACGGGAGTACCTGAAGATTTGATGACATCAATCACAGATGCATAGTCTTCCAACCCGGTAAGGATCAACTTGAAGCCTAATTCTTTCTGCAAGGCAATTGCTCGTCGGATTTCAAGTTCTGAGCCAGCTGTAAATAATACCGGAAGTTGCTTTTGAACGACTGGCATAAATGCCGTCTGCGTAGGACTTGCTTGTGGTCTTTTTACGCCTGAGTTGGAAGCAAACAGTCGTTCGTGTTCGATTACTAAAGCAGTATTTTGGTAAATATCTCGAAACTTGGCCATTACCCCAGCTAAGGTCGCGGGATACATGCCTCTTGAACTTCTGAAATTAGCTGCTATTGCAGCATTTGCTTTTAAGAAATTATTGGTTTTTGGTTCACCCAATAGTACAAGGGCAGTTTTTCCAGGAAGCATTCCGCCATCAGGAATTACTTGACTAAGCGTAAAACCTGCTTTTCTCCAGTCATCTACTAGGGTGCTTGCTCCTGAATAGGAGTCTGTAGCCATTCGCCATGGAGTGATTCCAGCTACTTCATCGGGTGGGGTAGAAGAAACAAAATCCTTAGGACGTTCCACATCTTTGGGTTTGGAAATACCCATAGTTCCTGCTCCATCGATAAATCCTGGATAGACAAATAGGGAGTCGCCTGCGATTACTTTCGCATCTTTGGGTAGGGTAAGTGAACTGCCTACACCTAAAATCACTCCATCTTTAATGAGGATTGTGGCTTTACTTCCTGGGTCTCCAGGAGCCTTAAATACCGTGGCATTGGTGATGGCATAGGTGCTGGTTACCCTACGTTTGCCCGTAGGATCACTTTGTGCCCAAGCAGATTGGTTGAGCCACCCTGCTACCAACAATCCCAGCATTCCTGCCTTTAGAAATTGTTTGTTCATTCTTGAATTGGTTAAACTTTAGTTAGCAAACTACAAAATGCAAGGTGTGTTCTTGCAAACATTATTTTTAGAATCCATTTTAAAGGATTAGTGGTACAATAGCTGGGTAAGAATTGGTATTCGGGTGATGGCTAATGGAACCAAATGTTTATCAAAAATAGAACTTCAAGCCAATTCCCCAAGTCTGTTTAACTATTTCATTTTTCTAGTTCATCTTGCAAGGATTTCTAGTTCAAACTAAAGCCCCGATTTCTGGTTTAGTTATTAAATTTATAACCATGAACGCACACGAATTGCTTCCCAAAACGGAATTGAATTGCCCCAAAGGATTGGAGCTAGTCTTCTTGGGAGGAGGCTGCTTTTGGTGTACTGAGGCTGTATTTTTGCGATTGGAGGGGGTAAGAGAGGTGGCGCCGGGGTATGCTGGGGGTATAGTCATTCAGCCCACCTATGAAGCAATCTGCACGGGCACTACAGGTCATGCTGAGGTGATTCAGGTAGTATTTGACCCCAAGATAATAAGTCTAGAGACCCTGTTGGCAGTTTTTTGGGCGACGCATGACCCCACTACGCTGAACCGTCAAGGAGCCGATGTAGGGCCTCAATATCGCTCGGCAATTTTTTATACGGATGCAGCCCAAGGACAAAAAGCACAGGTTCTTAAAGAAGAATTAAATCAATCAGGGGTATACTCCAAACCAATTGTAACTGAAATTACGCCATTCACTAACTTTTATTCAGCAGAGTCGTACCATTACAATTACTATACCTTGCATGGACAGCAGCCCTATTGTCAATTTGTGGTTCGACCAAAGGTGGAGAAGCTGCAACAACTTTTTGGAGAGTTGCTAAGCAAGTAAATAATGCGAGTTTGATGTATCCTTGGGAACCCCTTTTTTGAGTGATTCAAAGGCGCTTCTAATTTGTGAGGTCAACTGCGGGTATTTTCATAAATCCCAAAAAAAGTGGTAATTTTGAAGAATTTATCCCTTTGTTGCTCCATGAAGAATTGGATTTATGCTTTGTTTTTTCCTATCTTATTAAAAGGTAGCCAACAAATAGTTCAGCCAATTGCTCGAATGACAAATAGGGAATAAGAACAAACCATAAAAACGAACAGTATACGAATGATCAGAACTAGAGCACAAGAATCCAGGGCAGCCATTGAACGCTTGTACATTACCATGCGTCACCTTTTTAATCGAGGCAGTTACAAACCTATGGGGGTTTCTGGGGAAGGCTTGATTCAGGCCTTGATGGTGCTCAGCCCAGAAATCTATGGCAAGTTAACGGATCCTGAGAAAATTGAATTGGATGGCTTACTCTATGTCATGGAGCGCCTTCCCAAAGGAATTGAAGAGTGTCGATTTGTGCGCTTGATTAGTCGAGAGGGATACGAAACATCACACCTCACACCGATTGTACCTCCGCGTAGGAAGCGCAACTGTTATCGCTTAGATGAACAAATCATGTACGTAGAGATGACTCGCGGAAGATCAGATATTTATGATATTCTAACTCACTTGACTTTTCTCTACATTGAGTCTCGAAAAATCCAACAAAATAGCACCGATCCCAAAGGCAAGATCTCTTCGAATTGGAAGATGTTGGAGGAGTTTGTAAAGAAGGAAAAGTTGGGAGAGGAGTTGGAAATTGAGAGTGCAGCAGCCTACCTGAGTCACATTATTGGCAGAACCTACGAGGAGACGGTTCACGCGGTACAAAAGTTTGCTGAAAGCAGCAATTCGAATAGTCTTTTTTCCATCATTTACCACCTGGGCAAATTATCCATGGAGGAATCGATCCAAGGCTTGGATCGAGAAATTAGTTTCTCGGCTACCTTACGCGAGCGGGTAGGCCATCACGTGTATGGGGAACTCTGGGCTAATCGAATTAAGGAAGCCTTGTTGGAACGAAAATTAATTCAACGTCCCATTCACATCATTTCTGCCAACATGCATAGTGTGGTCAATACCATATATGCTCATCAAGCGCTTGGAGCAGAAAGTTTTGAAGCCATAGAACAAGTGGCTACGGAGATTTCCATCAAAGCAAAAAATAATCAAGGAAAAAGGATTTGGGCCTATGCCGAAAAGCATGGGTTTGTGGACCTTCCGGATGAGTCGGGAACCAATATCGGAGCACAACTCATAGATACGGCGTTAATGGAAGTAGATTCCTTGATTCCTGGCGTCCTATTGCCCAAGGAAAAGGATAAACGTCCGGTCTTTGTAATCATGGATTATGCCTTTGGGGAGCAGGCTTACGAATGTTTCGATGAGTTGCTAAAGCCGTATACCAAGAACGAGGAAAAATACCCCTTAAATGTGGTGTCTACTTCAATCATGGGTAAAGCGGGTATTCTTCATGGAGGAAAGGGTGATTTGATGGTGCCCACTTCTCATGTTTTTGAAGGCACAGCTGACAATTACCCTTTCCGTAATGAATTAAAAAAGTCAGATTTCAAGGGTTATGGTTTGGGTGTTTACTCAGGCTCCATGATAACGGTATTGGGAACTTCCCTTCAGAACCGAGATATATTAACTTACTTTATGGAATCTTCCTGGAAAGCAGTGGGATTAGAGATGGAGGGAGCACATTACCAGAAGGCCATACAGTCTGCTTCCAAAATCCGTGCAAATATCCGTTCCAACATCAAGGTGCTTTATGCCTACTATGCCTCGGATAACCCTTTAGAGACAGGCAGTACACTCGCTTCAGGGGCATTGGGCATGGATGGGGTACGTCCTACTTACCTGATCACCTACAAGATTCTTGAGAAGCTGTTTAAGTAAGTTGCGTAAAAACATGCTTTAAAAAAACATGCCCCCAAAAGTAAGTCTTTTTTTGAGGGCACATCAGAATTGTTAAGGGTCAATTAGTTAGTATCCTGATTTCAAAGGTGGAGGGCCATCTGGAATGATTCCCTTGTAGACATAGTCTCCTTTCTTTTGCTTGAATTCTGCTTTGATTTGGTTGCGTAAGGTTTCGTTTTGGTAAAGGTCTACCATGGTCATCGCCAAGGCTTTGGAAGCATAGCCCATTCCCTTGTGCCCAATGGACATGCCCACTGAGGCTACTACTGCCCAAGAGTGCCAAGGTGTTCCGGTAGGGGCGACTGTAGCTCCCATACGGATGGTGGGGACGACCCAACTCACATCTCCCACATCTGTGCTTCCACCCATGCTGTGTTCTTGCGTTTCTTCCATAGGTTTAATTTCAGATATGACGCCCACTTGCGGTTTGCCATTTGCTTCCTGAATTTTTTTAGCAAAAGCCTGTTCCTCATCGGTGTAGGAGATAGCCCCCAAGGATTCAATGTTTTTTTGCATGATGGCCGATCCGGTACGGTTGACCAAAATTTCATGCACTCCCGATACCAAGGTAACTTTATGGTCTACGTTGGCCATGATGGCCGCGCCAGAAGCCATTTTTTCGACTTGCTTCCAAACAGGCAACAAACCTTCTCTGCTGGTGTCACGAACACGAACCCACAATCTGCTGTAATCGGGTACTACATTGACTACTTTTCCACCGTCTTGGATATGGTAGTGAATGCGTACGGTAGGTTTGATGTGCTCTCTGTAGTAGTTGATTCCATTGGTATACAATTCAAGGGCGTCGGAAGCAGATCTTCCATTCCAAGGATCACCGGAAGCATGTGCAGTTTGTCCGTTAAATTCCACTAAGAAGTCCACCAATGCTAGCCCTTTTTGAACTTCAGTCTTGGTTTCGTCTGCAGGGTGCCAGTCCATCATGATGTCTACATCATCCATCAAGCCTGCTCGGATCATCCATAGTTTTCCGAAATACTTTTCTTCTGCAGGGGTTCCATAAAAGCGAATGGTTCCTTTAAGTTGACCAGATGCAATCAGGTTTTTAATGGCTGAAGCAGCGCCCAAGGAGGCTACGCCAAAAAGGTTGTGTCCGCAGCCGTGGCCTGGAGCCCCAGCGTGGAGGGGGCTTTTGAAAGGGACTTTGTTTTGAGATAAGCCAGGTAGCCCATCAAATTCACCCATAATACCAATGATCGGAGCGCCAGAACCGTATTCTGCTACAAAAGCAGTGGGGATTTCGCCTACACCACGGGTAACTTTAAAGCCTAACTTTTCTGCATAAGCGGAAAGAGCTGCAGAAGATTGGGTTTCCTGAAATGCAATTTCTTCAAAGGACCAAATCTTGTCACTGAGTTCGGTCATGTCCGCAAATTGGGCATCGATGCTTTGCTGCACCGACAGCTTGAGTGGATCGGCTTTGGTGGATCCTTTTTTCTGCGCCAAAATTGGATGTCCAATTGCTAGGAGAACCAGTAGGAGGAGAGCACTTTTTTTCATTTTAAACAAGAATAGGGGTGTAAATGATAAATGTAATGTAAGAAGGGTTTCGCAATCCCTAAAATTTAATTGATGAGAGGTAGATTTTCACTTGGATTTGAGGACTAGGTGGTGATACCTTTAGCTCTTAGTAGGTTGGTAAAATTAACAAATCATTGGGTCTTATGGATTTTCATTTTTTTTCTGACTTTGAGGCAATGAGTGAAGGGGGCTTTAAATGGATCAAAGAAGCGGTAGGTAAAAAGCCCAATCTTTTGTTCTGCGTAGCCAGTGGCGGTTCTCCTTCGGGTAGTTATGCCAAACTAGCGGCTTACAAGCAGCAGTATCCTGATTTCGGATCAGCCCTACGGGTGATCAAATTGGACGAATGGGGTGGTCTGGAACCGAACTCAACTTTTACCTCTGAGTCGGATGTGCAAAGGAAATTTGTACAACCCATGGGCATTTCCCCCGATCGCTACTGGACCTTGGATCCATTTACTTTGGATCCAGAAGGTGAATGTGCAGCCATGGAGCAAGTTTTGGAGCGAGAAGGTCCTTTGGATATTTGCATTTTGGGCATTGGTGTAAATGGACATATTGCACTCAACGAGCCGGGTGAAATGCACCAACTTCCCTTTCATGTATGCCAACTTGCCGAATCGACCTTAGCCAATGGCATGCTTAAAACATTGGAACAACCACCCAGTTTTGGAATGACGATTGGACTCCGAGGCATACTTCAGGCCAAACTTATTTTACTTTTTGTGGCAGGATCTGGAAAAAAAGCCGCTTTTGAACAGTTGAAAGAGCAACAAGTCCGCGGTCAATTTCCTGCTTCCTTTCTCTGGCTGCATTCCAATGTGCAAGTGCTAGTGGATCAAACAGCCGTTTAAACCTTCTTTATCTATATTTATGTATTTGATAGCGAAGGAGATACTTGCCTTTTATTAAAAAAATAAAGTTGATTTATTGCGGATAAGTTCCGATTTTCTACCTTTGCACCACTTCAAAAGTGAAGGAAAACGGAGTGGTAGTTCAGCTGGTTAGAATGCCTGCCTGTCACGCAGGAGGTCGCGGGTTCGAGTCCCGTCCATTCCGCATCGTTTAAAGTTCCCTATGCAATTTTATATTTCTTTCAATTGAGGAAATGTAACCTTGTCCTCACTAGCCTTGGAGTGGTAGTTCAGCTGGTTAGAATGCCTGCCTGTCACGCAGGAGGTCGCGGGTTCGAGTCCCGTCCATTCCGCATCAAAGTCCCTAAGAAATTAGGGACTTTTTTGTTTTGGCTTGGATTGCCAAAAGGAAATCCATATTGCTTGATTCAATTGCATTGACCCCCTATTTTTTTTCTCTCCAAACTAGTCAAGTATGCTCTTTTAGATCGTTAATTCCTTCCAAATTTCCATCGGGGATAAAGACTAATCCTTATATTTGTTCTTCAAAAATTTACGGAAATGGTCTTAGAATTTGAAAAACCCATTGCTGATTTAGAGCAAAAGTTGCAGGAGATGAAGGAGTTGGCAAAAGGGAGAAACCTCGACCTAAGTAAGGATATTACTTCGTTGGAAGGCAAAATTTTGGATTTAAAAAAGGAAACCTTCGCCAACTTGACTCGCTGGCAGCGGGTACAACTTTCACGACATGCAGATCGACCATACGCTTTAGACTACATCTACGAGATCACCAACGATTTCATTGAATTGCATGGAGATCGTAGTGTGAAGGATGACAAGGCCATGATCGGTGGATTAGGAGATATCGATGGCCGTACAGTCCTATTTATTGGACAGCAAAAAGGAAGAAATACAAAGCAACGCCAAGAGCGAAATTTTGGCATGGCCAATCCAGAAGGGTACCGCAAGGCGCTCCGACTGATGAAAATGGCTGAAAAATTCAACAAGCCTATCGTCACCCTCATCGACACTCCGGGTGCATTCCCTGGCTTGGAAGCGGAAGAAAGAGGGCAGGGGGAAGCCATTGCACGAAACATCAAGGAGATGTTTATGCTTAAGGTGCCGGTAATTTGCATCATCATTGGTGAAGGTGCATCTGGTGGAGCCTTGGGTATCGCGATTGGAGATAAAGTTTACATGTTGGAAAACACCTGGTATTCGGTGATCTCACCCGAATCCTGTTCTTCCATTCTGTGGAGGTCTTGGGACTACAAAGAACAAGCCGCTGAAGCATTGAAGTTGACTGCTACGGACATGAAATCCAATGGTCTAGTGGATGACATCATTCCCGAACCACTCGGAGGGGCCCACAAAGACCTTAAGGGGATGGCAAAAACCTTGAAGCAAGTAATCAGCCAAGCCTTAAAAGAATTGGACGCAATGGAATCGGACCAACGTATTGCACAGCGTATTGATAAATTCTGTACGATGGGTGTGGTAGTTGAATAAGGAATGCTCTTTTCTTGATTCGTCCTTAAGTCCTAAAAGTGGCTTCAATGGGTAGTTTCTCAGTGCTATAAATCGTTTTCATGGAACTTTTCACCGTAGATTCAGGATTTTTTAAATTGGATGGAGGGGCTATGTTTGGGGTGGTGCCCAAGTCCATTTGGTCTCGGACCAACCCTGCGGATGAAAACAACCTCTGTACCTGGGCCATGCGCTGTTTACTTGTTTCAGAGGGAAATCGTTTGGTTTTAATTGACACAGGTATAGGGGACAAGCAGGATGCACGCTTCTTTTCTCATTACTACCTGCATGGAGAGGCGAGCCTGGAGAAAAGTTTACGGCAACTCGGAATACATCCCACCGACATCACCGATGTTTTTTTGACACACCTGCACTTTGACCATTGTGGAGGGAGTATAAAGTACGGGTCACACGGACAATACGAATTGGCTTTCCCAAGGGCCAAGTACTGGACCAATGAAGATCATTGGAACTGGGCCACCAAACCAAATCCTCGAGAAAGAGCTTCTTTTTTGGAAGAAAATATCCTTCCTCTTCAGGAACATGGGGTTTTAGAGTTTTTGGAGCTTTCCAAAAAATCCCTTTTTCCAGACTTTGATTTCCTTACGATGGATGGGCACACGGATAAGCAAATGCTGCCCAAACTTCAATACAAGGGCCGAACGTTGGTGTTTATGGCGGACCTCCTTCCTTCAGTAGGGCATCTTCCCATACCTTACGTGATGGGCTACGATACCCGTCCTTTGCTTACTCTTCAGGAAAAGCAAGCATTTTTGGAAGAAGCGGTGCATGAAAATTACATCCTCTTTTTTGAGCACGATGCAAGCCACGAGTGCTGCACCGTGAAAATGACAGAAAAAGGAGTACGTGTAGACCAAACTTTTCGACTAGATGAACTCTAAACTAAGCATTGGCCTGGCCCTTTCTGGAGGTGGGGTGAGGGGAATTTCTCATCTAGGGGTGCTCAAAGCGCTCAATGAAGTTGGAATCTTCCCCAATCAAGTTAGTGGTAGTTCGGCTGGATCCATTGTAGGGGCCATGTATTGCCAAGGCTACAGCCCAGATGAGGTACTGAAGATCATTGTTGAAACCAACTACTTCAGGTTACTCCGACCAGCCATTTCATGGAAGGGCTTGTTTAATTTGGATAGTTTGGCGCAACTCTTGAAAACCTACTTGCCACACAATGATTTTTCTTCGCTAAAAACCTCCCTTCATGTGGCTGCCACAGATATTGGAAAGGGGGAAGTGGTCTACTTTAATTCGGGCAGATTGATTGATCCAATTCTAGCTTCTTCTTGCATTCCAGGCATGTTTGAACCTGTTTTTTTCGATTCCCGCTATCTGGTGGATGGGGGAGTATTGAATAATTTGCCTTTCGAACCACTTAAAGGGAAAACCGATCTGCTTATAGGAGTCAATTGCAATCATTTACCCGAATTGGGAAAGGTGCGCAACGTAAAAAATCTGCTTGAGCGGGCAGTAATGATGAATTTAAATTTCAATGTATATACCCGTAAAGGTGCCTGTGATTATTTTATAGAGGCCCCAGGCTTGGGTAAATATGGTGTTTTTGATTTGAAAAAAGCACCCGAACTGTTTCAAGCGGGTTACCAGCAAGCGATGCGCGTAATCGAAGCCAGTCCCTCCTTACTAGAACTTAACTCCCAATCCAACAACCTATGATGAAGTTACTTTCCAAATTTATATTCTGGGTAACCGGATGGCGGATGCAATCCAACTGGCCTGCAGGAGTGAAAAAGGCGGTTTTAATTGCTATTCCTCATACATCCAATTGGGATATTCTTTATGCTCGTGCAGCCTTTTACTTGATGGATATCCCTGTGCGCTTTACCATAAAGAAGGAAGTGATGGTAGGTCCTTTGGGTTGGCTATTGTCTGGCTTAGGTGCAATTCCCATTGATCGTAAACGTATTCCTGGAGGCAAGAAGCAAACCTACACCGAGGCAATGATCCAAATGCTAAATGAACGAGATGACTTGGTGGTCATGGTTACCCCAGAAGGTACTCGAAGTGCTGTAAGTAAATGGAAAACAGGATTTTACCATACAGCTCTTGGAGCAAATGTACCGATTGTGATTGGATACCTGGACTACAAGAAAAAAGAAGCAGGCATTGGGCCTTGCATCTATCCAGATGGAAACCTGGATGCACAGATTGAGGAACTGAAAGCCTTTGGTAGAACGGTGGTTCCCAAATACCCTGAAAAAGGAATTCGCTAAGTGAAGTTCCTAGGAATAATTTCTTACAAGAATTTACCCATTTTTTAGGTTTGGTTTACCATCTAAAACCAAGCGAAAGCCCACATTAGAGGTGCCCGAGTCATAGGCTTGTCCCTGTCTTGCTGCTGGCCGGTAATTGGTGCAGTAATTGGATGCACACAAGAAAGATCCTCCCTTAATGACCCGCTCCATGGCATAGGGATTGCTTGGATTGTAGCATGGATTCATGCCTACATCTAGTTTAGCCACTTTTCCTGCGGTACGTGCATGCTTGAGTGCATCGTACCAGTCCGAAGTCAATTCCCATACATTGCCGATCAGGTCGTAAACACCATAGGCATTCGGAGGGAAGGATTGCACAGGAGCGGTAGAACTAAATCCATCTATACCTTCATCTTTTGATGGAAAAATTCCTTGGAAGGTATTTGCGAGGTAGGAGCCCCCTGGTGTAAATTCATCGCCCCAAGCAAATTTCTTTCCTTGAAATCCCCCTCTAGCAGCAAGTTCCCATTCTGCCTCGGTGGGCAATCTTTTGCCTACCCATTCGGCATAAGCAAGCGCATCTTCATAGGCGATATGTACTACAGGGTGATTCTCTCGACCCACTAGATTACTTTCTGGTCCTTCTGGATGCTTCCAATTTGCACCTTTTACCCATTTCCACCATGCAGAAATATCATTGAGGGAAACAGGTCTGTTGGGGGCAATGTAGACCATCGAACCAGGCGCAAGTTCCTCTTCCGATAACTTGGGGGTGTTTGGGGGCAATTGTTTTTTCAACTCCTCCCAGGATATCGGGCGTTCTGCTAATGTTTTGTAGCCAGTGGCCTCTACGAATTTCTGAAACTGTGCATTAGTTACCTCTGTGGTTTCCATCCAAAATCCGGCAACGGTTACTCGTACGGCGGGTTTTTCTGCCGCATAAGCATTTGGATCATCGCTTCCCATCATTAATTCACCGCCCGGAATCCAAACCATATTGATTTTGGAGGAAATTTGAGTGCTCCACAGGCTATTTTTCTGCTGCTTTAAATTTTCAGAGGCATTTGAAATGCTCCCAAGACAGGCAAGAAGAAGTCCGTACAAAAAAAGTCGATTCCGATTATGCATCCTCTAAAGTAGAAAGGATTGCATTTGGAGCAAAAAATAAAAGAACAAACTACATTTCAGGTGACAAGCGCATCCAATTTTGCTTGTACCTTTCGGCGAAGTTTATTGAATACCTGCGTGCGTTCTTTTTCGCCAGTGCCGCTCACTAGGCTTGATCTCCTTATGAGGTTTTTTAAATTCCCATGAACTTCTTCATTGAAACCTTTATCCGTGGAACCGACAAAGTAAAGCACACTGTGGTTGAGGTAGGTGATTTTGGATTCACCAATTTCTGCCAGCAAGGTGTTGTCTCCAGAAATAATCTCATTTTGGTAAAGTCGATATTCTCCAAAGTCTTCGTTAGACGATTGTCTTAACTCAGATTTTTGACCATTTGCAGCCATTTTTTCAAGGTGATCTACCACTGTCATGAGACTTGTGTAGATTTCTTTAGTGGTTTGTAGATCTTGAATCAAGCCCATTTCATGGTAAGTTTCTACTTGCCGAAGGGTAGTGTTAAGTATATCCTTATTCCAAATTTCAGTACTTGGCACTTTGAGGTAAGCGCGTAGTATTCGTTGAGACAGTTTTTCGTAGGTAGCAAATTGTTTGGTGTCCAAACAAAATTTATCGAGTTGGTGCTGGCTCGATTGGAGGATGGATTTGGTCCAAAAGAAGAATTTGAAACAGGCAAGTTGGGGATGAAAAAAATGATGAAAAGGAGGCAAATCCTTGATTAAAAAGTAGAGGTGTCGCCTAGGGTAACTGTTGATGTAATGCAATTGCTTGATCATTTCCATCATCCAATGCTCTAATGCATCTACTCTTGGGGGAGATGAAGTAGATTTAAATAGGATGGAATCGGTTTTTATAGACAGAAACTCATCTAGGGATACATTAAACTCCTGGCAAAGCAAACTGATTTCGTTGAAGTCCAAGAGTTTTTCGCCTCGTATCCTTCTATAGGCACTATCCATACTCACCTTGAGGGTAGCGGCGACCTCTGCAGCTAAAGAAGAGAAGCCAGGAATTGTTGGCTTTAGCCGTTGAAAAAACTGGGCTTGTGTATTCATAAAAGGAGCAAAAAATAAGAGTTAAAAAATTAATTCATCAAATTAATTAAAAATAATTGATTAATTAAATCAAAAAAATTAAAAAGTATTAAAAATATAAGTTTAAATTGATTTATATGAATAAGTAAGTTTAGACCATCTTCCCAAAGTTACAGAAGGCCTAAATGGTACATTTTCAGCGTTAGCGAGTTAGAGGGGAAGGGATTACAGGCAAACTTTCCATTCCCTGTTCCGATACGGCCTGTACGGCAAAGAAGTAATTGTCTTTGCTGTAAGGAAGTTTGAGGCTGGTCTCTTCGGTGTAGAACTTTTTCTCCCACATGGAGGAGGAGGTTTCCCGCATCAAGACATAGTATCCTTTCGCTTTTCCATGGATTGGGGCTTTCCAAATTAAGGAAGTAGAGTTGCTAAGGCCTCGAACATCGATCCGCACATCTTGAGTCATACCTGGAGCATGGGCCAGTGAAGCAGCTGATGCCAAGTTCACTGCTGCTACTTTCCTGAGGTATTCAAAATCCATGAATTCGGGTAAATCTCCGTATTGAACCCCATTTTCTACGCGTACATTTTCATGCTGGTGCAGAAAGTTCTCATTCATTTCAGACATACGTACCGCGGTAAATCCATTTTTCATAAAGGGAGTTTGGTCACCTCCACGTAGGAAACGGTCGTTTCTGTAGATCAATTTCACTTCCATTTGGTCTACATAGCGCTCGCCTACTTCCTTGATGTAGCGCGCAAGTTGTCGGGAGGGGCTATCGTTATCGGAATTGATGGATCTACGGATATTCGCTCCTCGCTCGTCCTCGGCAAGTGGAATAGTTTCTGAAAAAACGCGCATCACCGTGTTGTTGCTGATGTTGGTTTCAGAGGAGTTGCTGTTTCCGACAATGTCATTGTTGAGTACCGCCTCGATTTTCCAAGACATTTCTTTGGCCTTATCAGCAAGGTAGGTAGCCCCTTTTAGGCCTTGCTCTTCTCCTGTAAATGCTACAAAAACCAAGGTGGCAGGAAACTCAGTTTGGGAAAGGATACGCGCAAGTTCGAGAACCAATGCCACACCGCTGCCATCGTCATTGGCTCCTGGAGATGCACCGGTAGCATCCATGACATCCTTGTTTCGGGAATCCAAATGCCCTGAAACCAGGATCATTCGGGGATCTTGCTTGTTGTTTTTCCCATGGAGCATGGCTACCACATTCGCAACTTTTGCATCGGAGACAATTCTTCTTCCGTCGCCCGGCACTACAAACTCGTCAATCATGGAAGTTAATCTTCCGTTTGATTTACTCGAAAATTCTGAAAATTTAGCCTTCACGTAGTTTTGTGCGGCAATCATGCCCTCTTTAGCATCCTGATTCAGGGTATGCCTACTTTTGAAGGAAGCAAGCGCTTCGGTGTATTTTTTTAAACTGTCGGCATTGACCTGTTGTACTAGCTGAGAAATTTCAGGATTGCGAATGACCACCTGCTGGCCAAATACAGGGAAAGAGAAGGTGAGGGCGGTAACTAGGAATAAAATGTGACGCATGTTGGGGATCCAATCTTAAGTTCATCCTAAATTTAGTTCAGATTTTAATGGAACCTAGTCATTTTTACATGAAGACATTTTCACTACCTAGCAAAGGCGAATATCCTCCTTATTACCAAACCTACATTTCGAAACTCGCTGAGTCGAATTTTTCAGACCTGTTGCTGCTTCAGGTTGAGCAATTGAAAACGCTCTTGAGTTCCAAGCCAGCAGGCTGGGAAACAACTCCCTATGCGCCTGGTAAATGGAGCCCCAAGGAATTGCTCGGCCATTTGATTGATACCGAGCGCATCATGACCTTTCGCGCCCTTTGCATTGCCAGAGGAGATAAAAATTCCTTTCCTGGATTTGATCAAGATCCCTATGTGCAGCAAGGAGAATTTGATGCTGTGCCTCGCGAATTATTGCTTGCAGATTTTGTCAACCAGCGCCAAGCCATTCTCAGTTTAGTTCAAACCCTACCTGCTGCTTCATTTGAGGAAATAGGGTCTGCCAATGGAAATCCCATGAGCACTCGGGCCTTGCTTTGGATTATTCCTGGACATTTTATGCATCATTTTCAAGTACTTCAACAAGCCTATTGATGGGACAACTAGCGATTGCAATTTTAGATTCGTTCTCGAATCAGCCCTTTTCAGGGAATCCGGCGGGTGTTTGTCTCTTGGAAAACTCCATTTCTCAGGACCTGATGCAGCAAATTGCGATGGAGATGAACCTGAGCGAAACAGCCTTTGTGGAGCGTACCTCAGATCCAAAAATCTTTTCGCTGCGCTGGTTTACCCCGGCAGTTGAAGTGGACCTCTGTGGGCATGCAACACTCGCCTCTGCCTCCTGGATGTTTCAGGAAGGTTGGGTGAAACCTGAGGAAACCATCCACTTTCAAACTCGATCAGGAATCCTCTCCGTTACCAAAACAGGAGAAGGGGTATGTATGGACTTTCCGCTGATTCCTACTACGGTGGATACTCACCCAGACCATGCAAAGACCCTTTTTGGTGCTGCCCTTGTGCAGGCGGCAAGGCTGCGGGGGAATTGGATTTTTGAATTGGAGGATGAGGTGGCCGTACGGAATTTAAGCCCTGACCTTGCGGTGCTCGCTGCCACCAGTGAAGAGGGATTTATCGTGACTGCTGCGGGATCCGGTGAATATGATTTGGTGAGCAGGTATTTTGGTCCCAACCTGGGGATAAATGAGGATCCAGTAACTGGATTTGCGCACTGTGCCTTGGTGGATTACTGGTACAAGAAAACAGGGAAAACGAGTTTCAAAGCCTATCAAGCAAGTAAGCGAGGAGGGGTACTCTACTTAGAGAAAAAAGGGGACCGGGTATTGATTGAGGGAAAGGCGGTAGTGGTGGTTAGAGGTAACCTGTCGATTTAAAAACCATGGCAATAAAAGAGCGCGTTCGTGCCCAAGTAAAAAAAGTCGCAGGCCATATCAATGACTACCTGGTCAATGATTTGAGTTTTGTGGTGTTGTTGCTGGTATTACTTTTTATCGTTTTCATTTTGCCTGTATTGATCGAATACGGGCATTTGGACATGTTCTTTGTTAACTTAGTCTTTATTTTTCTATTTTTTACCGGAATTTGGTCCTGCATCAACCGCTTCTTGGTGGTGTTGACTTCCTCATTATTTATTGCGCAAGTCACACTCAAATTGCTTCGAATTGGAGAAATACAGCAGGATATGTACTTACTCGAACGAATCTTGGGCATCTTGAATATGGGGGTGTTTATCTTTTTAAACGTAAGGCTTTTGTTCCGAAACGAAGAAGTGAATTTGTATCGGGTGATTGGTGCCATCAATGTGTATTTGCTTGTGGCTATCATGGGTGCCTTTGGCTTTGAAATCATCCACCTGACCATTGGGAGTTCCATCGAAAATTTGAATCAATCGCTGACATCCAAACCCATTACCGGAGTGGAAGAAGATTTTTCAGGTCACTTGTATTTTAGTTTGGTCAGTTTGACTACCGTAGGTTTTGGAGATTATACCCCTGTCAATATCCTTTCCAAAATGCTTGCAGTATTGCTTTCCACGATTGGAATCTTGTATCCTACGGTGGTGATTGCACGATTGGTAGGGGCAGGCTCAAGAAATTGACTCAGGGGATTACCAGTCCTGTAAATTATTTTTCTCTCCTTTCAAAAAAACGTTAATTACCATTCAAATGCCTTACACTATGAAAAAACAACTCTTGACTGCGTTTTTATTACTCACCGTTCACTTGGTGATGGCGCAGACTACACGAAAAATTGAGGTGGAATCCAAGGTAGAAACTACTTCGGAGGTGACCATCAAAGGAAAACGTGTTCCTTACAAGGCCACTGCTGGAACCCAGCCTGTATGGGACGAAAAAGGAGAACCGATTGCCTCTCTGTTTTACACCTACTACGAGCGTACGGATGTAGTAGACCGTAGCAAAAGACCCTTGGTGGTTAGCTTCAATGGTGGACCTGGTTCCGCTTCCATCTGGATGCACTTGGCTTATACTGGTCCTGTGGTATTGAATATTGACGAGGAAGGATACCCTGTTCAGCCTTATGGTACCAAGTCAAACCCACATTCCATCTTGGACGTAGCGGACATCGTCTACATCGATCCGGTGAATACGGGCTATTCCCGAATTGTAAAGGAAGATACCCCGCGCAGCACCTTTTTTGGAATCAATGCGGACATCAAATACCTAGCAGATTGGGTCAATACCTTTGTAACCCGTCAGAATCGTTGGGCTTCCCCCAAGTATTTGATTGGCGAAAGTTACGGCACCACCCGAGTAGCGGGCCTAGTTTCTCAGTTGCAGAATTCCCATTGGATGTATTTCAATGGAGTCATCCTCGTGTCTCCTACAGACATGGGAATCTTGCGTGATGGACCAGTGAAAATGGCAAACTATTGGCCCTACTATGCTGCTACTGCCTGGTACCACAAAGCACTTCCAGCAGAATTGCAAGCCAAGGATTTGGATGAAATCTTGGCCATCGTAGAACCAATGGCGGTGAATGAGATTCTGCCAGCCATGGCCAAAGGAGGATTGCTTTCTGAAGCAGAGCGTGAAGCCATTGCTACCAAAATGGCCTATTACTCTGGGTTGAGTAAGGAATCCATTCTTCAGTACAACCTGATGGTGCCAACGAGTTTTTTCTGGAAGGAATTGCTTCGCAGTCGTGACGGAATGACCGTGGGTCGTTTGGATAGCCGCTACAAAGGGTTTGATCGCATGGAAGCAGGTGATCGCTACGATTTCGATCCAGCCTTGACTAGCTGGAACCATGCCTTTGCGCCAGCATTCAACCTCTACGCCAAGAATGTACTTAAGTACAATACCGACTTGACCTACAACCTTTTTGGCCCAGTGAATCCTTGGGATCGAAGCAATGAAAATACTGCCAACGATCTAGGAACCGCCATGAGACAAAATCCATACCTGCATTTGATGGTTCAATCCGGCTATTTTGATGGGGGTACTGACTACTTCAATGCGAAGTACAGCACTTGGCACATCGATCCCAATGGAAAAATGAAAGATCGGATTGATTTCAAAGGATACCGTTCTGGACACATGATGTACTTGCGCGCCGAAGACTTGGCTACCTCCAACGAGGATATCCGCCAGTTTATCCAGAAGTCTGCTGTGGCTCCTGGAGAAGCAGCGAAGTACAAGTAAGCCTACCAGTTGATAACTAAAAAAGGGTCCTGATAATTCTGGACCCTTTTTCGTTAGGGGAGTGCCAGTTCGGAAAACTTTTGAAAAGACTGGATTTCTTCTTGGATTCCCAAACTTTTACCCAACAAGTGAAATACATCCGCTAGGCTTTTGCCTTCTCGACGCAACTCTCGGATGGAAAATGCTCCTGCTGATTTGGATAGTTTGCTTTGATCTGGTCCTTTGAGAAGGGGGTGATGGTAAAAAGTAGTTTTGGCAAATTCGTGCTTGCCTAAAATTCGAGCAAGGTCGAGTTGGGCTAGGGTAGAGGGAAAAAGGTCCTGTCCCCTTACAATCAGGTCTACTCCAAAATGAAGGTCATCTACTAGGGAACTGATTTGGTAAGCGGGATTGGTGTCTTTTTTACGAACCACGTAGCAGGTCGCTTCTTCTGGTATAAGGGCTGATTTCTGGGTGGCAGGGTAGGTCATGTAATCCAAAAAATCCGCATCCAAGGTATTGATTCTCCAGGACGCCTCATTTTTGTCGAGGGGCATTCGACGGTCCAAACATTGTCCCAAATAGATGCCTCTTGAGTCGATTTGAAGGATTTGACTTTTGGTGCAGGTACATGAAAAAAGCAGTCGACTTTGCTGGAGTTGCTTCAGCGCCTCTTGGTAGAGCGACATGCGTTCTTGCTGGGTCCACTGGCTTTCCAACTCAGCTACGGAACTTGGGCCTTGGTCGATTTGAATTTCTAGAAAGTCAAGCGTATCCAAAATGTCCTGAACATATTCTTGGCGGTAGCGGTCACGATCCAAATCATCGATTCGAAGGAGGATTTTTGCACCGTGCTTCTCTGCCAAGGCCTTGGTAAGGAGAAAGGAATAGGCGTTGCCAAGGTGTAAAAATCCACTAGGAGTGGGAGCGATTCGGGTCTGAGCAAACTTCATGTTTCAAAGTTAAGAGATTCCTGGTAGCGGGAAGGCCAGAAAATTCACTAGAATTAAAGTTCTTTAACAGGAAAACATTTTTCGACTTCTTGAGACTGTCTACTTTTGAGTACGCATGAAGTATTGCTTTCTATTCGGCTTCTTTTTCTTTGGGCTAGTCAAACTAGGTGCACAAGGTCGCTATTCAGGCAATGTGGTCGATGCTTGGGATAAGAAATACTTGGAAGGTGTGGTTGTGACCAATGGAAAAGGCGAAGAAGCCAAAACCAATGCCCGAGGTTACTTCTCCATTTCTTCCTTGATGGGAGACACACTGGTCTTTAGTTTTCCTGGTTTTTTGGAGAAAAAGTGGGTGGCCACTTCCGAGTATTTCCTATTCATTGAATTGCAGGATCGTGCACGCTTGCTGCCTACCTTTCAAGTGAAAGCCGAGCCCTACAGTTTTCGATTTAAGGATGGAAAATTGATTTTAGTCGAGGAAGCATCCACTGAAAAAACTTCTTTGAGTCAGCAGGCAGGTATAGCTGTAGACTCTACTTCGCCCAGCCCTGGCTTAGCCATCTATGGACCCATCAGTTACTTTACCAAGCGGAATCGGCAACTCCGAGCTTATGAGAAACGATTGGAATGGGAGAAGCGTCGCCATGGCTATTTGGATGTAATTGATTCGGATTCGCTACGCACTTCTTTGATGAATACCTATCAACTGGATCGTCAGGAATGGGATAACTTGATCCTTAGATTCAATGCCTTTCATGCTTCACATGAATTTTTGGATTGGTCCAAAGTACGAGTTCAAGAAGCCTTATTGACTTTTTTTAGACTAGAAGCGGTATTGGAAGACTAGTTTTTCCGCTTGAAAGACCAGGTAATAAAAAAGCGAGCCACTTCTTCACCTGCTTTGTTTTTGCCAATGGAAAGTAGGGTCAGTTGATTGGTTTCTCCAGGCTTGAGGGTATCGATTAGGCAAAATAATTCCGCTCCCTGCTCGCAGGTAAATTGAATCTTGGTATTCGCCTTTTTGCTGTATTCCGCCCGGAAATCCACCACGAGCATGCTGAAAGAACCTTTTCCCGCCAGGGCCAATTGGCA
>Ga0169931_10004066_pt1 | contig 22914 bp, 19 predicted proteins | sample Kivu_15m_20L_FD_129675 | JGI IMG/M metagenome (GOLD analysis project Ga0169931, IMG submission 129675) | Freshwater microbial communities from Lake Kivu, Western Province, Rwanda to study Microbial Dark Matter (Phase II) - Kivu_15m_20L... | ecosystem: Environmental > Aquatic > Freshwater > Lake...
ACGAATAGTTTTCGGAGTGGACTCATGATTATTTTCTATATTTATTTTTTAACTATTGGTCTATGAAATTACATCAAAAAGATATAGACTTCCTTACCTTAAAGTTCATCTCATTAAGGATTACACCTTTGGACATATTTTATACTTTGGTGGCTCTAGCTTTATATATATTTTGGTTATTTTTATTGCTAATCCCAAAAGTTCGTAAAATGAGATTTATAGGAAATTAAAATATGAGTCCACTTAGGAAAATCCCTCTGCCTCGGCGGAAGGAATTACATATGAGAAAAAATGAATCTTATATCAATTTTGACATCAGATCCAAAAAAGCACACCCAACAAACGTCTAATGAACAGAAACTCATTAGGTGTTTTCTTTTTGTGTCTTTTTCAACTAACTGGCCGAATGTTATGTCAAATGCTTCTAATTCTTTCCACTTTTATGTCGTCCTGTTTTAAATATTTTTAATGCTGTTTCTTGTTGTTTGCTTGTCAATTTGCTTGTTGCCATAGAAAAAGCCAAATAACTGTTTATGGATTTGTTGAAACTATTTAAGTCTCTTATGTAAATTCCTGTTATTCCTTTTTTGGGGTCTTTTGCCCAAACAATTTTTCTATATTGGTTGTCAACGGTGTCAATTGAATAGTTTGTCTGTTTGATTTCGTATGGAATATAAACCCCATATTCAAATTCAATTTTGTCGTGTTTGCAATGTGCAACATAGTCACAACCTTTTCCAATGGTACTGTCTTGTATTGTCGCAGTTCGAATACTTACAACTTCAACTTTTGGTATATTGGTCTGATCGTAAGTTATTCCTTCTTTCATAAAACGATACGATAATTCATTTCGCCAAAATCCATTTTCTAAATATTCTTGTGGGGTTTGTTCTAGGTCACTTGAATAATAGCCAAAGTCAAAACCAAACAACATACTGTCTCCTTTAATTTTCCCAGCGTAGGAGTCTATCCCTTTTTCAGTAACCAGTTCAAAGTCGGAAGGAAAGTCAAAAAGGTAGTCGCCAATTTCAATAGTTTTCCATCGTCTGTCAGACTTATTTTCTGTCTGTCCGCAACCAAATAAAAGTATTGTAATTAAAATTGTCAGCAATTGTTTCATTTGTTGGTCTGTCTTTTTAGCAAAGCACATAATCGGGTAAAGCAAGGGTATTTACTCACTTGTTAATTCTATTTTAAAGGTGTTCGTGAGAGTAGTTCACCCTTACCTTCCCACAGAATCCCGAACCTTCGGGACATGAAAGTCTATGCTCTTCGGTTATGAGATCGCTTCCAGTTTCGAGGACAAGTCGCAATCCGCGGCGGTCAAAATCATAATATCCCTCCTCTACGGCTGAGTCCCAAATTCCTATCCTCTTCACATCCCCCCATCAATCACCACCCTCACCGAAAAACCCATTCCCTTTAAACTGGAAGACAGATAGGCGTCGTTAAAACCAAAACGCAATGGTAAACAATAAACCAATTCCGCTGAATTTTCCACTTGTGTTGAAGTCCAAAAAACACTTTGATTATCGATTTTGTCAAAATATCCATTGCTGTCAATAATGCCTGCTGGTAGCGCATTAAAACCTGAACTATTATTTCCTGCACCAACTGACTTTCTTTTGATACTGCGTCTTTCCTCTTGACAAGTTCCACAATTTTCTCCATTCAAACTACAAGCCCGACAAGCTTCATTCTCCCAATAACCAGCACTTTTCAACGATTGAGCCGCCCATTTCCCTTGATTTTCGAGCAACTTTTCAAAATCTGCGGCACTTGGAATTCGAAACCCTTTAGGTGCCAAATTTCGTTTGTCCGCAACCGCAAACCAATTGTATAACAAACCGAAAGTAGTTGCATTTTCTTCTTCAAATTGATAGGCAACACACGCAGGAATCTGATTTTCAACACAAAAAACCCATTCTTCCTTCGTTTTAACCACCCGAATCGAATCGCCATTTTGGAAAGTTCGTGTTGAAAGATTTTCAGATGACCAAATTTGCTGAACGATTTTTACAGTTTTAACATTCTGAGAATGAACGCCTAATAAGTGTAAATTCAAAAAACACAAAAACCAAAATTTCAGCACTTTCATTTGAGCATTATTTTCCTTCCCATTTTTTCATTAGTACGGATGCAATGTGACCACCGAACCCAAAAGTATTGCTCATGGCGTAGCGTATATCTTGTTTTTCAACCTTTCCAAGAGGAAACTTAAACTTTCCGGCAAACTCAGGTTCAATTTCGCTAGTGTTTATGGTTGGAGGGACAAGACCTGTTTGCAAAGCTTTAACAGTTAAAATCGCTTCAACTGCTCCTGCTGCACCCAATAAATGTCCTGTCATTGACTTAGTTGCAGAAACATAAAGATTATTCCTTTCGCCAAAAACTTTCTCTACGGCTTTTAATTCCGAAATATCACCTTGTGGTGTTGAAGTGGCGTGCATGTTGATGTGGTCAACGTCATTAGCTGTAATTCCTGCCTCGCGAAGTGCTTCTTCCATTCCCAAAACAGCACCTAAACCTTCGGGATGAGTACCGGTCAAATGATAAGCATCAGCAGCCATTCCACCACCTACAATTTCTCCGTAAATCGTTGCTCCGCGCTTGATTGCATGTTCTAATTCCTCCACAATTAAAGCACCTGCCCCCTCCCCCATCACAAATCCGTCGCGATTAACATCAAATGGTCTTGATGCAGTTGAAGGATCTTCATTTTTGGTAGAAAGCGCTTTTGCTGATGCGAATCCACCCATAGCTGCGGGAGTAATTGCTGCTTCGGAACCGCCTGTAATTATTAAGTCAGACTTGCCCCATCGAACATAGTTAAAAGCCTCAATAATAGCAGTATTGGAAGTTGCACAAGCAGAAACTGGACAAAAATTCACACCGTGTAAACCGTATTTCATGGAAATAATTCCTGCTGCAATATCCACTAAAATCCTTGGAATAAAAAATGGTGAAAAACGTGGTGTTCCGTCTCCTTCCAAAAATTCTTTTAATTGCTCCTGAAACGTGTAAATCCCTCCATTTCCTGAACCCCAAATTACACCAATTCGATGTCTGTTCAAGGTTTCAAAGTTCAAGTTTGCATGTTCAACCGCCTCCGTTGCAGCCACCAAGGCATACATGGTAAATGGGTCGTATTTGCGTTGCTCTTTGCTATCAAAATGATCAGACAAGGAAAAATTTTTGAGTTCACATGCGAATTTGGCTTTGTGTAAAGCGGTGTCAAATTTGGTGATGGCTGCCGCGCCACTTACTCCAGCGATTGCATTTTCCCAAAATGTTTCGAGGTTATTTCCAATTGGTGTTAAAGCCCCCATTCCGGTAATTACTACTCTTCTCATTTGTCTAATTTCACACTATTATACTCCTTACCTTCAATAATTTGAATCGCACGTTGCAGAATCTCATTTGTATCATTGTAAACTTGGAAAAATTCATTTACGCCCCAAATATCTTGTGCAATTCCAGCTTTTAAACGCAACTGTATCAGGTTTTTACTTGTGTTATAATCTTTTTCGTCAAACTCTAATTTTGGGTCTTCCTTCGCCACGTAATCAAAAAATCCTTTCATAAATGCCTCGTCGGTTTTGAATTCGCGCTTGAATTGTTCAACATCTTGATACTTTGATTTGAGGTTAGCACGATTTTCATTTACATATTTGAAAGCATAGGAATTCAAATGTCCACCGCGAATGAGTTTACTTGCATAAGTTGAATTTTCGGTGGTATCCAAAGACACAAAAAAGTCAGGCATTATTCCTCCACCGCCGTAAACCAAACGTCCAGTTTTCAAGGTTTTGAATTTCAAAGAATCTGGCAATTTAATCGAATCTGCGTGGACAAATTCTCCATTTAAAAATCTTTGCGTCAAGTCTTTACGGTATTCTTCAGTGTCTTCGTAAGGTTTTTGTATAAATCGACCCGAAGGCGTAAAATATCGTGCAATCGTCAAACGAATTTCTGAACCGTCGCTCAAAGGCATCGGGCGTTGAACCAAGCCTTTTCCAAAAGTTCTTCTTCCAACAATCAAACCTCTGTCCCAATCCTGAACTGAACCGGAAAGAATTTCACTCGCACTTGCAGAATACTCGTCCACCAAAAGAATGAGTTTTCCTTCTTCAAACAAACCTTTTTTTCCAGCACGCAAATTACTTCTTGGTTGAGCGCGTCCTTCAGAATAAACTATCAATTTTTCTCCCGACAAAAATTCATCTGCCAACTTGTGAGCAGCATCCATCAATCCTCCACCGTTCCCCTGCAAGTCGAATATAAGATTTTTCATTCCTTTTTCCTTCAAAGACTTTATCGCAGAGGTCACTTCTTCCATCGTTGTTCTTGAGAAGCTATTCAATCGAATGTAACCCGTTTCTTTGTTTATCATGTAGTGTGCATCTACTGAATTCACAGCGATTTTGTCACGTGTAATAGTAAATCTCAAAGGTTCAGTCATGTTTTTTCGGCGAACCTCTACGTTCACTTTAGTTCCTAATTCGCCCATCAATCTACTGCGAATGTCGTTTGTTTTCATTCCAACACCAGCAATACTTTTTCCGTCAACAGCAACAATTTGGTCGCCAGGAAGAATGCCTAATCTTTCGGATGGACCGCCAGGAGTTGTGGAAACCACGTTTAAAGTATCTTTTACCATTTGAAAGCGAACACCAATTCCAACAAAACTTCCGTTAATCGCAGTTTGTGCTTCACTTAATTCTTCCGCAGGAATGTAGGAAGAGTGCGGATCTAGTTTTTCTAACATCGCAACAATAGCAGTTTCCGTAAGTGACTTTCCATTTACAGGGTCAACGTAAAACCGTTCGATGTTATCCATGACTTCATCAAACTTTTGGGAAGTACTGCGCTCAGATGGCAAAAATTGTTGTGCATTTAAAAAAGTTGTTGGCAAAAATGCTACCGTCAACATCCATTTACTTAATAATCTCATTTTTCCTTTGAATTTTTAGGGAACACGAATGTAGGCATAAAGGTTCGAAAAGAATCAACCATTTAACCGTGGATTTAACCCGTGGTCAAAATTTGAGCCAATTTTTTGTGGAGGAAAGTTTCGAATTAATGCTTGTTTTAATAACCTTCGTGTTCCCCATAGGATCAGACTTCCACCTCCTCAATCGTTGGGGTCGATAAATAAAACCTCCCCTATGATAAATGAATACGTACAAATAAAGGTTTCAATCATTTATACCAATTGACAACACAAAAATTGTCGTGTAATAAATCCCTTGTGGTACACCTCCGCCACAAAATGATATTCAGATATTTTATAATACGACATTTTATGCCATCATCGTCGGTATTACCTTTTACCCGAATTAAATGAATAAATTCAAACCATCGAAATGGTTATTGAATTATTTGGTGATTTATCATAGGGGAGGTTTTCCACCTCCACATTCGTTGGGGTCGATTAATAAAACCTCCCCTATGATAAATGAATACGCACAATTAATGGTTTCAACCATTTACCCTAAAAATTCGCGTCCACACAAACGCACCTCACCAAAATCTAGAACAAAAAAAATCCCCCAACAACCTAAGCTGTGGGGGATAAACTATAAATGAAATTTACTATTGCTTCACAATTTTAATTGCCTTTACATTAGAACGTTCTATTTGTAATAAGTATGAACCATTTGAAATAGATGTCATTTCAATAATTTGATTTAACGTGTTTATCTTTCCTTTTTGAATAATTCTTCCTGAAAAATCTGAAATCACAAATTCTTTACCTAGTAAGTCTTGTGAAACGAATAAAGTTAGTTTGTCACTTGTTGGATTTGGGTAAACATTTATTGATGAAGAAATTTGTTCTTCGATTCCTGAAACACCATTATTCACAATATTAGACTTCGAAACTCCGTAGTTCATTATTTTGGTTGGATCACAATTATTTGGATTCACAATTTCAATTTGATAAAACACAGGACCTGTTGGTGGTGTTAAGTCAGAGTAGGAATTCAAATTACTTTGAATAGTTGTGAGTAAACTGATATTTGCTGGATCGGTGCCACGATAAATCTTATAACTTCCAAAATCAATTCCTTCATAATGACTCCAAATTAAGTTCCAAGAATTTCCAACACCTTGATTAATGGTTAGGTGAATGGTTTTATGGAAATCCCCCAAGTTGGTTTCTACTCCACAAGTATCTAATGCTGAAATTTTGTAACGATAGGCCTGAACAGCAGGATTTGAATTCACATCCAAGAACACCGCTAAATCAGTGTAATCTGTCGCACCAATTTTTGTGTAAACATTGGATACATTGCTTTCTTTGTAAACATAGAATGAATCAATTCCAGTAGTGATTGGTTTTTCCCAAACAATGCGATTTTCATTGGTTAAGGAATCCATCCCAACGATACAAACTTGCGGTGGAGATACAAATGAAGCATTCACTGTAAAGGGAGCAGAAGTAGCTAAACATCCACTAGCACTTGAAACAGTAACTGTATAAGTTCCTGAATTAGAAACGTTGATGCTTTGTGTTGTGGCTCCTGTTGACCAATTGTAGCTTGAATAACTTCCCGTATTCAAAGTTACTGATCCGCCCACACATGGTTGAATGGTACCACTTGAGGTAATTGTTGGATTTGATGGAGCTGGAAGTAAATTTACAGTAACACTGTTTGAGTTTACTGGACAGTTATTGACAAGAATAGTTACAGAGTATGCACCTGATTGCGTTACCAACAAACTATCATTGTTGTTTCCCGGAATTGCTACACCATTTCTACGCCATTGATAAGTAAATGAAGGGTCGTTATTACACGACAACCAAAGCGGCGCACCTTGACACGCTTGCTGCGGACTCGTTTGACTAATTGTTGCCGTATGCGTACAACTTGTACCACCTGTACAAAAGATATAATCAGAAAGGGTTAGTGTATCCGAACAACCTGTAACATTATCCGTTGCAATTAAAGAAACAGTATATAGTCCATTATATGCGTATTGATGAAAAACAGAAGGATTGTTTGAATTTAAAATAGTGCCATCTCCAAAATCCCAAGTGAAAGAATAATTGGAAGGATTGACCGTTGAATTGGTGAACTGCACAGCAAATGGAGGAGCTGTGTATAATTGATTTGCGCTTGAAAAAGAGGGATTGAAATTATTTGGTAATTCCGTTAAATTTAATGTGACAACGCTATCACAACCATATTGGTTGGTTAAGGTTTGCTGGTATTGACCTTGTTGAGAATATTGCTGACCATTCCAGGAAAAACTTTCACCTGGGCATATAGAGGAATTAAAACTAAAGAAAGAGGGACTACATTCAAATGTAAGCTCCAATGAAAAAGCTTTAATAGAATTGTAACCTGAATACCAAAAATCATCAATAGTTACAGGTGAAATAGGTTGAGAATAAACAAGTAAATTTCCATCGTAATTAACACCATTATCATAACCAAATGTAATTTGAGGATTGTATCCACTTATGCATACTAAATAGCGTTGGTTGTCTTGTAAAACTATTGGAGTAACGAAAGGCACGAAAATATTTGAATCTTGGTAGTCACCCGAGAAGGTATAATAGCTTTCTGAAAGTAGAGCGAGATTATTGTATCCAAAGTTAGGATCATTAATATCTGAAAATTGGTTATTCCATGTAAGAAATGACAGGTTGATATATTCACCCGTCAAGGCTGAGGTTATATTTGAAGCAGAAAAGGTTAGACCTGTTACTGAATTGTAATTACTTGGATAAAAATCCCGAAGTGACATACATGACTGCCTGTATTGATTTACTGTGCCTTGGGGAAATGAATTAACAAGAACCTCATTAGTTGTTTGATCCTGTCGTGCAAGGGATAAACCATTATTTGTTACATAGAAAGATGAAGTAATCACATTATCATAATTCATTTGATCCACAGCACCATCAATAGATGCCGTGTAGGTTAATGTATATTTTCCTAGGATCGGATTTGTCATTGTAAAATCAGGAAAAAAAGAAGTGTTTCCAGGAAAAAAAGGCAAAACTTCTCCGCTCGCCATTGTTACGCTATTTATGTTGTTATCATAAATAATATTTCCATTTGGATCAGTGATAGAAGCATTAAAAGTGAAAGTGTTAGCTGCTGAACCAGCATTTAGAGCTTGAAGTCCAACACTGAAAGAATAATCATTGTTTGCTATATAATAAGGTACAGAACCATATCTTGAAATTAATGCTTCAGATGGCTTTATAGATACATTGTTTACGTATAAATTTTGAACATTCCCCATCAAAACAACAACAGGACCATTTGCCATTTCAGTAACTAATGTAGCACCATCCGCATTTGTTAACATGACAACTGGTATTGTAACATTTGCACCAGCGGTTCCCACTGCCATTGTGATAACTTCAGGGTCTCGATTGATAATAATAACACCAACAGCTCCAGCATTTTGCGCATTTAATGCTTTAACACTAAAATCACATGTATTGCGATAAATTACAGCAATTTTTCCACTAATATTATTAATTATTGAATTACAACCTTCTTGCGAAATTGGATGACCTTGAGCATTTATTCCTGGGGTACCATCTTCAACCAAAATTAAGGTGTCTTGAATAAGGGTGTTTGTAAGATTAAAGTCTGGAGTTCCCCAACCTTGCGCAGGCTGAGCCCAAGTAAACTGATAATTGTTGGCAATCGTCGAAGGTGAAATAGCTTGAAAAACAATTTGCGAAAATGAATTCAAGGACAAGAAAATTGAGAGAATAAAAATTATTTTTTTCATGGTTATTAGTTTTAGTTATTGTGTTTTCTAAAGGTTATTTTATAAAATTATAAATGTTCCAAAATGATTTTTTATTGTCTTCTTTTTGTAATGCAACGACTACTTTATTCTTGGCTAAACACTGACGCATTTCAACTGAAAGAAAAACAGACAACTTTCTTTCCAAATCAGATTTTTTACCTGTGTATATGAAAACAGCATTTTCAAAATTCAATTGACTAACCTTGTAATAGATTAATTTTTGGAAATCAAGTAAAAGAGAAGCGATGTCAACTCCCTCCATTTTGATTTCTCCAATTAAAAGTTGTTTACTTAAACTATTTTGCCCTTTATGAATAGATAAATCGGGTTTAAATAATTTATTTTCTAAACCATTTAGGCAATTAGTGTTTATTATCTCATAATGATGTTTAGGTAAATCAAAGTCAATTCTCAAATCTCTTAAAATATTTTCTTCATACTGTAATAATCTCAAATGATGATATAATTCATGTGAAAAAATACTTTCAATGCGCTGAATGTTAAATGTTCTTAGTCGATTATATGAGTGTGATAGATATCTTCTTTTTACATTATTCAAAGCTTTCAAAAGCAATCTTTCTGCCTCACAAAGTGTGTTTATATTTTTCTCCTCTAACATTTTATTTATTTAATTCCCCCCTACTCTCCAGCTTTTCGGGTTCCGCTCTTACTGAAAATCAGCAGTAAGTCTGTTATTTTAGATGGAAGGATGTTGTTTTCGTTAGTTAAATTCTACATTAAGTCTAAATTTACCATAACATTTTGCGCTTAAATTTTCTTGTAAATCTTTAAATACTTGCTGTGGATTAATCATTTATTTTTACGCATTGAAATAATTGTTGCAAATTTCCTTTAAGAAAAGTTAAGAATTCACACATATTTCAACTAAATAATTACATTTGTAACTAATTTATTCATTTTTTAAATAAAACACCATGAACGCTATCGGCAACAAAATCCGCCTACTTCGTGAAGAAAAAGGACTTTCTCAGGAAAACATGGCGCAAGCATTGGATATTACTCAGTCCAATTATGCCCGCCTGGAAAAGGATGACAACCGCATTAGTGTTCCACGTTTGATTATCATTGCTAAAACCTTAGAAACAACGGTTACTGATATCGTTGGAGAAAAGGCAAATACTATTGTCAATCAACATAATAACAACGAAGCAGTAACATATTTACATGCTCATTTCCAAGCTGATAAAGAACACATTCAAACCTTGAAAGATGAGATTGAGTATTTGAAGAAGATGGTGGATAGGGTGATGGAGAAAAACTGAAAGTTAAAAGTTATTTGTCTTAATACCTATCAATTACCCCATAGTTTTGCAGCATTTTTAAAACCAGATGAAAACTAACGCATTAACTTAAATAAATTTTATTTAGTTTAGCTAATGATTATGAAGAATCAATTAGAACGAATCACCATTAATTCTGAAATTTGCCATGGAAAACCTTGTATCAGAGGAATGAGATGGCCAGTTGAAGTAATTTTAGATTTAATGGGTTCTGGTATGACACAAGAAGAAATACTAGAAGATCATCCTGAGTTGGAAAAGGAGGATATTTTGGCTTGTTTAAATTTTGCGAAATTATTTATGTCAAGGCATTCAATTAAAGACGTTGCCTAACAATGAAGGTCCTTTGTGATGTTCATATTTCTCATAAAGTTGTTCGGTTTTTGAACAACAACCAAATAGAATCTGTTCACGTTAATGCTATTTTAGATAGTTGGTTTACAAAAGATAAAGATATATGTATCTATGCGGATGCTTATGATTTCATTGTATTCACTAAGGATGCAGATTTTAGAAATTCTCATTTTTTATCACAAACACCGAAAAAGCTTATCAAATTGAGTTTAGGTAATATTTCAACAAATCAGTTAATAACAATGCTTATTGACAACCTAGAAAAGATTCGAAAAATTTGTGTTAACGATAAATTTATCATTGAAATTGATTCCAATCAAATTAGTTATTCAATAGGTGAATAAAAAATCGGAATGATTTCCGAAGAAAAAGGACTTTCACTAGAGAATATGGCGCACGCAAAGTAAATTACACAATCCAATTACTCACGAATTGATAATCGTATTAGTGTTGCTTGTTTGATTATCAGAGCAAAAACCTTAGAAAAAACGGTCACTAAAATTGTGAGCGAGAAAGCCAATACTGTTGTTAATCAACAAAATAACAACGAAGCTGTTACCGATCTAAATGCGAATTTTCAAGCAGATAAAGAGAATATTCAAACTATGAAAGACGAAATTGAGTATTTGAAGAAAATGGTGGATATGTTTTTCGTGAAGTGATTATTACTTTCTAAATTTTTAACCATGTTAGAAATTTGTCGATTTTACGAAATCATAATTTGATTATTCAAAATCAATTCGTGTCTCTTTCCTTATCTGTTAAATATCTTATCACCTCAGCAGCACCGTGTAATCCAAAAAGTGCAGGCATGTAGCTCACTGTACCATAAAACGACTTTTTGAAATTGGAACCATCCGTCATTTTTAGGGATTCTTTTTGCTGCAACTCACTTGAAAAAACCGCTTTTACACCTTTAAACGACATATTTTGACGTTTCATTCGCTTTTTAATGTGTGCGCCGAGTTTACAATTGTGAGTGTCTTTTAAATGCGCCACTTGAACCCGCGAAGGATCCGTTTTCCCACCAGCACCAAAACTTGTTAGAATCTTGATTTTCTTCATTTTACATGCCTTAATCCATTCCAATTTTGGAGTTACAGAATCAATGCAATCCATCACGTAGTCCGGTTGAAATTCCTCTAACAAAGCCCAAACCCTTTCTGGCAAAACAAATTCTTCCACGATATTGAGTTTCAGTTTAGGATTAATGTCCAGTAATCTTTCACCCAAAACAACAGCTTTATTTTTTCCGATTGTAGAATCCAATGCTGTAAGTTGACGGTTTTTGTTGGTCGGGTCAAAAACATCTCCATCTATTATGGTCATTGTCCCAACACCAGCGCGTGCAACGAATTCACCTGCAAATGAACCAATTCCACCCAAACCAACTATCAAAACGTGAGCTTGGTGTAATTTTTCCATTTTCTCTTCACTCATCAAAAGTGCAGTTCTTTCTAGCCATTTTTCCATTTCACAAAAACCTTTTTAAACTGTTTGTACTGTGCCAATTTTAAAGTGTCCAAATTTATCTTTTTTCCCTTTGCCATTACATTATAGACAACTGAAACATTCAATTTAGCATCGTCAGTTTCGAGAAAAAACTGAGTCAAATCTAAGTCCATGGAAGCATCCAATAATTTTTCATTGTGGCAAAGTGACACCCCAAAACTTGGAATAATTCCCGTTGAAACAACCTGGTCCAACAGCTGAACTTTATTGAAACCATGAAAAATCCAAGGCATTTGTGGATTCATCGAACGGTGAATTGCTCGAACCTCCTCCCAACTTTTTACACAGTGTAAAATCAAGGGAAGTTTAAATTTTTCGGAACATTCAATTTGTTTTTCAAAAATTAAAAGCTGTTCATTCATCGGAGTTTTGGAACGCTTATCCAACCCACATTCACCAATTGCAATGCAAAAAGGATGAAGCAACTGCTCCACTCGAGCATGAAATACTTCCGAAAATTGCGGATGAATTCCAATGGAAAAAGGTCGATTCACCACATTCGAAGTCGCCTGAAAAACACCCACAACATTCGATGCTTCCACAAAATGCGAATGCACATTAACGTATGGTACAGACATATTTAAACTCAATTGTTTTTTTTGTAAAAAGTGATGAAAGAGAATTGTATTTTTATTTAGCTTAATAACACAAGACATTAAATAGGAACGATGAATCTTATTTTTTTTTCTATTAAGATTCATTTCTTACACCAAAATGAATTTATTCATGATAAAAATGAATCCAGATTGGTTTTATACCAATTGTGACAAATTATGTCGCATAAAAAAAACGTCGAGCTCGCACCCGACGTTTTCATTAATGTTCTCAAAATTTATTTCTGAATCATCATTTTCTTTGTCGCTGTCCCGTTTTCGGTATTAACGACAACATAATAAGAACCACTCACTAAATTTTCAACTGTAAATGTTATTGAAACTGAGTTTGGTGTACTTCTTAAAACTTCTCTCCCCGCGTTGTCTAAAACACGAATTTCGCTAATCATGTATTCACCCGAAACATTCAAAACGTCTTTTGTAGGATTAGGATAAATTGAAATTGACTCAGAAGAAAGATCGTTTAAACCTGATAATAACTGAACATCAGCAGCATTACGAGGTAAAATTTTGAATTCAGAGAAACTGTAAAATACTGGACCAGATACCATATACTGTGAATTCAATACAGGAGTAAAGGCAAAAATATCATCGTCAACTTTAGCCACACCTGAACCATCGTTGATTTCAAACATTCCAAAACCAGCGTTTGCGTTAGAACAAGTAGCTTGTGGTACTTTGATTAAAACTGCTTCAAAAGCTTCAGTGTTAACTTGTGTTGATTGGATATTTGTAAATGCAGGAAGTGGTTTTCCTGATGCAACCACAACTAAGTTAGAAATAGTACTCAACTGTGTCATTCCAAAGTACTCAGTAACTTTTCCTGTTAAAACAATTGAATCTCCTACAGCAGGTTGACTTGCAGTAGAATAAACGTAAATTCCGTTCCAAGCACCAGGTGCAGATTGCAAGAAGTAACCATCACCTGGACGAATTCCAGTAACGATTCCTGTTGTAGTAACGAATTGATCTACAAGTGGTGAAGCACCCGTTGCATCAGTAGTATTTTGGATATTGAAAATTGGAGTCAACGTTACATTTGCATCAACAACTTCAATATCATCAGCATTTCTGTAGCAGATTCGATATTCATCAAAAGAAAAATTAACAACTCCAACTACATTGTAGATTGTTCCTAAGGTTGGCGTGAAATTAAACATCAAGTTGTGAGCTTTGGCATTTCCCGTTCCATCGTTCAGTTGCCACATACCAAAACCAGAATTTGGATTAGTACATTCTGCCTCTATAACTCTAACAAGAACACCTTCATATTTTTCTTCTAAACTCAAATCAAGTGTGTTAATATCAATCGGAGCAGGCAAGGTTCCTTGTGCGTTAAGTAATATTCGTGTTGAATTCGTTATTTGAGTCAATCCGTTAAATTCTGTAACCGAACCTGTTACCTTAACCTCGTTTCCGATTACAGGTAAATTACTATTTGAACCTTGGAAAACATGAATACCGTTCCACTCCCCATCAACATCTTGAATGAAATAACCGTAGCTAAAGTTTGGTGTGTTTCCTGATTGATAAGTACCAGTAACAACACCTTGAGTAGTAATTATTTGTCCATTCAATGGTGATATACCATCAGCATTCGCTGTATATTGAATATCGTAAATTGAAACCGTATTGATTGTTGCTTCGGTAATTACCACATTATCAATCTGAATATGGTTTGGCGCACCTGAATTTCGAACTGAAAAAATGAATTGAGCGTCACTCGAAGTGTTTGCTGCAACCACATTTTGTGTGTATTGCGTCCAAGTACTGGTTATTGTTATGTAAGGATTGTAAGCAAAGTCAGTAACCGTGTAAGGAGCAATTCCTATTCCTGTTCTTATATCTCCTGTACCTTTTGCCCAAAAAGAAATTTGGTAGCTTGTACCACTTGTAACGGATTGAGTGGCAGTAGTAAATCTTTTGTGTCCTGATTCTGCGTTCGTTAATCTACATGCACTTGAACCTGATTGCGCATCAGTAATTTGAGTGATGTTTGTTGCACCGATATTTGTTGAAGCACCATTCCAACCTACTGGTAAATTGTTGTTCCATTCCTCGAAATCTGAGGTAAAAACTTGAGAAAATACGGTTGCTTGTAGCAATGCAAAACAACCAAAGATGAACTTTTTCATACTTAAAAATTAATTGATGTTTATGTTATCTAAACGGAAAGAAGTAGTCAGACTATTCGCGCCATTTCCGTCATAGCGGAAGCCTATATAAAACGTTCCTGTGAAGCCTTGTGGTAAATACCCTGCAAGTGGTAAGATTCCTGAATTCACCCATGCACTGCCAGATGTTTGTCCTGCCAAAGTTGCTGTAACTGGAATCCACGTTGCGTTTGCTGTGTTCGTCCCGTCAAAATTGGTGGAAATCCAAACTGTACAGGCGTTGTGCGTCCAGAAAGAAACTTGTGAATCAAATGAAAGTGAGTTAGAGCCGGAAGCTGAAATTGGAGGAGAAATTAACCATGAACGCTCCTGTGATGAACCTCCAAATGCCGTAGCTTGAACGTGCATTGCATTGGCATCTGTACCTGAACGACCTCTCCACAGTCGAGATCCAATTTCTGACTTGTTAATCCAGCAATCTATACTTAAATCAATATTTGATTGTGCAGTTGAAAAGTTTTCAGAAACACTTGTTACTGCATCACATGGTTCAGGAATACCACCTGTGCAGCGTTCACCATTCAAATTTACCTCAGAAAGTTTTCGAATATACAATTGCTTGTCACCGTTGTATTCACCTACAATTGCAACAACACTTCCCGACCCTGTTGGAACCGGAGTTCCTGCAAAACTTGCATATCCACTTGAACGTACAATAATGGTGTTTCCGTTACAATCAGTCAATGTTCTATTTTCAGAGGATTGAGTTACAGCATTGGCGTAAGTCTTACCCAAATCTGTTCCTACAAATTCCACCCCTTCTAATTTTATCAACTTCGATTGGTAATTTCCACTATTAAGTTGTTGAATGGTAACAGTTTCAGGCTCAAAATTTCGTTGAGTTGCTTGTTTAATGATATTCTTGTCAACGTTGACCGAGTCAATTTGTAATAAACCAGCATACATCGAGAGCGTTGTACCCTTTAAGTTAATTCTCACAGAATCACCTTGGTACAAACCACCGGACGATAGCGTTCTTAAACAAATTGCACCTGTTGCATCTTGGATGTAAGCATTTTTGTAAATGTTTCCACTTCTATCATCCATCGTTATTATTCCGAAAAAGGAAATATCTTCTGTAAATGTAATTGGAACATTGTTGAATGTGTCTCGCAATTGAGAGATTGTAATGACGTTTCCAACTGGAATTGTTTGTTCAGGGGGACTGTCAAATTTTTTCTTGACACAAGAACTGCTAATGGTGACAACCGCACCTAAAAGCATGAAGGGAATTAAAAATTGTTTTCTCATAATTATTAGAAAGAATAACTAACCATTGCAAAAAAGGTAAATCCAAACATGTACGAATACTGCGGTGGAAACCTTTGTATATTAGAAGGTAGGTAGCGCAATTGCTCAAATCCACCAACTCTAAAGTCTTTATTGTTCAAAATATTTGTTGCACTTACATTCAAGTTAATGAAGTGACCATTTTTCTTGATTCTAAATGATTTACCAGCGAAGGCATCAATTGTGAATCCTGCATCAAGCCTCGTTTGATCCAAAATCTCACTCCATTGAGGGTCTGTGGTTACATAACCATCCACCGCTTCTGCTGTTCTTCTATCTGGATTTGGATCTAAATAAATGTGGTCAAAGAAATTCGCGCTTACACCTACAAACCAAAATTTTGGAGAGGAATATTTCAGTCCAACCGAGGCAGCTGTTTGAGGCATGCCTCCTACTCTGTAATTTTTCAAATAAACAACTCTGTCTTCGTCGATTAATTCTGAATTGTTATCACGTGATATAGTTGCCAAAGGTCTTGATGTATATAAACTCTGTCCATGAGCAACAACAACTGTCGCTTGTAATGTTTGACTAACTTTTACTTCAGCTCCGAACTCAATACCTGTAAATAGATTATCAACTCCTGTCATGGCGTAGTTCACAAAGTTTCTGTATTCATCATGATAGAAACTACGCATCCACGCTTGATTTTTAACTGTGGTGTAATAACCTGTAAAACGCATTTTAAATAATGGGTGGCGAATAATGTAATTCAAATCACCTGTCATAACCTGCTCACTTTGCACATTATTTACAACGTCATTTCTTGTCCTTGGCGAAACAAAAACATTTCTCAATTCCGGTGCTCGGGTTAAAAATGCAGCATTACCGGTAACATAATGACGTCCATTTATTTTGTAGGTAATACCTGCTTTAGCTCCTCCATTTAGGAAATTCAACTTTTCTGAGTTACCCAAAGAATTATCCAAAAATCTACCATTCTGAAGATTTCCTTCTCTCCACATCCTAGTAAATGATGCGTTGGCTGCTGCATAAACTGAAATTGAACCAAAATCATGTTCAAATTGTCCAAATGCTTCCGCGTTACGAACATGATTATCGTAATCATAGCCATAAGCATCACCTTCTTTAATCAATTTATTGGGAGTTGAAACATCATTTTGTGCGACATTTGAATCATCAAAATCACGTTCAGAGAATTGGTCAACATCTACCCAAAAATCACCACCTAACAAGTCAACAACCGTTCTGTAGTTTCTAGAAGTATAAGAGTTTGCCGTTAATCCATAGGAAACGAATGTTTTTTCTGCTAATTTTTTCTCGAACATAGAATTGAAACCGTATTGAATGTGGTCATTACGCATTTCCTCAACGATATATTTGGAGCGATTCCCAGTAATGTTATTTCCTTGAACTCCATTTGCATCCATTACTGTATAGAGATTTTTTCTGTTTGCAGCAAACATATCATCCCATTTTACTTGTCGGTGGTTTTCGTCATTTTGCCATGCATTCAAAGTAGCAAAATAAGCATCCGTTTCAGGGTCAAAATAAGACGGTAAATAGCGGTAGTATTCCGGTCTAGGATCTAAACTTTCATACCAATTCAAACGAGTTGTTCCTCCACGACCTCCATTAATATAGGCGGTAGTTTTCATTTGGAAAGTCTTGTTCAACTTACCAATGTGAGAAATCATAAAAGTTGGTTTGTGATTATTTCTAACACGAGAATTTCTTTTTTCACCATTTTGGTAACCCCAGTTTGGATTATAGAAATTGCTTCCTGCTAAATCATACGCTTCTTGAACCACAACCGCTTGTAAACCTTGTTGTTGCCATGCTCCTATAAGTGAAAAAGCTAAAGAATGTTTCTCATTAATTTTCTTTTCAGCACCTAAAAAATAACTCCAAGCGTCGAAAAAAGTACCATCTACATATCCCTCTTGCGCCCAACGACGAGAGCCAGAAACGGTAAACCACCAATCTTTTTTTGTTTTACCCGTCGAATGGCTGAACATAAGTCGATTTCTGTAAGTTCTGTTTGCAGCAGCATAAGAAAAACGAGTAGCTTTTTTAAATTGAGATGCGCGTGAAGAAATACTTGTAAACCCACCAATTCCTGTGAAAATTTCTCGTGAGGGAGCAACTCCTGTTTGAGCAACATTGAAACGTGTCACATCATTCAAACCACCCCAACCAGCCCAACTTGCTCGCCCAGATTCCATGTCATTTACTCTCACACCATTTATAAGTACAGTTGTATTTTCCGCATCCAAACCACGAATTCTAAATCGAGCAGGACCAAAGGCAAATCCAGCGGTGGAAGTGAAAACGTCTCTGGAAGATTGTAAAAGTCCAGCGATATCCTGAGAACCTAAATCGTCAGAATCATCATCCATTTGGTTAAAAACCGGAACACGATAATCCAAAGCCGTTGAATCCGATACGGCTTTTGTGGAATCTGGTACAATTTGAGAATGGGAAAACTTAGGCTGGATAAAGAATAAAGTAATTAAAGAGAGGACAAAAATCCAATTACTTTTAACAAAAATTCGACAAATCATTGGGCAAATGTAAGTAAACGCTCTTTCAATTTGCACGGTCTTTGTCATTTAACAATTAAATAATTCTGTTGTCGTTATTAAATTTTAATTTCGGCGGCGCTGAACGAATCTTATAAGCATGGATAAATCAATCATTTACTTTTTTACTTTGTTGTTTTTCAACAATTTAGTTATCTCTCAAAACAAAATCAATCGTGTTGGAATTGGTTTTTATAACGTTGAAAATCTTTATGACACTTTAGATACAGATAATGTAAGTGACTTCGAATTTACGCCCGAAGGTCCAAACAATTGGAATACTCCAAAATATTACGAAAAATTGGATCGCTTGGGTGAAGTGATGATGATGATGGCAACAGAAGGAACACCGGATGGACTTGCAATTATCGGTTTGGCAGAAATTGAAAATTCCTTGGTTTTGGATGACCTTGTGAAGTCAAAAAGAATGGAAAGTCGCGGTTATAAGTATGTTCACATTGATGGACCTGACCGAAGAGGGGTAGATGTCGCAATGTTATACAACCCTCAGTATTTTCAAGTTACCAATTCAAAATCGTACACTTTAAAAAATCCAAAAGACGAGGACTTCAAAACGCGAGATCAACTAATGGTCTCTGGAAAATTATTGGGTGAATCTGTTCATGTAATCGTTTGTCACTGGCCTTCAAGACGTGGAGGAGAAAAACGGTCTGCACCACTTCGAAACCTAGCAGGACAGCTTGCAAGAAATATTGTTGATTCTATTCATCGTGTAGAGGGTCCGAACGCTAAAATTATTGTGATGGGTGACCTCAATGACGACCCTACTAACAAAAGTGTAACTCAATTTTTGGGTGCAACAGGTGATATCGGAAAGGTGAACGAAAAGACTATGTACAATCCTTTTTACGAACTCTATAATAATGGAATCGGTTCTTTAGCGTGGCAAGATGTATGGAATTTATTTGACCAAATTATTGTTAGTCCAAACCTTGCCAACAAAAATCAAGATGGTTGGCACTTTGTAAAAGCTAAGGTTTTCAATAAAGCTATGTTGCAACAACCCGACGGCAGATTTAAAGGTTATCCTTGGCGTTCTTTTGCTGGCGGACAATACCAGGGTGGATACAGTGACCACTTTCCGACGTTTATCTTTTTGGAAAAAGTTGCGAAGTAATGAAATAAAAAATTCGGTTTAAAGAAAATGACCAATGTGATATGTGAGTACTTCTTCACTGTGGAAAAATTTACTCATTTAAAGAAATGAATTTAACTCGCGAACGAAATCATTTACTTGTCAACCAATTCACAAAATTTACCTGCCACCATAATCTATCTTTCATCTGAGCAGAATAAACGCTTTGATTTCCTGATACACTAGAAGATATATAACAAGAAACCAAAAAGATTAAAAAGTATTCCCAACCAAAAATTTCGGCTCCCATAACTGAACTCGCGTATGGTGTCTTGGTTGAAGCACCAAAAACTGAAACAAATCCACAAGAAACAATAATGGGAAGAGGTAGAGGAATCCAAAAAGACAAAAGATTTGCAAGTGTCGCACCAATAAAGAACAACGGCGTAACTTCTCCACCTTTAAAACCAACACCAAGAGTAAAAGTTGTAAGAAGAATTTTAAAAGCAAAATCGAAATTTAGAGTGGGAACAGAGAAAGATGAAACGATAGTTTGAACTCCTAGTCCTGATAAATGGTCAAGGTTTGAGGAAAGAAAGAACATTGAAATTAAGCTTCCACCTATAAAAATGCGCAAATAAGGATTAGGAAAAAAAATCGTTGATTTTTGTTTAAAGAAATTTGAAAGAAATATATAAATCAAAGAAACTAATCCAAAAAATACTGCCGATAAAAATAACCAAAACAAAAAGTCAGCTGAGTAAGGAATCGGTACATTAAAATGGTAATCAGTGTGACTAATTGTTGTCAAATGACAAATAAAATTAGCTAAGTGAGCAGTAAGGGCAATGAACAGAATATCGGGCAATTTACGACCTTTATTCCTTAACACTTCAATTGCAAATACTGATGCGGCTAATGGAGTCCCAAAAACAGCAGCAAACCCACCAGCAATTCCCATTTTTAATAGACGCTTTCTTTCCTCTTTCGAAAGCGAAAAGGGTTGATTCAGTAAATCTGAAAGTGAGGCTCCCATTTGAACGGCCGTCCCTTCTCTACCCGCTGAACCACCACCAAGATGAGTAAGTAAAGTTCCAATTAAAACCAATGGCGACATCCATTTTGATAGCGTTTTTTTGGGGTCAAAAATCTCACTTAGCACCAAGTTATAACCTCCATGAGCATCAGGACTCCATTTATCGTATAAATAAACTATAAACAAACCGAAAAATGGCAGCGTTAAATAGAACCAATGATTTTCAGATCTCGATTTTCCTGCAAATTCCAATAAAAACAGAAATAACGCAGAACTCAATCCACTGAACAATGCGACTAAAAGTGTAATCACCAACCATTTTCCAATACTTCTTATTTTCTTCATCAAAACCTAAATCATTCGAACAAATTTATGGCTTTCGGTCGGTAAAAGGATGAGTTGGTGTGAATGACTTAGGGGTTATACCAAATGCTAAACATGTTGTCATAAATAAAATTACTTCCTCCACGGCGGAGGTATAATGCCAACATGTCATTAGAATTGAAAAGATGATTTTGAAAAAATTTACTTTTTCGAAGTATTTAGTTCCTCGATTTTCTTTTCCACATCCATTGCCTGCGCGTATAATTCGTCGGACTTCGAACGATTAATTTTACTCATCTTAAACGATTCTTCCAACAACTTTTTATGTTGTTCCCTCAACACCTCTACGGGTTCTTTTTTCTTGAATAATCCAAACATGATCTTTTCTTTGAAAAACATTCTGCTACCCCATTGGTTCGTTCAATTGAAATAATTTTGAAGGTGGTTCAATTTCGAGTTGCAATTTTTGACTTCGCTCATTTCGACAAGCTCAATGCAACGCAGGCGTCACTATTCACTATTCACTATTCACTATTCACTTTTCACTTTTCACTTTTCACTATTCACTATTCACTATTCACTCTCCATTATTCACTTTCAATTCTCCACTTTCAATTTTCAGTTCTCAATTTTCAATTATTCACCCTTCGACTCCGCTCAGGCTTCATTATTCATTTCTCACTATTCACTATTCACTATTCACTCTCCATTCTCCATTCTCCATTATTCACTCCCCATTATTCACTATTCACTCTCCATTATTCACTATTCTCAACTCTCTTCTCTCTTCTCTCTTCTATCATAATTCCTACCTTTGCACATGCACTTTCGTCAAATAGATACCACCTCCGTTCTTCCGGTGATGGAACATTTTTACACACTACAAGGAGAAGGATTTTATTCAGGTAGAGCAGCTTACTTTGTTAGATTGGCGGGCTGTAATGTTGGCTGTGTTTGGTGCGACGTTAAAGAAAGTTGGGACGTGGAGGAGCATCCAGATCTAGATTTAATAGAATTGGTCGAACAAATCGAACGCTTTGGCGCAAATTTTGTCGTTATTACAGGAGGTGAACCAACCCTTTATGATTTGACCACACTCACTCAACTTCTTCACGAAAAAAACATTGAAATCGCGATGGAAACCTCCGGCACCTATCCGCTTGTTGGTGATATTGATTGGTATTGTTTTTCGCCAAAGAAATTTAAAGCACCCTTACCTGAGGCTTACGAGAAAGCAAATGAACTTAAAGTTGTTGTTTATCACCCTTCCGATATAGAATGGGCAGAAAAACATGCCGCTTTAGTCAATGAAAATTGCAAATTATTTCTCCAACCAGAGTGGAGCCGACAAGATGAATGGCTACCTTTAATTATTGATTATGTGAAACGTAACCCCCACTGGAGGATTTCGTTACAAACTCATAAGTTCATGCAAATACCTTAATATGCTCAAATTTACGTTAACCTTTCTACTCGGCATTTTCCTAATTAGTTGTTCTACAGCACAATTTCCTTATTCGTCTAAGAATAAAAAAGCAGTTAAACTTTTTGAAGAAGCACAAAAAGCTCCTGAAGAATTTTTTGACCCACAACGCGGCCCGAACTTCCAAAAAGGAATAGAACTTGCATCAGAAGCAATTGCAAAGGACCCACTTTTTTGGGAAGCACACTTATTAGTAGCTGAGTTTTATGAAAGAACTGCGAATCACACCCAAGCAATTTTTCATTACAAACGTGCTTTGGAAATCGAACCAACACACAGTATTAGTGGTGCAACTCATTTTTATTTGGCGACTAACCAACTTGCTATCGGACAATACGATGAAGCTTCACAAACTATTGAACGTTTTTTGAGAAATCCAAATGCAAAGGAAACTTTAATAGGCCCT
>Ga0169931_10004068_pt1 | contig 22908 bp, 10 predicted proteins | sample Kivu_15m_20L_FD_129675 | JGI IMG/M metagenome (GOLD analysis project Ga0169931, IMG submission 129675) | Freshwater microbial communities from Lake Kivu, Western Province, Rwanda to study Microbial Dark Matter (Phase II) - Kivu_15m_20L... | ecosystem: Environmental > Aquatic > Freshwater > Lake...
CTTCGGCATGGCCTCCAGCCGCCGTGCCGGCGCCCAGATCAACCTGCACCGCTGCATCCGAGGAAGCGTAGGTGACCGTGTCCACACCCGCCCCGCCGCTGAGCGTGTCGGCCCCGGCGCCTCCGGCGAGGGTGTCATTACCGGCACCACCCTCCAGTCTGTTGGCGCCCGCGTCCCCCTGGAGCGTGTCGGCATGCGAGCTGCCCGTGAGGTTCTCGATGCTGTCGTAGCTGTCGCCGAGCGCTTCGCCCGTGTTGAGGGAAGCGTCAGTCAGACTCGCGGTCACACCGGCGAGCGCGCCGGCATAGGACGCCGTGTCGGTACCCGCACCGCCGACAAGGTGATCCCCCCCCGCGCCGCCGACCAGGGTATCGTCACCGCCGCCTCCATCGAGGCGGTTGTCGCCCGCATCGCCGACAAGCTGGTCCGCATGTGCGCTGCCCTGGAGGTTTTCGATGCTGTCGTACTGATCACCAGCCGCATCGCCGGTGTTCAAGGCGGGGTTGGCCAGACTCGCGGTCACACCGGAGCCTGCACCGGCGTATGAGGCCCAGTCCGAGCCGTCTCCGCCGCGCAGTGTGTCGGCACCCGCGCCGCCCTCCAGGGTGTCGTCGCCCTGGCCACCAGCCAGCACGTTGGCGCCGGCGTCTCCCTCCAGGCGATCGGCAAGGGCACTGCCGGCCAGATTCTCTATCTCCTCGTACCGGTCGCCTGCTGCATCGCCCGTGTTGAGGCCGAAATCGCGCAAGCTTGCCGTGACACCCGTGCCAGCGGATGCGTACGATGCCCAGTCGATGCCTGCGCCGCCGACGAGAGTGTCGGCGCCGCCGCCTCCCTCCAGCGTGTCGTTGCCTTCGCCACCGTCGAGCCGATTGGCGCCGGCGTCACCGATGAGCGTGTCGCCATAGCGGCTGCCAACGAGGTTCTCGATGCTGGAGTAGGTGTCGCCCTGGGCGTCGCCGGTGTTGCCTGCGGAGTCGATCAGGCTCGCCCGGACACCGCTGGCCGCACCCGCGTAAGAGGCAGTGTCGATCCCGGTTCCGCCATTGAGCACGTCGGCGCCTGCGCCGCCTTCCAGCGTGTCGTCGCCGTCCTGCCCCTCGAGCACGTTGGCGGCACCATCACCCACCAGCAAGTCGCCATGCGCGCTTCCGCTGACATTTTCGATACCGCTCAGGACATCGCCCTCGGCGTCGCCCTGCTTACCGGAGCCAGTGGCAAGATTGACCTGCACGCCCACGGTGGATCCCGTATAGCGGACTGTGTCGATCCCAAGCCCACCGTCAAGCGTATCCGCGCCCGCGCCGCCAATCAGCGTGTCCGCGCCGTCACCGCCGTCGAGGCGGTTGTTGTCCGCGTTCCCCTGAAGCACATCATCGAACGCGCTGCCTTGCAGGTTCTCGATGCTGCTGTAGGTGTCTCCCTGGGCCTCGCCAGTATTGAGTCCGGGGACCGCGAGGCTTGCGCTGACCCCGCTGCTGGCTTGTGCATAAGAGGCCCAGTCATTGCCCTCGCCGCCGTGCAATGTGTCGGCACCCAGGCCACCCACCAGGGTGTCGTCCCCATCGCCACCGTCGATGAGGTTGGCGTTGGCATCGCCAACCAGACGATCGCCGAAGCGACTACCGATCAGGTTCTCGATGCTCGCGTAGGTGTCACCCAGGGCATCTCCCGCGTTGGCGGAAGCATCCGCAAGGCTGGCGACGACACTCCCACCCGCGTTCGCATAGGAGGCCGCATCGACGCCAGCACCACCGTCCAGAACATCCCCGCCGGCGCCGCCTTCCAGCGTGTCGTTGCCGGCACCGCCGGACAGGATGTTGACGCCGGCGTCACCGACGAGGACGTCCCCCAGGGCGCTCCCCAGCAGGTTCTCGATGCTGATCAGCACATCGCCCTCGGCGTCCCCGCCGCTCGCAGTGCCCAGCGCAAGATTCACGTTCACTGCCGTGGCCGAGTCTGCGTAGGAGGCCCAGTCAGAGCCCTCGCCTCCCGACAGCGTGTCCGCGGACGCACCGCCGCTGAGTGTGTCGTTTCCAGCGCCGCCCACCAGCTCGTTGCGACCGCCATCGCCACTCAACGCATCGCCATAGGCGCTGCCGAGAAGATTCTCGATACCGACATAGCTGTCACCGGCGGCATCGCCGGTGTTGCCGCCAGGTGCGGCCAGACTCGCCCGTACGGCCGCGCCTGCGCCCGAGTAGGATGCCCAGTCAGTCCCGGCACCACCGATGAGCGTGTCCGCACCACCTCCGCCCTCCAGAGTGTCGTCGCCCGCCCCACCGTCCAGCACGTTCGCGCCAGCGTCTCCGATGAGCATATCCCCGCCAACGCTGCCCACCACGTTCTCCACCCCGAACAGCCGGTCTCCATCAGCGTCCCCGCCCTGACCCGTTCCCAGCGCGAGGTTCACAGTCACCGCCTGCGCGGAGTCGTCGTAACGGACGGTGTCGTTGCCATCCCCACCGATGAGCGTGTCAGCTCCGGCACCGCCGACGAGCGTGTCATCCCCGACCGCGCCGTCGAGAATGTTCGCTCCCGCATCTCCCGTCAGACGGTCAGCGTGGCGACTGCCTCCGAGGTTCTCGATGCTGGAGAGCACATCGCCCTCCGCATCCCCACCCGCAGCGAAGCCGAGCGAGAGATCGACGTTCACCGCCTCCTGGGAACTGCCATAGGTGGCCCAGTCGGTGCCTGTACCGCCTGATAGGGAGTCGGCGCCCGCACCACCCTCGAGGGTGTCATCACCGGCACCACCGAGCAGCGTGTCGGCGCCAGCACCACCTGCCAGGCGGTCATTGCCCGCGGCTCCGTCAAGTACATTGGCCTGTCCGTCGCCCGTGAGGTGGTCACCGAAGGCCGAGCCCGCCAGGTTCTCGATCCCCGACAGCTCATCGATCCCCGCTCCGCCTGTGTCCTGGGGTCCCTCCAGGCTCAGGTTGACGCTCACCGCAGCGCCTGCATCGGCGTAGGTCACCCAGTCGACACCGGCGCCTCCGACCAAGGTGTCATTGCCCAGACCTCCGGCCAGCGTGTCGTTGCCGGCGCCGCCATCGAGCCGGTTGTCACCGGCGTCTCCGCTGAGGCGGTCGTTCAGGTCGCTGCCGATCAGGTTCTCGACGCCAACGTAGGTGTCGCCGAAGGCATCACCCGTGTTGCCAGCGGCATCGGCAAGACTGGCGACCACACCACCGCTGGCACTGCGGTAGGACGCCGTGTCGACCCCCGCGCCACCGATGAGCACATCAGCACCACCGCCACCCTCCAGGGTGTCGTCTCCGGCGCCACCGTCGAGAACGTTGCTGCCGCTGTTGCCCGTCAACATGTCACCGTGGGAACTGCCCAGCAGATTCTCGATTCCCGATAGCACGTCGCCCTGGGCGTCCCCGCCCACGCCCGCACCGGTGGCAAGACTTACCTCCACTGCCTGACTCGAGCCGGCATAGGAGGCCCAGTCCTCCCCTTCTCCACCGATCAGCGTATCGGCACCCGCGCCGCCGCGTAATGTGTCATCGCCCAGACTACCGTCCAGCACATTGGCGCCAGCATCGCCCTCCAGCATGTCGTCGTGTTGGCTGCCCAACACATTCTCGATGCTCGAGTACTGATCGCCCGCAGCGCTGCCGGTGTTGACGAAAGAGTTGCCGAGGTTCGCACGCACCGCTGCGGCGGCATTCTCGTACGATGCCCAGTCGCTGCCGGATCCGCCGACGAGGGTATCCGCTCCTTCGCCACCCTCGAGCGTGTCGTCTCCTGCCGCACCGTCCAGCCGATTGGCCCAGGCATCGCCAACGAGACGATCGGCGTGCATGCTGCCGATCACGTTCTCGACTCCAGACAGCACATCCCCGTCGGCGTCACCCCCGGAGCCGATTCCGGACGCGAGGTTCACAGTTACTCCGGAAGTGGAGCCCGTATACACCGCCGTGTCGACGCCGGCGCCACCCACAAGCGAGTCGGCACCGGCACCGCCCCAGAGAACGTCATCTCCGGCACCGCCGAGCAGGGTATCGTTACCACCACCCCCGATCAGTTGATCGTCACCGGCATTGCCCTCCAGCACGTTGGCAAGCGCATCGCCCGTGAGCACGTCGCCGTACGCCGATCCGGCGACGTTCTCGATCGACATCAGCGTGTCGAATCCTGCAGCACCCGTGTCCTGGGACGTGCTGATCGACAGGTTTACCGTGACTGCGCCCTCTGCATCTGCATACGAGGCCCAGTCGCTGCCGGCGCCGCCGTCCAGGGTGTCGTTGCCGATGCCACCGTCCAGGGTGTCGTTGCCAACGCCGCCCTCGATCCTGTTCGCCCCGGCGTCGCCGACGAGCATGTCCGCATGGTCACTGCCCCGGAGGTTTTCGATGCTGCTGTAGACGTCCCCGGCAGCATCGCCGGCGTTCCGCGCAGAATCGCCGAGCCGGGCAACCACGGCGCTCGCCGAACCAGCATATGAAGCAGTGTCGGCACCGAGACCGCCCACCAGCGTGTCGGCGCCGGCACCGCCTTCGAGCGTATCGTCGCCCCCGCCACCGTCGAGCCGATTGTCCTCGGCATTGCCGATCAGGACATCGGCCATGCCGCTGCCGATGACGTTCTCGACGTTGATATACGTGTCACCCTGGGCATCACCGCCACTGCCCACCCCGGCAAGCAGGTTCACCTGTACGGCCGCCGCCGACGCTGCGAACGTGATGGTGTCGTTACCGTCCCCGCCGTCGAGGACATCCGCACCCAGACCTCCGGCAAGTGTGTCGTTGCCGAGACCGCCCGAGAGATGATTCACGGCGGTATCGCCGACCAGCACGTCGTCGAAACTGCTGCCGACCAGGGCCTCGATACCGGTGAGCACATCGCCGTCGGCGTCACCGCCGGTGGCCAGTCCGGTGGCGAGATTGACCGACACTGCCGCCGCGGAAGCGGCGTAGGAGGCTGTGTCGAACCCGGCGCTTCCGATGAGTGTATCCGCGCCTGCCCCACCGGACAGCGTGTCGTTGCCGAGACCACCGTCGATGACATTGTCCGCCGCATCCCCGGCAAGCACATCCGCGAAGCCGGATCCGAGAATGTTCTCCACCCCGTCGTAGGAGTCGCCCGCCGCATCCCCCAGATTCCGACTGGCATCACCTAGATCGACCAGTACCGCCGCACTGGCACCCGCATAGGATGCCCAGTCACTGCCGGCGCCGCCGATCAGGACGTCGCCACCAGCCCCCCCATCCAGGGTGTCGTTGCCCGCACCACCCCGAAGCTCATCCGCACCACCGCCGCCGAAAAGCATGTCATGGCCTTCTCCGCCGTCGAGGATGTTGGCCTCGGCATCACCGGTCAGAACGTCATCGAAGCTGCTGCCGATCACGTTCTCGAAGCCGGAAAGAACATCGCCGTCGGCATCACCGCCGCTGGCGACCCCCGCCGCGAGATTGACGTTGACCCGCGCCGATGATCCGGCGTACGAGACCCAGTCGTTACCCACTCCTCCGATCAGCGTATCGGCACCGGCGCCACCCGCGATGGTGTCGTCACCGACGCCACCATCGATCACGTTGGCATTGGCATCCCCCGTCAGGGCATCGGCATGGGCGCTGCCCAGCAGGTTTTCGATTCCCTGGAACACGTCGCCGAGCGCATCGCCGGTGTTGCGGCTGACATCCCCGAGATTTACCTCGACACCGGCGCCAGCGCCGGCATAGGAGGCCCAGTCCGACCCCGTCCCGCCGATCAGGGTGTCAGCGCCTGCCCCACCCTCCAGGGTGTCGCTCCCGGCACCGCCTTCCAGACGGTTGTCACCAGCATCCCCGACCAGGGTGTCGGAGAATGCGCTGCCGATGAGGTTCTCGATGCCGGCGAGCGTGTCTCCCTCGGCATCCGCTCCCGATCCCGATCCGGTGCGCAGGTTGACGCTCACGCCGCCGCCCGAATGCTCGTAGGAGGCGGTGTCGACACCCGCACCGCCCATCAGCACGTCTGCCCCCGCCCCCCCCATCAGCGTGTCGTCGCCGTCGCCGCCATCGAGCCGATTGGCGAAACCGTCGCCGCGCAGCACATCGGCGAACGCGCTGCCGATGAGATTGTCGACTCCGATCAGAACGTCGCCCTCCGCATCGCCACCCTGGCCTGTGCCCGCAGCCAGATCCACCACGACGGCATTGGCCGACGTGCCGTAAGTCACGGTGTCGTTGCCCGCCCCCCCTACCAGCGTGTCCGCGCCGAGCCCCCCGGACAAGGTATCGTTTCCGGTACCGCCATCGATCCGGTTCGCACCGCCATCGCCGATGAGCACGTCGTCGTTCGCACTGCCCAGCAGGTTCTCGATGCTTTCGTAAGTGTCACCGGCGGCGTCGCCAGTGTTGAAGGACGCATCGGCAAGGCTGGCCCGCACCGATCCGGTTGCCCGGGTGTACGCGGCCGTGTCCGAGCCCGCACCGCCGATGAGGATGTCGGCGCCGGCCCCGCCCTCCAGGGTATCGTTGCCCGCACCACCATCGAGTCTGTTGACGCCATCGTCGCCTTCGAGCAGGTCGGCGTGTACGCTGCCCTGGAGATGTTCGATGCTTTCGAATATGTCTCCCAGCGCCTCGCCGGCATTCCGGGTAGCGTCTGCAAGACTGGCCGCCACACCTGACTGCGCACGGGCGTAGGTCACGGTGTCGTTGCCCAGGCCGCCAAGGAGGGTGTCTGCGCCCGCCCCTCCCTCGAGCGTGTCGTCACCGCTGCCGCCGTCGAGGAGATCGTCGCCGGCGCCTCCACTGATCGAGTCATTCCCGGCGCCACCGGCGATCGCGTTGGCCAGCGCATCTCCCTGGAGGTGGTCGTCGAAACGTGATCCGGTGAGATTCTCGATATCCACGAGAACGTCGCCCTCGGCACTGCCGCCGCTTGCCAGGCCAGTAGCCAGATCGATCCGCACCGCTGCGGCCGAGGCGGAGTAGTCCACCGTATCCGTGCCCGCGCCACCGATGAGCGTGTCGGCGCCCAGTCCGCCGATCAGCGTGTCGTTCCCGCGCCCGCCCTCCAGGCGGTTGGCGGCGTCATCGCCGATCAGGACATCGTTGAAGTCGCCGCCGCGCAGGTTCTCGATGCTGATGTAGACATCACCCGCGGCGTCGTGCGTGTTGGTGGAGGCGTCCGCAAGACTGGCACGGACATCACCCAGAGCGTTCTGATAGCTGGCGGTATCGTTTCCAGCGCCACCGTCGAGGACATCGCCGCCAGCCCCCCCCACCAGCACATCGTTGCCCAGATCGCCGCGCAGGACGTTGACGCCTGCGTCGCCGATCAGCACATCGTCGTGCCCCGAGCCGATCAGGTTTTCGACGTTGCTCAGGACGTCGCCGGCGGCATCGCCCCCCTGACCGATTCCGGTTGAGAGATCGACAGTCACTCCCAGCGCGGATCCGGCGTAGGACGCCGTGTCGTTGCCGTCGCCGCCATCGATGACATCCGCACCACCGCCACCCTCGATAAGGTCATCGCCGGCGAGGCCCTCGAGAACGTTGGCCTGCGCGTTGCCCCGCAGGAAGTCCGCCCGCTGCGAGCCCCGCAGGTTCTCGATCCCCAACAGGATATCGCCCTCGGCGTCTCCACCGAAGAACTGGTTCAGGGCCAGGTCGACGTTCACGCCGTCGGACGAATCGGCATAGCTGGCGGTATCGACGCCCGCACCACCGATCAGCACGTCCGCCCCCGCACCGCCCACCAGGGTATCGTTGCCCGCGCCACCGTCCAGACGATTGGCGCCAGCGGAGCCACGCAGCAGGTCGTCGAAGTCTGAGCCCAGCAGGTTCTCGATGCGCGTCAGCGTGTCGCCCTCGGCATCACCACCGCGTGCGACGCCATCGGCCAGATTGACGCTGACGGCCTCGGCGGATCTGGCATAGGAGGCCGTGTCGTTTCCTTCTCCGCCATCGATCAGATCGGCTCCCAGACCGCCCTCGATGGTGTCGTTGCCAAGGCCACCGAAGAGCGCGTTGCCGAACTGGTTGCCGACGAGCACATCATCGAAACTGGACCCGATGACGTGCTCGATGCTTACCAGGACGTCCCCATCGGCGTCACCGCCGCTGACGATACCCGTCGCCAGGTCGATGCGGACCGCTTCCGAGGAGCCCGAGTAGCGCACGGTGTCACTGCCCTCTCCACCCACCAGGGTGTCGGCGCCCGCGCCGCCTTCGAGGGTGTCCTCGCCAGCCCCGCCATCAAGTCGGTTGGCACCGGCATCACCGATCAGCGTGTCTCCATAGACGCTACCCGCCAGATTCTCGATGCTGATGTAGACATCACCCTCGGCATGACCGGTGTTGACCGACGGATTGGCAAGACTGGCCACCACGGCACCTTCAGCGGTGGAGTAGTCGGCCGTATCACGACCGGCGCCACCGTCCAGAGTATCGGCACCACCACCGCCGGTGAGCGTGTCGTCTCCCAGACCACCGCGCAGGACATTGACCCCCGTGTTGCCTGCAAGGCGATCCGCGAAGGCCGAGCCATTGACGTTTTCGATCTCCAGATAACGGTCACCCTCGGCGTCGCCGCCCCGGCCCGTGCCCGACAGCAGGTCGACCTCAACTGCAGCGGATGACCCGCTGAAGTCGATCAGATCGATTCCCGCGCCCCCGATGAGGGTGTCCGCACCGAGTCCGCCCGAAAGCGTGTCGGCACCGGCCCCGCCCTCAAGAACGTTGTCTGCGGCATCGCCGATGAGTTGGTCGTCGAAGGCGCTGCCCAGCAGGCGCTCGACCCCCTGATAGACATCTCCCGCAGCGTCGCCCGTGCCGACCGACGGGTCGACCAGGCTGGCCACCACTCCCGAGCTCGCAGTTGCGTAGCTGGCCGTGTCCAGACCGGCACCACCAATGAGGGTGTCGGCACCCGCGCCACCCACGAGGATGTCGTCACCGGCATCACCGATCAGGACGTTGGCCTTGTCGTCACCGATCAACCGGTCAGCGAACACCGAGCCGATGACGTTCTCGATACCGTCGAGCACATCGCCCTCGGCGTGACCGCCGCGGGCGATGCCTGTGGACAGATCCACTTCGACGCTCGCGTCCGACGCGCGGTAGGAAACCGTATCGGAACCCGCGCCACCCACCAGGGTATCGGCGCCCGCCCCGCCCTCCAGGGTATCGTCACCAAGACCACCCTCGAGCCGGTTGTCACCGGCATCCCCCGCGAGCCTATCGGCGAACGCCGAGCCGACAACATTCTCGATCCCTTCCAGGGTATCGCCCTGCGCGTCGGCCCCGAGGCCCCGGCCCAGCCCAAGATCGACGTCCACACCGCCGCCGGAGTCCGCATAGGAGGCCAGATCCGAACCCGCGCCACCGACAAGGACATCGGCACCGAGACCACCCACCAGCGTGTCATCACCAGCGCCGCCGACCAGGGTGTCGTCACCTGCAAGCCCAACCAGGACATTGTTTCTCGCGTCCCCGGTGAGCTGATCACCGAAGGCACTGCCGGAGAGGTTTTCGATGCTGACCAGCGTGTCACCCTCTGCATCTCCCCCGCTGCCGCGGCCGGTCTCGAGATTGACGCGGACCGCCGCCTGCGAGCCCCCGTAAACCGCCTCGTCGACGCCAGACCCGCCATCGATCAGGTCCGCCCCACCGCGCCCTTCGATGCGATCGTCGCCACTGCCGCCCAGCAACTGGTTGCTGGCATCGTTACCCAGGAGGAGGTCGGCGCTGTCCGAGCCCCAGACGTTCTCGATGTCGATCAGTCGATCACCTTCGGCGTCGCCACCGCGGCCAGTGCCTGCACTCAGGTCGATGGTGACACCTGCGGAACCGCGATAGTCCACGGTGTCGCTTCCGCCCCCACCCTCGATGGTGTCGGCGCCGGCGCCGCCCACGAACACGTTGTCGCGCTGGTCGCCCACCAGCCTGTCGCCATAGCGGGAGCCACGAAGATTCTCGATACCCGTGAGGACATCACCCTCGGCGTGCCCTCCCGCACCCCGACCTGTCGCCAGGTTGACATTCACCGCATAGTCGGAACTCTCGTAGGACGCCCAGTCGGTCCCGGAACCGCCATCCAGGGTATCCGCACCCGCGCCGCCCGCCAGGGTATCGTCGCCCGCCCCCCCAGCGAGCGAATTGTTCTGGAAGTCCCCCGTAAGCCGGTCGGCAAACACCGAGCCGACGATGTTCTCGATCTCGCTCAGGCGGTCGCCCTCGGCATGTCCGCCCTTGCCCTCACCGACCTCGAGGTCAACGGTCACGCCGGCATCCGAATCCCCGTACATGGCCGTGTCGATGCCGTCGCCGCCGATCAGAGTGTCAGCGCCGGCGCCCCCACGCAACGTGTCGTCGCCTTGTCGACCATCAAGACGGTTGTCACCACTGTCACCGATCAGCCGGTCACTGTGCGCCGACCCGCTGAGCCCTTCGATACCGACCAATGCGTCGCCCTGGGCATCACCACCACGGCCAACCCCCTCTTCCAACGAGACGTCGACACCCGCGCGGGAGCCCGCGTAATCGGCAATGTCGAACCCCGATCCGCCTTCCAGAAGGTCGGCCCCGCCGGCCCCCTCGAGCGTATCGTCGCCGGCACCGCCACGGATGGTGTCGTTGGCAGCATTGCCGAAAACCCAGTCATCACCGTCGCCAGCACTGATGTCGTTGGCGAGTCCGAAGGCGGGAAGCACCAGACCCGGGTTCCCCCTGGAGTCCACGTAGCGCGCATCCTCTGCGGACTTGACATCGCGCAGAATGACGGAGAACTCATCCTTGCCAACAAGCACGCCCCCGGTGCTGCGTTCCAGGCTGGCCTCGACCAGCATCTTGAACTCCTTCGACTGGAAGCTCTCCCGATCGGCAGCCACCGGGTAACGCACCACAACGCGCGCGCCCGTATCGCCAATTCTGTTGGCTTCGGTGACCTCCACCTCCCAGGCGTTGCCGTCCTGCGTGCCACCAACGAGTTCAAAGCCGTCCGGCATGCCGGAGATCCGGATCGAAGCCAGTTTCGCGTTGGCTCGTGCCTCGCTCTGGATCTCCATCACCTTGGCGAATCCGCCGCCCATGATGGCCGGATCGTCTGCCACGATGCGGTCGTGACCTTCGGTTCCGACAATGGACTCAGGCGCAGACTGCGCCTCGGGCGTCGACACCAGCGCCGACACGGGCGTGCCGCCTGTGCCGTAGATGTGCGTGACCCCGTCGACTTCGGTCGAGCTCTGGCCGGCGATGTTCAGCAGTCGTATCGACAACTCGGGCGGCGTCTCGATGAACGGCACCGCATCCGGTGCCGCCATGGCAGGCGGCACCGCCGGCGTGGGCGGCGGTGCCTTGCGGGCCTCCATGATGGGCGTGGGCGGCGGCGGCGGCGGCGGCACAGCAGGTGCTTCTCCGACGGCGGGCCTGTTGGAGTCCGCGTCCGGCATCTGCACCGCAGTGCTCTTGGAGATCTTCACAGCCTCCGGCTGCGGAGACGGATTCTGGTTCGGCGTGACCGGCCGGTTGTCGGACTCGACGTCGTTGCTGACGATGGTCTTGCGCGCCACGATCGAGCGATCGAGGGTGACCTCGCCGACCTCGCCGAGCAGGTTCTGGGCTGGCACCGCGCCATCCTTGAACACCACCCGCGTGGCCCCGTCGCCGACCACCGCCTCGAGCGCCAATCCCTTGAGCAGGATGATCGACCCGTCCTGCTTGGTCAGCACCATGTCGGCACCCACGACGGAAATGGACTTCAGTTCCGCGCGCGACACCGGCACTTCGAGTTCGCTACCCACCAGCCGCAATACTTGCATCACCAGGCCTCTCTTCACGTGAGCGTGCCGGGCCTGCCGCGTCTCGTTTCCCTGCTATCGAAGGGGCGAAATCATGCGCGACACTCCAGCACGTCAGCGAGTAACGGCCGGGAATCTCGAGACTTGAAGGGTGACGAAGGAAAATCGGAAACTGCTTTGGAGGGACGGGAGCCAACGCCGGGACGACCTGCCAGAAAGGTCATGGTGGCGATCCGTCGAAGGGCTTATCGGTGCATTCGTGCCGACACTTTAGGCGGCAGGGTCTTGCGCCGTGGACCGGCTGGCCGCCCTCCTGAATGCCTGGACAGGATCGATGCTGGGCCTGCCCGCCCGACCATGGTCTGTGTGAATGGCCGCGACCGGCGGCCTCGCTCGCGACCGCCCTCGCTGATTCGCATGAACAGATGCGCGTCAGGCACGGCCAGCAGCGCAATGCACCTTCCCGTCATGACGTGGCCCAATGAAGTCCCCAAGCCATCATCCCCCCTGATGACAGGCACGCGCTAAAGACCCTGCCGCGCGCAACCGTAATAGGTGCGGACGCGCGGCTCTGGTCGCGCACCCCTGCGTACGCGCCGGCCTGTTGGCAGGCGTTTCAAATGGAGCCATCGGCATGCGCATCTTGTTCATCCACCAGAATTTTCCTGGTCAGTATCGTCACCTGGCACCGGCCCTGGCGGCTGCGGGCCACGAAGTCACCGGATTGCGCCTCGCGCGCACCGCACCTGCCGAGTGGCAGGGGGTGAAAGTGGTGACCTACTGGCCGCAGCGCAGCTCGACCCCCGGCATCCACCCCTGGGTGGTCGATATCGAGACCAAGGTGGTACGCGCCGAGGCGGCCTTCCGCGCCATGCAGGCGATGGCCGCGCAGGGCTATCGGCCCGATGTCGTGGTGGCCCATCCGGGCTGGGGCGAGAGCCTGTTCGTGAAGCGGGTCTGGCCACAGACGACCCTCGGCCTGTACTGCGAATTCTTCTATCGCGTGCACGGCGCCGACTGGAACTTCGATCGCGAATTCCAGCCGGCCGACCCGGGCGAGGACTGCCGCATCGACCTCAAGAACGCGAACAACCTGATGCAGTTCGAGACCGCCGATGCCGGGCTGTCGCCCACCACCTGGCAAGCCGACACCTTCCCCGAACGCTTCCGTTCCCGCATCAGCGTGTGCCACGACGGCATCGACACCAACATCGTGACCCCGGATGCCACGGCGCGCCTGCGACTGCCCGATGGTCGCGAGTTGGGGCGCAGCGACGAGGTCATCACCTTCGTCAATCGCAACCTCGAACCGTACCGCGGCTACCACACTTTCATGCGGGCGCTGCCCGAGATCATGGCCCGCCGCCCGAAGGCGCAGGTGGTGATCGTGGGCGGCAGCGACGTGAGCTACGGCCGGCGCGCACCTGCGGGGACCACCTGGAAGCAGGTGTTCCTGGATGAGGTCAAGGACCGTGTGGACATGTCCCGCATCCACTACCTGGGTCGCATCCCCTACGCCGATTACCTGTCGGTGCTGCGCGTGTCGACGGTCCACACCTACCTGACCTACCCGTACGTGCTGTCCTGGAGCCTGCTCGAGGCGATGAGCGCAGGCTGCAGCATCGTGGCCAGCGACACCGGCCCGGTGCGCGATGTGATCCGCGAGGGCGAGACCGGTCGACTGGTCGACTTCTTCGACGCTGGTGCCCTGGCAGGCGCAGTGTGCGGGCTGCTCGCCGGCAAGGCCTCTGAGCGCGCCGCTCTCGGACGCCGGGCGCGCGAAGCCGTGGTCGCGCGATTTGACCTCGCCACCATCTGCCTGCCAGGCCAGATGGACTGGGTGCTCGGGCTCGCCGGCTCTGCCAGCACCGCGGGCGAACCGGCCGCACCGGAGCTTCAGCCCCCCGTGCCGGAACCGCACAGCGCCACACCGGAACTGGAAACCGCGGCGGCGGACGACGGCTCGGAGGTCACGATCGCCGAGGCTGTCGCGACCACCGGAACGGCGGTGCCGGACGCAGGCGGTGCGGCGCCCACGCGCAAGAGCCCGGCCAGGACCAAGTCCCAGCCCGCGCCGTCGGCAGCTGCTGCCGCGGCCAGGAAGAAGAAGTCCCGCTCGGGCCGTCAGGCTGCACGCTGAACCCGACGTATCGGAAACAACGAGGCCGTCCCGTGGGACGGCCTCGTTGTTTCCGGGGTCCGCAAGTCACACACCCTCTTTCATATCGAAAGGAATGTACTGAATATTTTCCGCGAACACTCCCGCGCGCATCCATCGCGATCGCCAATGACGCGGGTTACACACTGCGGTGGTCGCGAAGATACTCCGACCGGAGGGGGCGCCTGTCAGCCTGTCAGGCAGGATATTTCATCCGGCCACAGGATGATCGCGAGGTGCGCTGCGCGGCAGGCCGCACCCCAGGAATACATCGGGGCCGAGGCTCAATCGCTGAGCGTGACGATGCGCGCGACCATCTCGTCGGGTCGGCCCGGGGCGGTCGCGGTGCGCACCTTGATGTTGGACGGCGAGTAGCCGAGAGTGAGCAGATGATTGCGCAGGGTCATGGCGCGAGTGTAGGCGGCGCGCTGGTTTTCCGTGTACGTCATGTCGGGTGCCATGACCAGGACCTCGACGCGATCGCCCGGCCCCTTGCGCATGCGCCCCACGAGGGACTTGAACGCAGCAAGGCCCGCCTCGTCCATGTCGAACACCTGTTGGCCATAGAACACTTCGATGACCCCGCCCTTGTCGCGAACGGATGCCGATGCAGGATCTTCCGGTCCCGCGGTCTGCGCCGCTTCCACGACCTTGGTCGGAGTCGGCATGCCCCCACCGACTTCCGTGGCCCCGACCGACGGGACGCCAGGCGCCGTGGCACGGCTCGCGACGGCCACGGGTACCACGGGTACGGGGCCCGTGGCCTGGGAGTTCAACTCCTGGGAGCAACGCTGCGCCACCAGACGTGCCGCCTGGCGTTCGGCGAGCAACCTGACGTACATCGCGACCGAGATGGCCAGCACGATCACCACGAAGATCATCGCGATGATGGTGTTGCCCAGGGCGTCGACGAAGCCCGGCCAGTAATTCGCGTTGCGTCCACCTTCCATCGCTCAGAATCCTCCGTCTACCCTGGGGCCGTGGGACACGACCGCGCCGGATGCGGGCGAGAGGCCCGCGTCCCGTCAAGGTTTACGTCGCCGCGAAGGGTTTCTTGAGGGATCGGGCCGGACGGAAAAGCGTGTCACCGACCGTGAAGGGTCAGGCGGGCGCCAGCCGGATCCTGGCACCGAGTGCGCGCAGGACGGTGTCCACTTCGGGGGCGGGGCGCAGGTAACCGAGGCGCGATCCGGCATCGATGGCATCCTCGACGGTTTCCACGCGAAGCTTGGCGCGGATGCTGCGGAAATGGTTGTAGACCGTCTTGACGGACAGATCGAGGCGCTCGGCGATGGTCTTGACCGGACGGCCGGTGGCCAGTTGCCGCAGCACCTCGAGCTCGCGCACGGTCAGCCCATGGAAGCGGGTGTCCACACCGCGCGCCCGCATGGCCGCCTGTACCTCCGGGCCGATGTAGCGCCGCCCCTGGAACACGCTGCGCACGCCCTCGGCCAGGCATTCCCCGGAGACGGGCAGGGTGACATAACCGCCGGCCCCGGCGCCCACGGCGCAGGCCACGTCAACGGCTGCCGTTGCCGCACCGGCCATGAGAATGCGGGCGGCTGGGAAATTCTCGACCAGTCGACGTACGGTCTCGTATCCGCCCAGTTCCGAGAACTGGGCATCGACGATCAACACGTCGGGGGTGTATTCGGCGTATTCGCGCAGAAGTTCGTCCACGCTGGCAGCCCTGGCCGCCAGGCACGCGGCACCGGCCGCACGGACCACCTGCCCGAAGCGTTGCCGCGCAGGCTCATTGCACAGCACCAGCATGACCGTCGCGGGCACGCGCAGACGGACGGGTGCGGGTTTGGGAAAGAACATCGCCTGAAGCATCCGATCCACTCCTTGCAGCCAGCAAAGCCCACATTCGAAAGTCGTATTTAACGCTTTTCACGTTTTATCGAAGTGGGCGAAGCATTTGTCGCGCCAGGACAGGATTTGGATCTCATCGGCACACCCCATCCACTGCATTCGTGGCAACGTAATGGCCGATCGACCTCACTGGATCGTGGTCAGCGCCGGAACAGCCACGAAGCAGCCCACCGAGGGACCCGGTTCGTCATCGACACCTGCGATGCTGCGGTCGAAGCATCCGTGCTTGCCGGAGGCCGTGAGCCCGGGACGCTCGCGGAGCCAGGCGCCGGCACCCGGCTTCAAGGCGGCGAGTGCCGTCCGGAAAAGCCGCGAAGCGTCATCGCGGACAAACATTGGAATTCAGCACCGTCTCGACGGCAACTCACAGATAGGACTGCTCCTTGACCTGGCACAGCCAGCGCATCGCAGAAAGCTGGCACCCCAGCAGCGACGCTGGCGAAAGTCCCAGTGCAGACGCGATCTCCCCGGCCGCCTCGAAGCGGCTCTCTTCGATCGCCCGCGCCAGCGCAAGGGCCCGCGCCAGCGGTCCGGCTTCACGCACGACGCAGTCGCGGGTCGCATCCCCGGCGGAGATCATGGCGACGATCTCGGCGGGCGACTTGAGCAGGACCACGTCGAGCAGCGAGACCGTCCCGGCGAGGAAGGCCTCCTCGGACAGGCCGGCCAGTTCACCGCCCGCGGCCTGGCATACCAGTTCCATCAGGCTCGCCCGGTGCATCGCCATGAGCATCTGCGGCTCGAGCATCGCGATCTGGCTGTCCTTGCGCGCGAACAGCATCAACAGCACCCAGCGGTAGAGCTGCTTGCGCCCCAGAGCCACGAGTGCGTCGTGAAGGCTGCGGATGTCGACCCCGTGGGACAGCCGCAGCGAGTGGGCGATGCGCAGCACCGCCAGCACCACGGTCGGATCATGGCGCATGGCCTCGGTGATTTCGTTGTCGTCGCGGTCGTTCTTGAGCAGGTCCAGCAAGGTGAGCAGGACGATGCGGTGGTGGTGCAGGCCCGCCGAGGGCGTCACCGCGCGCCAGAACAAACCGGTGGCACCCGCGGCGCCGCGCTGGCGCACGCTGCGCCAGCGCTCGGTGTCGTCGGCGCCGGTACGCCAGATCGGGTTCGACACGTGCTGCAGCGAGAGATCCCAGGGCACGATAACCGGAACGGCCGGCCGCCCGCGGGGTGTCGGTCCGACCGGCAACGCCACACTCGGGATGCTGTGATCCAGCCAGCGCGACTCGCTGACAAACCATGGCACCGATGCCGGCACCATCTCTTCCGGCAACTCGCCGCCCGGAACCCGCGCCAGCACCGCCGTCCAGTTGCCGTTGACGTCCCAGACCGGGGACAGCACCGAGGCCTGGCTCAGGTTGGTCGGCGAGAAGCTGGCCGATGCCAGCGGCTGAACCGCCGGCTTCAGATAAGCCAGAGGCTGTTTCGTGATCTGTTCTTCCATGCGCGCCCGCCCTCCAGCCCGGCCCGTGACCGGGCGGCCCACTGCCGATGAATCTTTCCCAACGCGCCTCAGGTAGCCGGCAGCCTCGCCTGCCACTCACCCTCGCTGGGTCACGACACGCTCAACGACAGGGCCGGCGATTTCTTTAAGCGCAGTCCGGACAGCGTGCCTGACACCGATCTCAAGACCACGGCAGCGGTGCCGTTACGGGTCGGATAAACAATCAAGATGGCCAGCATGGAGCGGATCGGGTCGGTCCCCCAGCGGCACAGCAACAAGCGCACGCCAATCATCCATGCCCCCACTGCGAAGCATTCCTGGCAGGCCGCGTGGCACGCGGCGCCGGCCCGTCGGCGTGACCCTTCTGGAGCTGATGATTGCGGCTGCGATGGCGGCCATCATCGCTGCGCTCGCCGTGCCCTCCTGGGTACGGCACAAGGAGAAGAACGAGATCGCCAGGGCTGCGGCGGACATCCGCTCGCTGGAGGTGCCGATCGAACGTTTCGCCGCCGACAATGGTGGCCGTCTGCCCCGAACCCTGGCCGATATCGGCAGGGGCGGCCTGCTCGACCCCTGGGGTACCCCCTATCAGTACCTGCCGCTGGACGACACCAACGGCAACGGTCAGGCACGCAAGGACAAGAACCTGGTGCCGCTGAACACCGACTACGACCTCTACAGCATGGGCCCGGACAAGGACAGCCGGCCGCCGGTCACCGCGTCCATGAGCCGGGATGACATCGTGCGCGCCTACGACGGCCGCGTCGTCGCCAAGGTTGGCGACCTGGACCCGTGAGCGCCCGATGAGCACGGCCTCGGCGCCCAACCTGCCGGACCACAGCGCCAACCCTGCCGGCGCATCCGGATCGCACCGCTGGTCACCGGGGCTCCATCCGGTCGCGCCGAAGTTCCGATGAAGTTCCAGCGCCGCACCTTTGGCAGCAGCGTTGCCCGCCGGGTGTTCGCCATGCTGATCGTGTGCGCCTTCGTTCCCGTAGGCGTTTTTGCCGCCTATACCCTGGTCGAAGTTCAGCGCACCGTGGCCACCCAGCAGCGCGCCTTCGTTGCCTCCTTCACCAAGTCATTCGCAGAGGGGGCCATGGACCGTCTTCTGGTGGTCGACGGCCTGGTGGCCGATGCCGGGCGCGCGTTGCGCCAGCGCGGGCCCATGCTGCCCGCGCGCGGCAGTCTGTGGGCTGGCACGGTCGACGCAGTGCTGTCCGTCGACGCGACGGGCGGTGTTCGCACGCTCGCAGGCAGGACTCTGGGCTGCCGAGCGCCGGATGCACCGCCCGACGAACCGCTCGTGGCGCTGCGGTTCTCGCGCCCGATCCTGCTGTCCTGTGGACATGGCCCCCGCCTCGCCCTGGTGTCGAACGAGGACGTGGCAGCGCCGGGAGAAGGCGCCGCCAGACTGATCCTCGTCCCGCACCGGGAGTATCTCTGGGGCGACGACGACACCCTGCCGAGCCAGATGGCACTGGCCGTGTTCTCGCGCGAGTGGGAGGACCTGCACACCGTCGGCGATCCCGACACCACGGCCTTGTCCGGCATCCGCGAGGCAGCTGCGCAAACGGTGCCGACCCATCTGGAGTACGACGGCGCAACAGGACGCCGCATCGCCCACCTGCGCGACGTGCCCGTGGCGAGCCGCACCGGCCAGCGTTACCTTGTGGTGGCCTCGATCCCCGTCGGGCGCGGCGTCGGACTGACGCTGCGCGATTTCGCACTGGCCTTCCTGCCGCTGGCCTTGCTCACCCTCGGACTGGTGGGTCTGCTCGGGGTGCGCCAGATCCGCAGCCTGCTCGCTCCGCTGGACGTGCTGATCACGGCGACCCGCGAACTGGCCCGTGGCCGATTCGACAGCCGCGTCCGGCTGGTGCGCCGGGACGAATTCGGCGAACTGGGTGAGGCCTTCAACCTCATGTCGGACAGCCTCGGCCGGCAGTTCCACGCCATGGCGCTGCTGTCGACGCTCGACCAGCTGATATTGTCGCGTGCCCCCTTCGATCAGGCGCTCGAGGCGCTGCGTTTCGGACTGCCCGATGCCTCCGGCGCCGTCGCCTTCGGCGTGCTGGCGCGCGCCGCCGAACAGGCCCCGACGGCGTTCCGCTTCGCCGGTCTTCGACCACCTCAGCCACTGCAGTCGGCCGCTGGAGACTGCGAGGCATGTGACGACGACATCGATCGCATCGCCAGCCAGCCCGACGGGCTTGCACTGGACGATACCCAGCTGCGTCGCCTGCCACCGGCTTTCGCGTCCCTATGCAGCGCAGTGCTCGCCTTCCCGATCGGCCGCAGCCCCGAGACCTCGGGCGTCCTGTTTCTTGGCCACCCGCCCGGAGCGGAGCCCCCGCCGGAGGAGCGGCGCTTTGCCCGTGATCTCGCAGACCGTCTCGCCGTCGGCCTGGATTCGCGCAAGCGCGAGGAACAGCTCTACCGGCAGTCTCATTACGACGGACTCACCAGTCTGATGAACCGTGCCTCCTTCCGGGACTTCGTGGCATCAGGCATCGTCGACGCGCAGGCGCGAACCGAGGGTCTGGCTATCCTCTTCATCGGAGTGAACCGCTTTCGCAACATCAACGAAAGCCTGGGTCACGCCACCGGCGACGAACTGATCGTCTCCCTGGCCAGGCGGCTGCGTGGCACCGTCCCGGTGGCGGCTCGCCTCGCCCGCTGGAGTGGGGACGAGTTCGCCTGCCTGCTGCCACGGGCCGACGCAGGCTCGGCCGGCAGCCTCGCACAGCGCTTGCGCGAAGCCGCCATGCCACCGCACGAACTCTCAGCCGGACCGCTGAGCATCGACGTCACCGTCGGGGTGGCCCTGCACCCCTGCGATGCCGCCGGGCACGACGAACTGCTGCGGGCGGCCTATCTCGCCATGCAGCGCAGCAAGGCATCGGGCGCCGGAGTCGCCTTCTTCGAGGCGGGCATGAACGAGGCACTCGCGCGCCGCTGCCGGCTGGAGCAGGAGATGCAACTCGCGCTGGAACGCGGGGAATTCGAGCTGTTCTTCCAGCCCAAGGTCGCGCTCCGCGACCGTCGCCTCGTCAGTGCCGAGGCATTGCTGCGCTGGCGCCACCCGCAGCACGGACTGGTCTCGCCGGCGGAATTCATTCCGGTTGCCGAGGAACTCGGCCTCATCGTCCCCATCGGGGCCTGGGCCATCGAGGAGGCTGGTCGCCAGGTGCGAGCCTGGCGGAGCCGCGGGGCCCGACTGGAGAGCCTCGCCGTCAACCTGTCACTGGCACAGTTGCGCGATCCCCGGCTGCTCGAGGGGGCCATCGCCCGCGCGCAGCCCGATTTCGCCGAGGCCGGGGTGGCGCTGGAACTCGAGGTCACGGAGTCAACGATCGCCGAGGGCGAGTCGGTGGTCGAGCTGCTCAACCGCATCGCCAGCCAGGGCGTCACCCTGGCCCTGGACGACTTCGGCACCGGGTATTCCTCCCTGTCCCACCTGCGGCATCTGCCGGTCTCCATCGTCAAGGTGGACCAGTCCTTCGTCAGGGATCTGCAGGACAACGAGCCGTCGCGGGCGCTGGCGCTGGCGATCGTGTCGATGGCCCACGCCCTGGGCAAGCATGTGGTGGCGGAGGGCATCGAGCACGAGGACCAGGCCCTGCTGCTGCGCGACTGGGGCGCCGAGATCGGCCAGGGCTGGCTGTTCGGCAAACCCATGACGGCCGAGGCGTTCGCCGCCCGGCTGATGCGCGAGGCGGACACCGCCGCCGCTGCCTGACCGCTCGATCGCGCCCCCAGTCGTCCCGGAGCGCGCCACTCCCTTACCCCCAGCGACCTGCGCACGCATCGTCCGCCTTGCGCCACCCCTGGCCGGGACGTAACATTGATTTTGTTGTTTTTATTTCCGGTATCGTCGGTAGAAGACGCGCATCTGCCGGAGCTTTTCCGCACCCATGCCAACAAACGGCGATTGCCAAAAACGACATGGGCTTTCAGGACGCCAGAGGGGGGACGATGGCGAGGAAGAAGCTGGAGGAGATGCTGAAGGCACCCAGCGCGCGGGGCCGCTTCCTGGGAACCCATCAGGCGGCACACTTGCTCGGGCTGTCTCCCACCACCGTCAAGCTCATGGTGGAGAATGGTGCTCTGCCCGCCTGGAAGACCGCGGGAGGGCACCGCCGCATTCCCGCCGAAGCGCTGGAGGCGCTGGCCCGCAGCCACGACAGCGTACGCGGCGATGCCCTGCGGCAGGTGGCTGCCGCCGCCGGCCCGACACGGGTGCTGATCGCCGAGGATGATCTGGCCCTGCAGCGCCTGTACCAGTCCAAGCTGTCGACCTGGAAGCTCGGCCTTCAGGTCACGGTGGTCGACAATGGCATGGATGCCCTGGTGGCCATCGGCAAGTTCCCGCCCGACGTGCTGCTCGCCGACCTTGCGATGCCACGCATCGATGGTTTCCATATGATCCGCACCCTGCGGATGAACCATGATCTGGACGGCATGGACATCATCGCCGTCACCGGTTTGGACGATGCGGAGATCGAGCGCTGTGGTGGCCTGCCCCCCGGGGTGTTGCTCTTGCGCAAGCCCGTACCCTTCGATCAGGTCCTCGGTCTGCTCCAGGGGCGAGAGCTGCGCCGACAGATGGCCGGCGCGGACAAACCGGCACCGTGACCGGTCGCGCGCGGGCAGCCGGAGTCGGCGGGGGAGTACGCGCGTCAGCTCTCCGCTTCCCTGACCTGTCGCACCCGGAACTCGCTCCGTCCAGACGGCGCGCTTGTCCGGTCGTCCTGTCCCGCTGACCTGGAGCCCTGCCGCTTCGCCAGAGTCCGGCAGAGCCCCACGCATGTCCAGTCTGCGCTTCTCCATCGAAGATGCGGTTCTCGCCATCGGCGTGCGTGGCGCCTTCGCCATGGTCGAGGGCCTGCGCAACGACACCGAACCCGAGGCGCTCGCCGCCTTGCGCACCAGCGTCGAGGCACGACTGGCGTGCGAGCTGGGGCCAGGCTTCATCGAGAGCGACCCCGTGCTGCAGGGCTTCCGCCGCCTCCACGAGACGGTCGGGCGATCGAACCGCCGCTTCCCCTCCTCGGCCGAGTCGCTGGTCGGTCTGTATCAGCGCAAGGGCATCGTACCCCGCATCAACCCGGTGGTGGACATCTACAACCTGGTGTCGCTAGAGACCCGGCTGTCAATCGGCGCCCACGACGTCGCGCACGTCAGCGGCGACATATGCCTGCGGATGACCGACGGCACCGAACGCTTCGTCGCACTGGGATCGAACGCGCCGGAGCCGGTGTCCGCCGGCGAGTACGCCTACGTGGACGACAGCGCCGAGATTCTTTGCCGGCTGGAGCATCGCCAGTGTGAACGCACCCGCGTCACCCCGGGCACACGGGATGTGTTCTGCATCCTCCAGGGACACGCCGGAACGCCGCGGCCCATGCTCGAGGAAGCTCTCGCGCGCTGGGTGGCACTCACCACCCGACTGTGCGGTGGATCTCTGAGAGCGTCGTGGGTCTTTGGCTGAAGGCAGCCGAGCGGGACAGGTCCTGGGCGGATGGGTGAGGTGGACACCGTGCACCGCACCTGCATGCGGCGACACGGGCCAACGAAAGAATCGACCAAGGGCACCAACAAAAAAGGGTTGGCCTGTGATGGCCAACCCTTCGATGTGACTGGTCGGGGCGAGAGGATTTGAACCTCCGACCACCTGCACCC
>Ga0169931_10004069_pt1 | contig 22908 bp, 25 predicted proteins | sample Kivu_15m_20L_FD_129675 | JGI IMG/M metagenome (GOLD analysis project Ga0169931, IMG submission 129675) | Freshwater microbial communities from Lake Kivu, Western Province, Rwanda to study Microbial Dark Matter (Phase II) - Kivu_15m_20L... | ecosystem: Environmental > Aquatic > Freshwater > Lake...
CTTTACTTCAGAGGCAGTGCTATTACCCGAGCTGCCTTCGCTTATGTTGATAAAAAATTCAATTTCGAACAAGCTGAACATGTCTTACTTACGGGGTCATCAGCTGGAGGACTAGCTACTCTTATGTGGGCGGATTATCTTCAATCTTTATTGAAGAATCCTACGACGAAGTATCAGGCTATAGTCGATTCTGGCATGTTTTTGGATCCTTTAGTGCCACTTCCTCAAGCCAAAGCTCAAACTAACTTGAATGCTTAGTCATAGCCACAACAAACTACTCTATCAATTCAACTCCAGCCTATTTACTAACTGGCAAACAAAGACTAAACAGTTCCAAACACAGCCTGCGCTTAGGCCAACCCAACAACTCCTTACAACTGCATGGCTATCCAGTTCGCCCTCCCCCACCTCCAGACCTAAACTCTCTTCATCCAATCATCCTATGACAAATACCAGCTTACAAGATTCATGGCTATCGACTGCATATCTCCAACCTCTCCCTCCTTGGCAGCATGCAATCCCACTCAACAATTCGTCATTAATTATTCATGGCAATACTTCATCGCGTATATGAGTATTATTGTGGCAGCAGGCAAGCATAGTGTATGGAGTATCTCATGTTCTGTCCATATGTTTATCCAGGAAAAAGATTTGTATGATTCTCCTCTGTGGAAAGTGCCTGGAGGAACGGGTAGTACAGCCAAATAAGCTATCTAATTGTTCGTCAGTGGACAAAAGGTTGCTAAGATCGATAGCGTCGAGTGGCCCAACAACGCTGCTTGTGCCAACTGAAACAACAAATCAAACATATTTGTATTTTGAATTATAAGCGTCTTTATTATTTGTTTATTATTAATAGTTGTGATGCTACGCTTAGTCAAAAACCTCCGCTGCCTCCTCCATACCCCCCGCTTTTCCTTCGCCAAATAAAAATAACCAAAACCGCCCAGCACCCTCAAGCAACCAAAAGTCGACCCCTAGATATAAATGTTATAAAAAGACACCTAAGACGACTAAAACGCACCCATCAAATAAGTAACAAGTAATCCATGCTTCATATAGTATAGGATAAATATTTGGATAAAACTTCAGCTCTATATGACAAGTACATCAAGGTTAGATAAAAGCCTATTATATGCCATGATGGATTGTTACTTGCATATTAGTTTGTCATCTAGAGGTTGCCGATATTTTACCCATATAATAACAATACTTTCAATGCTTTTAGAAATAGATATCAGTATGCTAAAAAGACTGGGTTTTATGTGGAACTGCCCAAAGATCTAAGAATATAGAACGGAGATTACCCCTTCAGAGACTATGATTAAAATAATCAAGAAAATACCATAACGCATCAGATCACACTCAGTCAAACATAAAAAATCACATACAGGTAGAACTATCCTTATAAAGATAACATTCTAAATTGTGGAAATACACTGATCCCAATATAACCGACCCACATTCCATCCAGACCTACAGCTCAGATAACGTTTTCTTCACGGTAAAGTAAAACGGAAAATGGGTACATTCATGTATAGATAGAAATTTCCAACCAAGTTGCTGAACCAGAAAGACAACCACTCGAACATATTCACCAACATGACTTTCAATCTATTCCAATAAACCAAATTCCCTATGGTGCATTTCCCTTCAAAAAAACCCATGGGAATCAGGAAAGCAAGACTCGATGGTCAATAAAAATAAGCAAGGATTTTGACGTATAGAGGAGTTTTGGTTTATGGAATTCCTAAGATAACGGCTGATTGTTATGAAGATTACGCGTGGTTGCCTAAGCCGCTTTTGGGGAAGTATTTTGAGGAGAAGTATTTGGGGCAGGCTGCGTGGGCTGCAGTGCATGGAGATGCGTGAGCTAGTGGTTAAATATATTTGAATACACCTTAGTTAGTATCAAAGCATCAAATAATATATTTTAAATGATTCAATAGATAAATATTGTTTGTATGGCGTTTGTATTTCATTGAACGATATCTATAGCTGCATGTTCCTTATGCATGACAGTAAAAAAATATACTTTCTGCTGTCTATACTGCTAGCCTAGCTAAAAAGTCACATTTTTATTGTTTCTTTTGTTAATAAAAGTTATTCTAAGAGTGTTCAAGTCTACACTTATTTCTAGCAATCCCTTTTCCTCCAAGAACAAATCAGAACTAGATCCAGCTTTGAGCCGCCCATCTGCATAAATAACACCATTTTTATCAAAACTGCTAGGAACATACCCGATCGACTACTTCATATTGTCTCCCTGGCCTCCGCTCCATTGTTATTGTTTCATCATATGTTAAATATTTTAAACAAATAGACTATACATCTATCACCATCATATTTTGAAGAACAGAGCCAATAATTCATTATGCTCGACATGGTAAGGCAGATCTGGTTGGAGTGGTGGCACCAAGTATATCACAAATTTGCTAGTCACCACTATCCCTGCCTTGTTTTTCTTCACGAAATAGTTTATATACTCCTGAAATGCCTCTGCGCTGGTTTGATTTGTGGCTCTGAATTTCCCAGCAAGGTCGTAGTTTTTAGCCAAGGCCTATTGAATATCTGCTCGGTATGACACATTCAGTACGGTCTATAACTCACAAGGTACTTCTTTGTGTATTTTATTGAAATCAACTTAAACCTTCCATTGTCGATTTCTCGTTAAAAATCCACACCAATCCGACTCCTGCTACTACTTATTATCCCCATATTTTTATTGAATCCAGTTCATTATACTGCCAAAATCTTACTCCTTAGGAGGCTAGGCAGGAGGATTGCTGTAATTGAAGGAATTGTAATTGATAGGAAGAGTCTCCATGTTATTCATGGGCATGGGGTTTATGTTTAGCATGGGTTGTGGTTGACCCATCGCCATGGATGGTCCTGTTGTATTTTGCTGTCTTTTTCGTTGGTATCTCAACTGGTTGTTTATGTTAGGGAACAGTCTTGTTATTTTTTAGTTGTCTATTAATATTGTAATTTCGCTCTTTCTATCTCCTAGTTTTTATCTCATCATTCTCAACTTATCCCTCGCCCTCAACGCCTGCTCCAAAGTTTAATATTCCACCACAACATACGTCCTCTGAGTGGGCAACTAATTCCTCTTAATCTCCATATTCCTTATAAACCCAAATCTGCTGAAAATAGGCTGCAAATGTTGCTAACTAGCAAATGTCGGGTCATTCCTTACGCTAGCATATACTACAGGTATCAAATGCTATTTTATCTCGTAGTCAGGGTTGTTGCTTACTACGTTGAATCGTTTTAAATGATCTGCGAAAAATATTTTGAAATTGGGGTTGTGGGTCTAGTGGAGGGTGGTGTTGATGTTGTGGTAGTCTGCGCAGGCGTTGGAGGCGTCTTATACTTTGAAATATTTTACAAATACAAAATTCTTTATTATTTATACCTACTCAACTTATCCATATTTGCCAAAGAAACTTCTGATGGTGGGTTCGGCAGCCTAGTACAACCCACTAACATACAACTCTCTCACCAAAATACACTAGTTGATCTTTTATGGAGACTGAGCCTGCAAGACGATTTCTTGCCTTTTGGTCTAACTTAATTCCATCAGCATCTAATTTATGCCAGTATCATAGTTGATGGTATTGTTGCGAATGGCCAGTCTGATTTTATGCTATTTTTATTCAATTCGCATCTACTACTAGGTTCTTTTTTATTATGAACTCGAACGAACCGGGTAGCGCTCTTCTCTCCGAGGATACTACTATCGACGTGGGTATTAATCTCGACGAGGGTATTAATCACGTCGGTATTACTCTCTGCTTCGGTAGTGTTATCTGTTGTATGAGTTGTCCTTGTTATATGAATTATCTCTGTTGTATGAGTTGTCTCTATTGTAGTTGCTATCTCTGTTATATCCGCCTTCTCTGTTATAGTTGTTGTCTCTATTGTAGCTGCCACTATGTCTGTCTCCTCGATCTTATCTTCTGGGTGGAGATCTTCTTGTGTTGCCTCTGTCTCTGTTGTCGGGGTAGTAGTCTCGTGATCTTTATGGTGGGAGTAGTACTATCGTTGGCGAGGGTAGTTGGGAGGACGCTGTCTATCGTAACTCATATGATATGGAGGTATATGATTATCTGAGCAAAAATATATGCAATACTCAAATAATCAATAAACTATCAAACATAAACACATTTTTTTTACTTGTTTCATTTTTCTTAATAAAAATACATTTTTCCTTTAAAAAATCAAATCTTTTATATATTCCTTGTTTGTTTGCTAATAATTATATAAATAAAACTGACAGCATGGCATCCCTCTTGAAGCGAAAATAGAAAGTAAACTAGCTACGCAAAGCCCATTTCCCCTTCGGTTTCCAAGGTACCCCATCCTAACTCAGACAACTCCAAAGTAGTCTCCTAATACCGCCACTAATACAACGAACACCCTCTCTAATGCAACAACCCCATAGGTGATCGTCGCAGTCACTTCACCATCGCAAGTGATGAACCCAACATGGCCAAAAATAATTATTAGAGCTAGTTTAAAGACAAGTATCCGGAGTATAAGGTCAATGCTGGTGGATTGGTGGGAAGGAAGAATTAGGAGAATAATATTGTTTTTGGATTTGATAATGGGAAGGGGCAGACTATCTACAAAGATGATTATATAAATAAAAAAGCATAGCCTAATCATCAAGTCAGTCAGAAATAAGTACATGTCTCTTTGGGGGATTCTTTGACTGATTTTACTACTAGTTATAATCGAGCATACTAGGGTAACCAAGGTGGTCGACAATAGACCATTGATAATAAGAATAGAACATCTAATTTGACGCTAGGATATGATAATAGGAATTATCACACTAGTCAAGGAAGTACTCATAATGTCAAACCTGTAGCAGAGTACAGGCAGGCTAGTCGCAATTATGGGGACAATGTTATGCTGGGAGATAATCACGGTGGGTTTGATTCCTAAAATAGGGCACAGTTCAGGAACAAACCAACCAATTACTAGAAAGTAGACAGAGAAAGAGTGCTTGATTTCAAGAAAGCGCATTTCCAGCTGGCCTTCCCCAACTAGACCACTCCCAACCTAACCTAAGCCCAATCCCACTACTCCCAAAAACCCCTAACCCATCTCTAGCCCATAGGCAAAAAAGCAACCAACATCTAACTCCGTCACGACCCCAACACCTACTTCCAATCCAGCTACACCTAATAATTCACAAGCAAACACGTACCAAGAAACACAAACATCGGAGGTAATGCTCGAGCCAGTAATGTGGTGATAGGGATGGGTGATATTAATTACAATACTTAGGCTAAGGATCAATATGTTCATAAGAGTGGTCAGGTGGTTAGAGGGAAGGGTGCTCCCGGAGGACTGGTTGTAGGTGAGGGTGGAGTAGATTATACCACACATTATAATGATACTTTTACTGATAAATTTGGATTAGAGGAACAACATCGAGTCACCAAGGATGAAATAGTCAAGATGAGATTATAAAACTATGTTAATGGATTCAGTGGTATGTATAGTGTTAGATAGATGTGGAGTATAAATTGCATTCGCAGAAATATGGAGCAGTTCCAGGGTAGACGAATCGGTTGCCGAGATAGGTTGTGGATAAGATGAGGGGGACCAATATTGTTAACAGCGATGTGAATGCTTTTTACGGGAACACTACGCAGAAGATTGTGCATTCTTGGAAGAAAAATGATGATTTCTGATAACATAACTATTATCATCACACATCATATAGTGATAACTCTATCTCAGTTTAGAAATGACTTATATCATATATATGTTTGTATCTAATTGTAAAATGAGTTGTTTATTATAAGTTTAATGGACCAAAGAGTCATTTAATAACGCTCTTTATAATCATTATAGTAAAATTTATTGTTTTGTGTTTGCTTGAAATATATATTTATCGATAACAGTATGGACCGCTATCCCCCCAAAGACTAGTAATAAGGCTTCGAACTACCCCCCATAGAAACATAGTAACACATCCGCATGCACACACCCATCCTCACCAACATCCACGCCAAACACACTCGCAAAAATAAATACGCCTCGCTATAAAAACATAAAATCAGTATTTAAGCAATAATGTAGCTATCGATTCGACCAGGTTGTCGTTTTTAGATAGTTTGACGTATACTAGATCCAAGGGGTAGGACATCAATAAGAGGAAGATATTGCATGTGTGGGATAAGGATCGGAAGGAAGTGATAAGTACCACCAAAAAACAATAGTAGGATTCAACTTTGTTGTAGGACATATAGTAGATACTGAGTAACTCCATCCTAAACAAAAAGAAGTACCACCCACATAACATAGATAATAGATCGGCAAGAATATGTAGATAATCGACAACTAGCCCCTCCAGAGCCAATCCATCCAATGCTAGCTAAAATTAAACCCAAAAAGCATCCTCTTCCTGAAATAAAGACCCCCCACCTCGACCCACTCCTTCTTCCTCACCCTACTCAAACAAAACACTCCCTTCCTAAAACACAAATATAATACTCTACTATTGAAAAAGGTCATGCAGCAACAAGAAAGGTTTAAGGGACATTTGAAGAAATAGAAATAAAAATAACAAAAACAGGAAGAAATTGGGTTTAGAGGTGATTTTTAGAGTGGCAATTTGAGCCATGTTTTGAAAGTGGGGGAGGGGGAGTATAATGTGTACGTGAAGTGCGATACCAATACCAGGGGGCATCAGAGCTGGTTCTATTTTCATGTCAATAACCATACAACATGTGCTAAAGAAATAACGATTAATATTTGTAACTTGAGGAAAAAAATGCCTATGGTGCAGATGGGTCAGAAAATATACATCAAAACATCATCCACCCCATGGAAAATTATATAATCTCCTGTTTAAATCACACAAATATTGCCTAAGACATACAAATTATCATTCACCCTAACACTTCAGCCAAACACCACTTAGGTGAGCCTTCTCCCTCCCTACACCTACAGCCAACTCCTCCAAGACATAACCTCCTACTAATCCTCCCCCCACCTCCGCATCTAAATCCTCACCCAGAGTCTAAGTGGAGTAAGCATCCCCATTCTAACCATCTCCAAAAACGCATCTAAGTAAAAAAAGAAAGAATAAAATTACAATAAAAAATTATTATTGATTGTGGGTAGAGTGCATCCTAGCTAGACCTGTAGTTCTTTCATCATCGATGGAATGATCAGATCATTGCTTTCGAGTTAGTTTTAACCCTTTTTAGAGAATAATGTTGTTAAGATTGTGCCTATGTTGAACCCTGATGGTGTCATTTTTGGTAATTTTCGAACAAGTATGTATGGGCTTATGTAGATTACTTGGGTGATGATCTTAATCGTTGTTTTCATCACAAAAACTAAGATTTGTATCCTTAGACAACTTCCTTAAAATATTATGGAAAATTACTACAATAACAATACGCTCATAACTTCATCTCTCTACTGGACATCCACGGTCACTCAACGCGAACAAATGCCTTCATCTACGGCCCCTAACACCCCCCCACCGACTAAATGTACAACTAATGCAGAATACTACCCAAACTAATCCACCACTATAGCAAATATTTCAGCTACCCGATGTCTTCATTTAATTTACCAACTTATAAGATCAATACAGCAAGAGGGTATTTTAGTCGTAGATTGAAGATTGATTCGTATACTATATAGAGTTCATATGGGTTGTATAGGGAGAAAGATGGGGGTTAAGTGGTTGGGATGGGGGTGGGGGCGTGGAAAGAGCTAGGGGGTGAGGTTGTGGGTGCCATTAGTGTCTATGTGCAGTATTCGGAGATGAATAGGGGCAGGTAGAAATCAAAATTAATGGCTAAATAAAAAAGTAATAGATTAATAAGTAAGAGTGGTAAAAATGGTAAAAATGTTATAAATATATCTAAATCTAAGACTTATTCTCTTAAAACACCCAAAAAACAATAAAATGGTTATTCCATTTCTCAATATTCTTATCCTTTCTAACTACTTAGTACTCTGAAATAATAGATACAACAGTAACTGGGATCATTACCCTTAACCTCATCTCTCTCTTGCTCTAACAACAAATCATAATCTGACTCCGACTGCTAGAGCTAAGAACATGACATCCCTCTTTCCTAGAAACAACTGATCATCAAATCACTACGGTACTAAACAAAAAGCCTATTCTTGCCTAGGGTCATCAAACGCAAGCAACTTACCACCATCAGGCCATCTATTGCCACTATCGACAGTGATTTTCAAAGTATGGGAGTAGGAATGGGTAATGGATATATCAGTCAAACCAGGAACAAACCGGTTAGTATCAGTCACTAGTATACTTAGTATTTGCTCAAAAATATGAATACCATTACGGAAAGAAAAGGGGAAGATAGCGCAAGGATGATAGAGGAAAACACAAGGAAGATAGAAGGATAGTTAATAAGAGGGTAGGATGGGTCTAATTTATTGGGCAGATACAAGTTTTTTGAGCATAAGTTCTTTGAAGGGTATTGATTTTCCAATAGCTATCTCAATCATTTCGAATTTACAGAATACTATCAAAATAGCTATCTTAAACATAGAATTATACATTTCTTTAAAATTGTTATATATTTGCAATATAATTCATAGTAAGTAATCATTATTAAAGTACTTCCCATAATTCCTGAAACTAGACTTAGGCCCTCTATTCTCCCCCACCCCTATAGCCTAACCCATCTTATACGGGCTTCCCACTCCCAATCTATCCGTCGAACTGACTGTTTTCAATGATTTCTAGCAAGTATGTTTGTGTGGATTGTTCCTTGATCCTACAGTTTTCTATCTGTATTGTAAAGGTTATGAAGATATATGTCTTTTATTGCAAGTATGTACGTGTTGTAATCCTCCAATCATGTAGTCTTAGTTGTGGTAGCTATTTTTATATTTGTATAGGTCTTAGAGTGGTTTATAGTCTTTGAAACGGTCCTAAGATGCTTGTCTTGCGCTTTTGCTATGGATGTTGTAAGTGCTATGCTAGGAATGCATCTTTGTGTTTCTTTTAGGTTAGTACTATGGCAGCGGGTATTTGCTACTTAGAGCGTAAAAATTGTTCTAGCCTTGTCTCTATCTGTGGGTATAACTTTGTTTGTAATTTTGTTGAAATCTAGCTGATTAAAAACCAGATATCCTCGGAACGTTTATATCTTGAGTATTAACATACATATTTCTATTCGGTGAAGTCGACCTGGCATTCGCGAATCTGATCTGTCCGCTTCCAACTCGATCACTCATCGGCGAATGATTTTTATTTGTCATTCCAGTCTGGTTCTTTGTTTGAACATGATTCATCGTTCTCAATTCCAATAACTCTTCCTTGACCTTAATTTTATTAGTTTCTGGTTTGGAGTTGAAGGCAACACTTTGTTTTTCTATCTTCCTAACAAACTACACAATCTTATCCGTGACTTGTCTACAAAAATGCCCATAAGCCTGTCTCAGATGCGTCATCATATTCTTCAACCCCACCACATCCCTCGTAATATCGATCTGATCATTACCCGTCAAGGAAAGCGATCTCCTATGCAGCAACATCAAGTGGTCTTTATTTTCTCTTAGTTTTTTAGCTTTATGAGTAAGAATATTTATACTTATGGGAGTTGGTGCATGTTGCTTAGATTTTTAGCATAGTTATCGATCTACGGCTTGTATCTGTATACTCAATCAAATACTTGTCGTACTATGAGAACAGGACATGGCAGAACCACTATGGCATCAAATGCGCACCAGGCACCACCAAACCAAGTATGTACGCATCTATTTATTTCGGAACAAAAGTTCCAGCATTGATTTGTTGTTGTAGTGAAGAGATGACATCTTGAAGTCGGTCTTGCTGGTGGAAAATAGTTTATATTTGCGAGTTGAGAGATACGAATTATATCTAGGGAGGGGTGTAGGCCTGAGCGAGCAGGGAGTTTAGTTTTTGGGAGGATTAGGTTAGACGAGTGGCTTATTAGGTTAGGGTCTAGAGGGAGGAGAGGGATTTGAACATGGAATATTATATCGCCTTAACTTATTATTAATCGACGAACTATATCAAATTCATCGAAAATGTAAATATTTATGATATAATAGCTTGTAAAAATAAAGTTCTGAATAAATAAAGAGTTTAATTTTCACTTTTATTTAAATAAAAACATCGAATAAAATGCAACGATTTAATATTTTTCAATCCTTTTTCTTTCTAAAAGCACAAAACTACAGTACATATTCTCCTTTATTCGAAAACATCTTTAATTTTGATAACTTGTTTCTACTGATGATCACCTATTTTAATCATCCGCCTTTATATAATTAATACTAATGGGATGCGCAGACTCCTCCATCCACCACTCCTCAGTCCTCTCCTAACTCTCATAGCAAATCAAGTAACGATACCGCGACACCATCGCCCAAGACCACATTGCCAATCTTCTCGAACTATAGGCATAAACAAGTACCACCTGCCATATATAGAATACCCCACCAACATCGAACTCAGCTAGCATGGATTGCTATGGACACCACTCCACTTCTGTTGTAGGTATGACTCACCTCTATGTCTCGATTATTTTTTGAAAAAAACGTACATAAATAACTTCAAATTGTATCTCACTCTAGTCAACCATCAGACCGCTTAAGGTGAAACTTGCTTGCATTTGTGTGCTGTCTGGGGTGCTACTAAATGTTTCGCCCTTCTAGTCAGGTATGGTGGACTCAACCTTGCAATCAAAGATCAAGTATAAAAATCCATCTTTAATGTCGTACAAGATTACAATCGTATTTAAATAGGTCAAGTTTTGTAAAAATTGAGGAAGAGATATGGCAATGTGACCCGATGGAATTTTCAGTTTTTAGAAGAAATACATCAACTCACATAAATGCAAGAAAAAGATTTTTATGAGGATTTAGTCAATAAGATATTGACATAGGAAGATACATAGTGCTAAGTGAACAAGTAATGTTAGATATAGACCTAAAAACTGTGTTAGTTAAAACTAAAGCTCTAGATCTAAAAATAGCAAATCCGTCAAAAACTATCCCTAAAATAACACTCCATCGCCCTCGACAAGAAATCCTTCAAGCTAAAAAAGAAAGACAAAAAGCATTCCTCTGACTAATAGAGCATATCATCATAAAACTAATAATAACCTTAGAGCATGTCCAAGTTAACTATAAATTTAATCCAAAAATAACAACAAGTCCAACAAGTTCATCAACAAATCAATATGGTTTTGAATTATCATATCCATCAGCAAATATTGATACAGGAGAGTAAGGCGTTGGAGATGTTAAGGGTGCAAGGGAACTAGGAGGTTATTAGGGAGTTTAATAAGTTTACGGTCTAAATTATTGCGCATAAGGAAGAGATTGATGCTAGTATCAGGGAAACAGCTAATAAAAAAGGAATTGGATCGAGTAATCATCAGTCGGTTAAACCGTTGAATAAGTCTACGGGTTCGGAGGATCATCTTTCTTCAGCAGATATGAAAAATTTTCATCTACTGCCGAAATCTATACAATAATCGTATATTTTTGCGAAAAATAAAGGGCATTTTATAGATTCTGAGTTTCCTCATAACTAGGCTTCCCTGGGCGCCAATCCGCGATAATCTAAACATCTTTTCTTGCTAAAATCGTTAGTATGGCTAAGACCTGGGTAATTTTTAAGCCAGTAATTCACTTTGTTCGACGGAATATAACCCAACGATGTCAAGCAAGGTCAGTTGGGCGTCTGCTACTGTCTGGCCACCATATCATAGTTGGCTCGAGTACCCAACCACATTCGATCTATTTTCGTCTTCTACGATCTATAAATAGGCTTCTACGTGCTAAAATTCCATCAAGATGCAAAGATAAAATACGTTGTGATTGATGACTACTTCCCCTGTAACGCATCATCATGCCAGCCTCTCTTCACCAAACCTATAGGTCACTAAATATGGGTGCTACTGATATAAAAAGCTTGGTCTAAACTGGTCGGCTCATATTTCGGTGCCTAGAAAATGACCCCTGATTACTTCATGTAATAACTGGTAGGTAGTCCAACTTTCGGAGCCTGGTTCAAAGACAAAACCTAAAAAACAAAATAAGTAATAAAATATTCATCCCTCAACTACCCCATCGTCTTGAGTACAGGTGATAAAAAAATATAAGGAATCGTGCGTAACCATGCCTACTCCTTACTAAAAGTATATGAGTATAATGGATCTTTTATATATAAGGTACGAAATCCTTGGGGGAGATTCGAGTGGAACGGTTGTTATGGAGATCATTCACCCCTATGGACCAACTAACTTAAATAGCTATGTAAACCATAAGCAGTTGATGATGGAGTTTTCTTTGTTTCATAAAGCGAACTTCTGTATGCATTTGAGTACTACTCTATTGCAATGATTTAGAATTCTTCCTAATATTTCTATCTCTAATTCGAGTCTCAGCCATAACAGAATGTTTTCTTTCGTTTTAGTTTGAAACATAAAAATAAGTTTGCGCTTAAAATCACGCAGAAATTCGATCGGTGGGTGAATGATAAAAATTATCAATATTCTTCGGTGGTTTTTTAGTTGGGTCGTATATAAGGAGATAGGGTGGTTTTCGTGTCTGAAGGCAATAATAAATGCCATTTTGGAGGTAAATCCGTATACGTCGACAGTGATATTTTTAGGTAGCACTAACCTGGTGAGTACTTCGTTCGGGTCAAAATGCAATGGAAAAACCCAAAAACTCACAACAGCGCTGTAATTTCTATCTACGGTGCTTAATCCATAGTTCTCAAACAAATTTCTGACTAATAAGGCGTAGCTTTATGGCGAAAACTCCTGAAAGGATTCATCTTAAACAAGCCTCTTAAACCTTTGAACTAGATCTAATATTGCATGCAGTGGATGAAAGGACAAATGGTTTGCTATTGTAGACTTAAACCTTAATCTAAATTAAAATGCGAGGTTAATTGGGGTTTCAATGTCAAAGATCTGCAGAATTGTAAATTGGCTATTAGTAAAAATTAAGCAGAAAAGGGATTGAGTATGGTGCTAGATGCGTAGAATAGTTAGTCTTTGGGGACGCTGGATAGGTTGGTGTTGAGTCAAAATTGTAGATCAGGTAGTGTTAGCATCAAGACCGTTCTTCTTTGATATTTCTTAGTCATACTTTGTTAAACACTTAATTATTAGTTCATTTCAATTGAGTTTATTGTATTGTTATAGATTATTGATCTGAGTTGAGAGTATGAAAGTGAAGCACAAATAGAGCGTGATCTAGATGGACTTCATCTAAAAAGTAACCTTAAGCCCCTTCTAGAAGTACGTCAGATTCGACCGCTTCCCCTGGAAATTCATCCTTCACCTCCTCTTGATAGCCCTTTGCACCTACCAAGCCCTCAGAATCGTATCGATTCAAGACAAACACACCCGCATACAATAACAAGTATTTTCAACCATATATCTTCAAGATGATGATGGCAGTAGCTCGTTTCCGTATTATTCTTTGGCGGATTTCTCAGATGCGTTTTTCTCGATTGTCAATAACACGGAGTCGCTGGATTAGACGCTTTTGCAGTATTCGTTGATTGATAATGTGGAGTACAGTTTACAAGTTTACTATTCTTAGGTCACTTTAGATAATTAGGATAAAATGAGTGTTAATGGCACCAGCTCGAACTGGCTAAATAATCTAGACTCGATACTCAACATCAATCCTGATGATCTTCAGGGATTCAAGAAATTCTTGCAAAATGTGGAAAACATGCAGCTGTAGATCAGCAATCTGGTCACATACATCTCATAGGTCACTCCTGGCGAGTACTCTGATTGCTTGAACTGGACCATAAACATAGGCTACTCCCTCCAATCTCTAGCCAACGTCTAATCCACGCTAGAAGCAATCTCCAACTAATGCCACAACATCGACTCCTCATTCGAAACCTAAAACCTTCTAGGAATTCATCTAGCCATCATCATCACTGCAAGTCTCAGTCTGTTCCTCTCTTGGAGACAAGTATACCAGGTATCAAAGGAATATCTGTATTATAAGAGGAAGACAGGGGTGAGTCAGAGCTAGGATATTGGGCAGTCGAGGTTTAAAGGACATAGTAATTGGGATAAGAACTGGTAGGATTTGGATTTTTTGGATAAATTGAAGTTCTTTGATTTTTGGTTTCTTGTCATCGCTGCAGGCAATTTCTTTCAAGTTTTTGGAGCACTAGTCGCTCTGCTCTAGATGGTCGTGGATTAAAATCTTGCAATTTTTGAGCATAAATAATTTTTGATAGGCTTCGGAGTCATGCTGGCCTGGGTGACTATCTTGAAATATCTTTAATACAGCCCGAATCTCAATTTAATGTCTGCTACTTTAGCTAAATCGTGGAGCAATCTTCTAGTGTTTCTGTTGGGAGTCATGCCTTTCTTCTTAGGTTTTGTATTTTTAGGTCAAACTATTTTCTGGAAATACAACAAATTCTAAGACACGAGCTCATCTGTTATAACCCTATTTTCTTTATTGAACGGAGATATAGTCAATGATACTTTTTTGTAGACATGGGCCTAGGGCCTCCCCGGTCAACTCTACCTCATAGTATTCATGATCCTTTTCTACACTGCAGTTCAAAACGTTTTCGTAACAATCATAATGTAAGGATACGAATAAAGCATAAAAGAAAGATAACAAAAAAAATTATTATAGAATAAATAGGCACAAGACCGTTAACTTTTCTAAAAACATCTATAACAAGTCTAGCTCGAATAAGAATAAATGGTCCCTTCGCCATAGATGACACCCTAGCAACTTACAGGCGCAGCTAAGATTAAAAAGAATGGGAAGAAAGTATAGATGATATTGGATTAATTAAGCAAGATTTTTAACGAGGTTAACTAGAGCGAGCTGACTGGTAACTAGAAACAATATTTGCAAAGTTTACTCAAAGATAATTTATCAGCGATTGGTAGTAATATCAAGTTGCAACTCAGATAGATATAGAAGTGATAGTATTTAAGGTATGATTATGTTAAATTATAATTTACGATCATTTTTAAGTTTACTGTTGGATGCTGTGGAACTCGCTCAAAACTGCAGTAAGACTCAACCTAAGACTATCCAATCCATGTATCATAATCAAGAGATAGATAAGATCAATCCTTAGTTATGTCTGCTCAATTAAAAAAATACAAAGGCTAGGATCAATTTTATGCAGAGGAAACAGATCAATCGAAACTCACATCTTTTTAGATTCGGTATATAGATAGATATATAGCTTTGCCTGATTAAGATAAGTGTCTTGGACTTAGTATTGGACAATATATTAAAATGACCGTAGATGGAATCACTAGAGGATATTCGACCGTATCGAGAATAGATTAGCCTGGAATCGTAGACATCATAGTCAGAGATCTCAGAAAATAGAATGGAAAGAGTTCAATCACAACTGGTTTAATGAATCTCAAAGTATTTTTGTTTTGATTTAGTAAGGTGATTCGGTGCCTATAGAAGGACCTTTCACCCAATACCTCTACAAAGGCTATGGATAACTATAATGGCCAGGAAAATAATCAAAAAAATACCGACATATCGGTATAATAGCATACGGATCAGGTATAACAGGTGTCTATCAATTAATCGACGCCATAATGCCCAACTATGACAACAAAACAGGTTTTAGTTTATTGTGGGTGGGCGACTAAATGGACGATTTCATTTTTCTAGAGTAGTTCAGTATGCTTGCCTAGCAACAAAGATTGAATTTTAATGTTGCGATGAGAGACAATAAACCGGGATGGATTGGGCCGTTTGGGAAGTTGACAAAATCACATTTTAAAGATTTTATGCCGCCAAACAACGATGATACTGCGTTGTTATTGATTTGTGGAGCATAAGAATACTAGTAGTTGAAACCTTTGCTGGCTGAGGTTAATTACAAGAACTTTATGCCACCAGCCGTGTGAAAATGATGTGTTTGATCTCTCTAACTAACAATATTTTATTGTGTATAAAATATATGAAATGATATTAATATTATTGTATTTTGAAAGATTATTGCATAAATGATGATCAGTTCAAACAGTACATAATCCGTTATTGGCAGTTCTCCCATCAAGACATGTTTAGCATTAGTTGTTGGCGGATCCAGAACAAGTAGCACATGATGCGTGACATGCAGCGCAATGAAGGACTGGAATTCGTTTTTTGAAGTAACCTTTGAGGCAGGGGCAATCCTCATCTCCAGAACTAGAATTTCCAAGGCATTTTTTTTTAACGCAGATCCCACCTGAAAGAGTGAATCCAGTGTTGCAGGTACACGTGTTTCCATTCCATGCAGAGTTAGGAGGACAATTAGACGTGCTAGGTACGCAGACTATACCTGAAAGAGTATATCCTGTGTTGCAGACACATTGGAATCTGTTTCAAGCTGATATTTCTGTTATTGACGGTATTGGTGTCTAGATGAAGAAAGAGTTACCTGTTTGTATGAGTTCATTTCCGGAACTGGATCCGCCAGAAATAGGGCAGGTTTGAGTGTGCACTTGCGCAAGGACGAAAAATATTATTAGAAAGATTTGTTTGCACATAAATATTGAATATAATTTGATACGTTGTCATCTTAGATTGCAGAATTTCATTATATATTAAAGAAATATTGTAACATTAATATTTTCTTTTATTTTTTTTGTCATCTTCCTATTATTTTCAATTAAACTATTGACAATCTTATTTATAAGAAAATTAATAGATTTTTGCATCGATATCGATCATTTAGCGAACAGAGTGGCCAGTTGTGCGTTGGTTACCGATTGTGAGAAGGCAGGAGTGTTATCTCTTGCACTCAGAAGAATTGGTGCGCTTCGAACAAAGGGAGCTGTACTCTGAGTATATACTCGAGTGAGTTTTTGGGTCATGTCGGTTTCACTGAAATAAGCCGCATAGATGGGATTGATTTGAACTGAGAACTGGAAATCGGGAACGAAGAGTGCTCCTGCGAAATCAAATATGATGATGAACCAATATTGAGAGTCAGTCACGTATTAGACAGTTACAGTGGGTGTAAAGACCTGACTAACAGCATTAACCCTCAATAAATCATTACAGATAACACATCCGTCTGTTAAGATAGCAGCAGGGATTAAACTCATCGTAGCTCCCTGGAAAACCACAGCGTTTCCTACAACTAAGCTATTCAAAGAAATAATCGAACTAGAACCAGTAGGAGGAGCGACGCATGTCATAAGAATAGTTCCACCCACAGCTTCAAGATTAAGACTAAATCCAGGTTTACAACTGGTGCAAGTAGTAGCAAGGAAACATAAAGCGCAGTTAGCAAGGCAAGGTGAACATCCATTAGTAGCGTTTACAAAGAATCCACTAGGGCAGTTGCCGGTACAAACTCCGTTGTTGACAGTTCTGCCATCAGCACAAGTGATGCATTGATTATTTGCGGCTCCAGAACAAGTTGCGCATGATCCATGGCAAGCCGTGCATTGTTGGAATGTTCCAAAGAATCCTGGGTTACAAGTGCAGGTGCCTGTTGCTGCTGAAAAAGTGCTGTTAGGATCGCAAACGACACAAACTCCACCGATCAGTCTGAAACCTGAGTTGCAAGTGCATACACCACCCACTAGAGCAGAATTAGCTGGGCAGTTTTGAACGCAAACTCCACCTGAAAGAGTGAATCCAGTATTGCAGACGCATTGAACTCCATTCCAAGCTGAGTTTGCTGGACAGTTAAGGACGCAAGTGTTTCCTGAGGGGAAGTATCCAGTGTTGCAAACGCAAGCAATACCGTTCCATGAAGCGTTGGCTTGACAGTTGGGAATACAAGCATTTCCGAAGAGGAAGAATCCAGTGTTGCAGACACAAGTGGCTCCATTCCAAGCAGAGTTAGCAGGACAGACGGGTACGCAAACTCCACCTGAAAGAGTAAAGCCTGTATTGCAGACACATTGAACACCATTCCAAGCTGAGTTAGCAGGACAGTTGGGTGTATTAGGTACACAGGCTCCATTTGAGAAGACGAATCCTCCGTTACAGACACATTGATTGCCATTCCATTGTGAGTTAGCCGGACAGTTGAGCACGCAGACATTACCAGAAAGGAAGTATCCACTGTTGCAGACACATTGGTTTCCATTCCAGCTGGCGTTAGCCTGACAAGTCACACACTGAATTCCGTTCCAGTTTTGACCCTGAGGACAGACACAAGTGATTCCATTGAAGATCCTTCCTCCTGTGCAAGTCGGATTAACCAAAACGCAGGAAGAACCTTGCCGGGTGTATCCTGGATCGCAGACACATATTCCCTGAGCGTTAAGGCTTTAGTTTGGTCCGCAAGGATCGTTGAGCTAGCAAGTTCTGGTGTTGAAATTGAGAGTGAATCCTGTATTGCATCGGCAGTTTCCTAAACCATCTACGAAGCTATTGGCTGGGCATACTAAACATTCAGATCCGATGAGTCCGAAAGGAGAAAGGCACAGACACTGATTGTTTGAGAATGTATAGTTGGGCGGGCACTGATTGTTAGCAACGCATCTGTCAAGTTGGTTTGAGAAGGTAAATCCTGGAATGCAGACACAGTTGTTCTGGAAAACATATGCGTTAGGTCCACAGCTGATATAGCAAATTTCGTTGACTCTCAGGTATCCACTTATGCAGACACAAACGCCATTTGTAAAAATTTCGTTAGCTCCGCAAGGTGAGGCGGTCTGACAAGCTCCACTGACTACACTCTGTCCAGCTAGACACAAGAAACAAGTGTTCCCATTGATCAAACCTCCCAGAAGAGAGCATCTCTAGACTAAGATGCAACTCGAAGGGCAGTTGCCACCAATACAGACGATTCCAACGTTAGGACCAGCACCAGTAGCGATAAAATTAGATCCCTAGAACGCCTGACCACTGACTGAGAGTCTTTCAAGGCCAACCCACTGGAAACCACTAGCAGGAGGACTAGCAGGGTTGAAACTGCTGAAAGAATAAGGACCAACCTAGGCGACAATATATCCGATTTCAACGAATTCGACAGTAATCGATGTCAGACTCACCCTGACAGTCAGCTCGCCCGAATTCCTATCAAAAGTAACTCCAAAAAATGAAACAGTGAAAGAGTTGGATAAAGTTCTAAGTCCAGTGAACTGAGCAACAGCGTTATATTGCTCCTGAGACGCTTGCCAGCCAACAATCCTATGTCTAAGTGTAATCGCAGTCTGGCTGTTAGCCTCTACGTAAATTCCTGAGTCAACTCAGATATACCTGATGAGAAATGTCCCACGAAGAAATCAGATCTAGCGGTGGTGAAAACTGAGATTCTGATGCTGACCCAGTTGTTGTTTTAGGTCAACAAGAGGACAACTGTAAGTTGAGTCGAGGAGATCCGAGTGACCCTGATGGCCATATCGAGACCACTGAGCGTATTGAACGAAAAAGAAGAAGCGGCTGAGTAATTTCAATCTTACATGCGACAGACTGGACCTGGTTAGATCCTGGGTTGAACCTGAGAGCAATATTGAAAGAATTGAGCCTAGCATTGCTGTATCTGTTATTGATGATGTTGGTATCTAAGTAAGCAAGGGTCTACCTGTTTGTATGAGATCGTTGGTAGGGAGACCAGGTAGAGTGCAGACCTGAGTGTGTACTTGTGCAAGGAGTAGCACAAGAAGTACTAAGATCGATTTGTGCATAAATATTCAATATAAATTAGTGGTGCCCCCCTGTAATATATATTGAGTAATAACCAGTGAATAATTATCAGTGCGTTAGCTGGCATATAAACTACTAAGCTCCAAGAATGTTTTCTCCTATAGATCATCTCTTTTGTTTTTTGTTATTGACTTTACTACCTGCAAAAAAATCAATCTCTTCAAATTGCAGCTAATACTCTTCCGCTTCCATTCTTGAGTCTTCGATCATTTTTGTTACAGGTTTGACCTAATTCTCGATCTAAATCATATTCTGGCAATCAACACATCCACAATGTTTAGTGCATTTCAATCCATTAGCAAAACATTAACAATATTTGCGAGTACATCCACTCTTTTGACAGTTGCATCCTTTTTGCCCTCCAAGACGAGAAGCCTGGATCTATTTGATCTTAGTGCTTCGTTAATGATTTTAGCATCCCACGCAGCGACACATTACTCCGCAATATACTCCCTTGGATAGACATTAGCAATAGAGACGTAGGCATTGTGTTTTTTTGCATGAACACATGTTTGTTACTTTCTGAGGAAGACGCAACTTGAGAGTCAAACAATTAGGACAGCATTATGGGGTACAGGGAAAGGGAGATAGAAAGCAATTGCAGTTGTAGTTGAGGCATTCACCTGCAACAAAACATACACAGTTATGGATCTTGGGTGGCATCATATGTGCCTCGATTTTTTGTGAAGGCAGATCAGATAGACCTTATGATTTCTATGATGTGCCAGAATTAGAATTGTTTGACGAACCTACTTATTGTTTTTTGATAGAACGGGCAAGATTGTTTGCACTGACATTCCTATGCAGAGACTTGCTCGAACTTACACTTGACTCCTTAGCTAATCTATTCAACAGATCACTGTCTCGACTAGCCCTACTTTTATTGGAGTTAGAATTAATGCTATTGCTGTATAGGAGACGAGGTACAGTTCGAATTTGGATCGGTAAGGCGCTAGGTTAGAATTCTAGCCAATAAGACTGATTAGATTGGCGGAGTGAAGATTGCAAGAATGATGCTAAGAGTTCGATGAGTGCGAATGGGGGTGTCTAGACCGTTTGGAGCTGGAAGATTAGATGTCCATGAGTTATAAATGGTCAGAATGATGGAAGCATGATCAAACACAATAATTAAAATATTCATGATCTCTGAATTAGAAAGAAAAAACTGAATCTGTTTATAGTAAAGTTTTTTCTTATTGTTTTTTGTATTTAATTTAGATGAATTGAGATTGCATATCTATCAGTGCTCTCTAATGACGATAAATCCTTCGCCGCATTCCTGCCCATAACTTTGTGAGATCTTATTGCCATAACCCTGACCGTCCAACTTGCCCTGATCGAATGCCACTATTGACCATTAATCCAATATGGTCACCAACTATCTCTGGTATTGCTGACCCTATTGAAGAGTCATTCTGCGAGCCATAGGTGGGAACTGTTCTGAAAAATTCATGATGTAGACTTATCCGATGGGCAGAGAAATTCGTTTATGGGTTTGTTTGAACTGGATGTACTGGGGATCGTTTACGAAAGACATCTAGATATGTTAGAATTATTAATATCTTGATTAATTAATTTAATGTATAGTACTGGTCATCTATATAATACTTATGCTCTCTATTTATATGATCACATAAGTTATTTCATCCACTCTCATCTTTGAGTAACGGAAAGATTATAACCTCCTGAATTCTCTAGCATTCGCCGAGTAGCATGATCAATCTATCAATACCTATGCCCCATCCTGCACATGGCATCAGGCCATACTACAAAGCTTAAACGAAATCAGCGTCCTCAGGAGTGTTGGCGCGCTGTATCTAGGGGTCGTTAAGTTAGGTATAGCTGTTTACTAGCTACCAACCTCGGATAAATAGCTAAAATCTACAGGTCAAGTGAAGACGACCCTAAACTGGTTTGGCCAAGGGAGACAGGATTTTTGGGTGGTGCATTATTAAAAGTGGTTTTTAATGACTTAGAGGCTACAGAAAATGACCAGCTAGTTTGTCTAGTAATCTATATATAAAATTATGTACCTTTATGTGGTTTTGGGTTATTCTATAGCGACGTGATGCTTCAAGCACAACCCTTACAGAAACTTTCTAGTTTACTCTGATTCTAAATTCTATGGAATTTTAACTCCAATCTTTTCTTGCAACCCCTCAATAAAATCAACTTCCACCCACTCACCCTCCAAATCAATTTCCTTGCCTCCCACCATAATCTTTGCTCTCTATATCCCCATCGCCTTTCTCACTATACCACATATCAATTATTTCGTCAATTTGATCATATCCCTATAATCCGCATATGCGCAGTATAACTAACACGACGAGAACTAGGGATTGTGAGTTTGATCTATGCTTTAGTTGCGGTAGTTTTTGCCAATCTAGAATACTTTTGATAGTCCGCCTATTAGTAGACGTTTTAGATAGAGTTATGGGGCTATGCGGAGGAAAAGGGACATTTTGTGCTAGTTGTGATATGTTATGAAAGGTTTCTAAATGGGAAAAAAGGTACTGCTATTGCTCCTCCGCAAGATGGAGATAAAGTGGGAGTCTATACCTAGATGTACTATCTGCTGAGAAGCTACTGTCTGAGTGCTCCTATAATGGTTGATCGTAATTTAAGCAATCTCATTGATTACTGATTCGTTATGAGATCTATATGTTTGTTCCTGTATCTGAGCTAGTGGTCTTTGAGAGATCCGTATTATGGTAGCATCCATAAGCAAGGACTGACTACCCATAAATCTTACTGTTTCTACAACAATAAAGAAAGTTCTCCTTTTTTAGTTATAAAAGCAGTGCCTCTCGCAGCAACAACATCGCCTCGTCTGAACGGCACATCTTACGAAGCAGTTTTGAGAGCTACTTGCAATCGATGATGCTACTATCTGATATCTATGAAAGTTGTTTTGCCGTGTTTGCGGATCGAGGAGATTCTGCCAGCTACGATCTATACAGGTGGTTATGTTTGAGATGTTGAATACTTTTGATTAAAATGCTGTAAAGTTATAGTGGGTCTAACATGTTGATAGTCTGAGTATTAATAATGTTACTGAAGTTTGGCAGTGATTTTTTTCGATGTTAATAGTAAGATAGTTGTTATTGTGATTTTTTGGTAGAAAAAGGAAGAGAGAAAGGAGTGAATATTTTTTTGATGAGGGAATTGACTAGTATCAGCATTATAAATATATCTATGATAAATTCGATCAAAATATAATCA
>Ga0169931_10004070_pt1 | contig 22908 bp, 11 predicted proteins | sample Kivu_15m_20L_FD_129675 | JGI IMG/M metagenome (GOLD analysis project Ga0169931, IMG submission 129675) | Freshwater microbial communities from Lake Kivu, Western Province, Rwanda to study Microbial Dark Matter (Phase II) - Kivu_15m_20L... | ecosystem: Environmental > Aquatic > Freshwater > Lake...
TGTAAATATTAATCCTAAAAATCATCAAAAAATCTATCAAAATTTCATCATCCCACCACAAAAATCAGTCATATACATTCACCCAACTAATAATACTATAAGTTGAGTGATAATTCATAGTTATTAAACATAAAAAAATCTAAAAGATATCTGTAATAATTATTATAATCAACAGCTTAGCGTCATAAACAAACTCTATTATAATACTAAACCAAATTACAGTTGATTTAATCTGAGTTATCGTATAAAGATAAGATGATATAAGATATTAAAAAATAGTATTAAAATAATTTATTAGAATTATCTAAGCAATATAACTATAATACAAATTCAAACGCTAATGCTAATCAACCATCATTGATTAATACATATTTATAAGAATCATCATCTTAGAGATAGCTTCGTACTAAAAATAAATAACTAACTCTTAAACTAAATGAATATCAAATCTAGATAGATTATTTAAAGAAATTAGATAATTAGAATAAGAATCTAGTTAATGATAATGCTGATTTATAATAGCGTGTTAGGGAATATTAGTTATATAAGAGATAGTATTAGGCTATGAGGATCTTGATAAATAAGATCTAGAATTAGAAAGATAGTATATAAAAATAAAAAAATAGGGAATATAAGATTAAAGAAGATTAATATAAGCTAGAGATTGTTAAAGTAAATACTAAGAATAATTAATATGTTAATATAATATAATAAAAAGATAGGTAGATACATCTGTTATCTGTTTAAATATAAAAATTAAAAGAAGAGATGAAAAATAATAATACGAGGCAATATCAACAGTTTTAGGAGTTGATATAAGAGAAGGATGAGGTTATTGATAAGTTGGAGTATAAGATAAGATGTATATAGTCTGAGTAAGTATTATTATATTTAGTATCAATTTTATTAAGAATAAATATGGGCATTTGATGATTATGGCGAGAGGGGGTAAGGAGATTATGGTGGAGGACTCTATGTATGGGATAGAGAGAGTTAGTGGGATTAATGGGATTGGGGTTAATGGGTTTAATGTTAATGGAAATACTAGGGAGAGTATGTTGGGTATGAATATCTCGCCTATTAGAAAAAGATGAAGAAAGTTAATATTTTTATAGTTTTTTATGATCTTTTGTATATTTATGGACAAATACTATATGAATAAAATGTATAAGTTAATTTATAAGTGAATGTATAAGCTAATATATAGCTTATTTGTTATTTGTATATTTATAGTTATATATTTTATATATTTGAGAAATCATCATTAATTGATATTGACATTTTGTACTTGTTATGTAATTTAACTAACCTAACTCTTCTTCCCTAGTTGCTTTTTATGTTCATCAAATAAATTTTTAGCAGGTATTATTCCAATTATCTATCCGTAACCTATAGTTTTACCCTAATCACGAAGGGTAAATCGACCAAGGCATGGCATAAATTCATATTTCTATAGACATATAACTCTATCAATCTATATTAAAATTATAGTACTTTGATAATGCACACACCTTTTTAACCAGCTTTTAAAAAAGTAGCAACGGTCTTTTTTTATGTTTTTTTATCAATTTTAGCAGATACTTTTTATACTTGTGCTTGGCAGGCTATGGCATGCATATGCATGATACATTAATATCCAGAAGACAGTAATTTTTTCTGTTCTGGCAATTCTAATATATTGATATTAGCTTTAAATTCTAATGATTATTGACAATAATTTAGATTATTACAGATGATATCTCCTCTATTGATTTAGTTTTAATCTATTAATTTAACTTTTAATTTAACATTTTATCCAGCCATAGCAAAAGGCATTCTTTAATCTTTAGCATTATATATTTATTTTATTACTAGTAGTTTTCTTGATGGTAATAATGTAACAGTATGATCTTAGATGACTGTACCTGATTCTACTTTACCGTAGATGAAAAGATTACCTGCATCTTTGAATTTGTCTATTACTGGTATTCTTAATGGACCTAATGGTTTTCTTTAAGGTAGGTTTACATTATCTAGATATTATAAGAAACAAGGTCCTTTATACCATTCATTTTCAAATCTTTTATGAACGTTTACATTATCTATAGAATCGCAAGGGATGAATATGACGTTATTGAATCCACATGAATTTTATAAAAATGGTGATACTTGTTATTTAATCAGATTGAATCTTTTTTAATTCCAGTTGACAGTACCCATCTTAGTTACTACAACTATTAATTATATGACACCTAATGCTTTTGCTAACATAGCATGTTATTTTGTTTGTCCTTATTTTTAAAAACCTGATTAAAATTATCCATCTTTGGCTGATATGATCAAAACGGCTATATCAGCTTGACATGCACCCATTATCATGTTAGGTACATAATTTTTATGTCCTGGTGCATCGAATAATGTAAATCTTTTTTTTTATAAACTAAAGTTTAATTTAGCATATTATCTTGTTTTACCATCGATTCTTTATTATGGTATGACATCTGATACACCTGCTTGTGCCCATGATTACATCTTATGTTGTGATGAATCTTGTCTAGCTTTAGCTAATTATTGTTCATCAACTTATTTTAATTATATGATGATGTTGCCTGTTAAGGTTGATTTACCTGAATCGACATGTCCGACAAAGACTATATTAACATTATCTTTAGCTAGGAATGAGGTGCTTAGATATTTATTAGTATCCCAATCATAATTCATTAATTTTTGTATGTTTATTTCAGGATCACCTTGTCTTATAATTACTTTTTATGATTATTATACTGTTTTTTTTTATTTTGGTGGTTGTTTTGGTTGTTATACTTTATTAGGATCTTTTGAGCTTTGTATTTATTTCCATAATTTTTAAAAATCTTTAAGATTTCCACCATTTTTCATGACTTGAATAAATAATAATTGTTTTTAATAGAGATCTACACCTATTGGATTGGCTATTTTGCAGCCAGCTATATATGCTTAATGTTGTTAATAATAATGTATTTTTAATGCAAATACATATTATCTTAGATATGTTTAAAAATCATTGATGAATGTAAGATAATATATTTTTTATTATTCTTTCCAATTTTTATTGATGGTTTGTTTTAATTACTGTAGGATCATATATTGTTGAGTGAACATATCATGGTAATAGGTATGTAAATTCCAACCGTATTAATATTGGAATAACATATATTGTTGCATAATTGGTTGTTAGGTTGGTTGGGTTTGTTAGAGAACTTGGGGTTGGGATTATGTTTGTTATGGGGTTTGACTCATTCAACAATATAGTAATTATTATAAAGGGTTTAAAAAATATTATATGTATGTATAATTAGATAGAAAAAGAATTAGGATTTAGGATTAATTCTGAGGTAAAATTTCTTTTATTGAATGATAGAAAAAAGATATCAAGAAGTTAATATAAGAAATCATGATAATTGTAGATAAATATGATGGTTTTTAATGATGAATATCATTTGTATGATATAATTTCTTGATAAATATTTAAACTTTATTGATGATATTATCATTTATAAAACTATTATCAATATTAAAAACCAAATTGAACTTTTTAATTGATTGGTTTTGATGTATGATTGATATGAGTCGATATTGGTTGAGGATGAAAGATTGAAGATTTTTAAGGGTTTGAAATTTATTAAAGATTGATAGTATTATAATGAAGCCGATCATAGCTCAGCTGGTAGAGCGGAAGACTGTAGAGTTGCGCGGTTATCTTTAGGTCCCTGGTTCGATTCCGGGTGATCGGAGTTTTTTATAATTCTATAAAACTATAATATTTCCCAATTTTTTTAATTTTTCTTCACAATACTTATCTTTATCCCATAATTTTACCCCTTTTTCCTATTTTTTTTCATGATATTTTATTGCCCTTAAAAAGACTTAAATCAATTATAACAATATATAATTAAATGTAAAATAAGTAATAAGTCAATTTTTATCTAAAGCCCTTCTCCTAAAGATAGCTCTAAGTCTATCTAAACAATAAATACATAATAACTGATCAACACTAACTCTATAATGATCTATCTATATTAGTCTATTACATAACTTAGAAAGATAGTAGATTACGTAAATAATATAAATTTTTAAATATAAGATATTATTCTAGTTTAGAGTATCTATTAGGGAAGACTAAAATAGAGGAGAAGTGTATGATATGCTTGGATTAGTATTAAATTCAGAAGGATTTGGTTAAGTATTAATAGGATGAGCATGATGAGGATGTAGTTATGTTGGCATGTTCTCATAAATATCATAGAGGCTGCTTTAAAAATATGATGGGCAAGAATCAATGGGTTAAATGTGCTGTTTGTTCAGCTATATTTGGTGTTATGGAAGGGGATCAGCCAGATGGCAGAATGGAATAAATTATTGATAAAAATTTAGTATGTAAAGGATATGATAAAGGTACGATAATAATAACGTATTCGTTTAAAGGTGGTATAAGAAATGGTAAGCAATTTCCAGGTACAACACGTATGGCATATTTACCTAATAATAAATAGGGTCAATAGGTTTTATTATTATTGAAGGAATCATGGAAGAGAAGGTTGACGTTTACGGTGGGAAGGAGTGTTACTACTGGATTGGATAATCAGATTGTTTGGAATGGTATTCATCATAAGACGAATGTGAGTGGTGGATCTGCTAATTTTGGTTATCCTGATGAGACTTATTTTAAGAGGGTTAAGGAATAATTGGCAGCTAAAGGTATAGTGGCTATCAAGTAATGAGATTTAGATGAACAATAGATGATAATATATGATAATTATGTATGAATATATAAGTATTGCATATAAAAATATCTTAATATATTGATAGATTGATATCTTAATATCTTGATAGATTGATGTATTGATATATTGATTATAAGTAAAGATGAATCATAAGCTAATATACATTTATTTCTAAAACCCTTTAATTTTTATAGTCTCCTCTTAACTAAACTCCCCTAACGCCCCTTCCAATCCATAAACGATCTCCCATATACCCTAATTCATTCTCTCTTTCTCCATTTCTTCAACACAACTATAAAAATACCCATCTTTATTATTATTCTTTATCGGCCATATCTTCTATATTTATTTCTTTTTTATCTTACTTAACTGCATAAACTAGATAATTTAATCCTTCATCTTATTTTTAATCTTGGTTTCTATCTTCATAAGGGTGTTGAATTGTTTTATCAAATTTATAATAGATCTTATTAACATTATTTTATGATAATATTGTATAAAATTGCAGATGTTAAAATTATCTTTTTTGGACATGTATTTCCATAGAAAATCAATCTAGATATTAAACACATTATTGATTTTTAATTGATCCTATGATATTTTCTACCATTTTGCCAATGATTACATACTTTAATTTATAATATAATTGATGTTTTAGGGTATGTGATCAGTTTTATATAGTTGCAATGCTGTTGTTTTTGATGATCTGATTAGATATAACCATATCTCTATTGTCTATCTAAGTGATATTATTTTTTATAGAGAGGTCATGTTGATTTATTTCAATATCACTATGGGTTGATAGACATATGGAAATATCTTCATATATTGATGATAGTTATAGGATGATGTCTTATGGATGATCATATTAGTTAGTTTTAATATAGAGATATAATATTAGAAGTATTTTTTATCTTTGATGATGTTTAGGTTTAAGATACTGTTGGTAGTTCTTAGATGTCTTATTTGATATTAAGCCTTTAAATTGATAAGTTATCTCGTATATTTTATATTAGATATATATACTTATAGTTAGAGTTTTTTTAATTATCGTTAATTTGGAACTAATGACCATATAGATTCGTTAAGTCTTTATTACCATTAGTATTAGGTCATCTAACTCTAGAGTTATATACATTTTTGGTGTTATTTATCTTTGGGGTATTGTTAGTTATAGTATTTTAATTAGCTTTGGATGATAGTATAGAATTATTGGATGTGTTTTAAGGTTTTTGAGTTTTTTTGGAGGTTCGAGAGAAGCATATCGTTGATTTTATTGAGGTATTATAGGGGGATTGTTTTTTATGTAAGGTTTTTAATTAGATTAAGATATAATATACATGTTTATTAGAGTATCTTTCTAAGTAAATATGATAGTTATAGATCTTATCTTTTAATAAGTTTATACTTAATCACCTTTTTACTTTTTTTCTATTTTTATTCCAACTTACTTTCTTCCTTGTAAATGATGCTATCCCACTAATACTGTAGTATCTTCTCTACCATAATATCTATGATTGTGATAATATTGATTGACTAATCATCAGATCTCTAATTCTTCTTAATTTATGTAAGTATATATAATGTATAATAGCAATGGTCATGTTGATCGAGGTTGATGTGGTTGAGTAGTTATGAAGATGGTAGAAGGGTCATCTTGAGCCAATATAGATGATGATTTAGTTAGAATAAGATTGTTGATCTTGATAGTAGTTAGATTATTGAGGAATAGGTCTATTGAGATGGTCGATCTTTTTTATATTTTTGTAATAATAAAAAATGGACTAGCTTTATCATGTCAATTTGGATTTTAGTCTATCTTTTTTATGGTTGAAAGAAATTTTATAGATATTAGTTGTCTTATTTTTATATATTTATTGAGATTTATATAGATATTTTTAAGAGTTTATTGACGATAGTTGTAGATATGTTATTTCCTTTGTTTTTTATGCAGCCGTATAATGAAAATATGCTTTTGACTATGATTTTATTGAAGACATCTGATCTTTTTATGGTAAATTCTAAGATATTGATAATGATTATAAACATATTGATATTTTGCTAACTTACGTAATTTGATAACATTATTAATTGTTTGATTCTTTAATAAACTTTATCAAAATAATAAACTTCATTCCTATCTATATTATCTATATTATTTTGATTATTATCTTTACTTTTACGTTTATTTGGTATTCTATTCGATCCATATTATTCTTTTCGGATGTATTAGCATAGTATAAATATCTTATGTATTACATTTATTTATCTATTTTATATAGTTAGTTCATGGAACATTACTTTTTACATAGGTTTGAATAGATTTATCATTAGATCTATATACATCTTTTTTTAGATTAGCCAACTCTAGACGATCTTAAGGTAGATGTATACTTATGTATATTTAGTAGAGTATTAGATCATAGATTGCTTATTGTCTAATTTAAATGAATAAAAATCATCATTAAATGTTAATAAGCATTGGCTTAGGGTAGATACGTATTATGTATTTTATAATAATAGTATTTTCATGCAAACATATATGATTATTTTATTACAATATGTAAAGTAGTGTTTTTATCTATTGTAGGTTATGCAGTTGAGCCATTGATTTATCATAAAATTGATATAGTGGTGACTGGTTGTTAAGGATTAAAGTTATTAGATGTTTTAGATTATTATTTAAGATGCTTTAGGTGGGAATTAGGAAGTAAAGTAGTTGATGACATATGCATTGAAGCGTTCTAAACTTTTTTGGATGTTTTAGTTTCTGTTTTTAAGTTTATGCAAGAGTTACATACAGTGTTAATAGATTGTATCATATAAGCAAGGTATGTTGTACATAAGATTACGATAGTATTAGACGCAATTCAAAGCTATATCATTATTATTGTTGATAAGTTGAAGATTATTATGTTTTTTTCTAGTTTTAGATTTACTTTCTTAAAAATCATATTAAAATACACTCTTTATCCCATAGCTGATTAATACATTCTCTAGTCCTTAGAGATCATTAATATCAATATACTTATCAATAACTTTTTTAACAATCTCTATTTCTATTTAACTGAACATAAACTAGTTGAATTTATGATATCCATTGACTTTTTATATCATAGATCTTTAGTTATCAATTTTAGTTTTGATTTGTTTGTGGCTGTATTGGTTTATTATAACTGTTAAGTAGTATTAATATCTATTTTAGAGTTGAAATTATGAGGTGAAGAGTGTTGATAATATTATTGAGTATTTTAAGATATATTTTTAGATTTTGATATAAGATTATTATTATAGATGACCACCATTATTTTTATATGATTTAATTAAGTTGTATGTAAATACTATCTTTTTATAGTTTAGCTAATTATCATTAATCTAATAATGTTTTATATTGTTTATATAGTCGATTATATATGTCTGCCAATGTTATGATATGTATAGTGTATTCTTGTAGGTTTGTTAGATAAGATTGATGTTTTGGGTGATGAGGATGTCGTAGATTTGTTTAGTGCTAGGTTAGAGGAGTTATTCATTTAGCTGTTTATTGATGAGGTCTTAGTTTATGTTTAAGTTGTAGAGCATCATCTTATCGATGGGTTTGAGAAGGGTGTGGGATAATAGCTTTTTGCGGAGGGTGTTTAGGTATGATCTATGGTTGTATCGTTGTTAGGGTGGGTTTCTACACCAAAATAGATTGAAAATAGTAATAAATAATGATAGGATTAATTTTGATTTTTATTACATGATAATTTTTATGTTTTTTGAGAGGCAGAGGTATTCATGGGAGGGTGAGACCACACGTTAGACGTTAAGGATTTATATGTAACAGTTTAATAAAGCTTGTTTGTCTTATCTAAGAAATTAATTGCATTATTCTAGGATAGTTGATTAGTTGAATAAGCTCTTATCTTTTTATATGATTATGTTGAAAGGTGAGATCTATGATATTATTTTATATTTTTTATGGATTTATCTGAATATATAATAGGCTTTGAGATCATCAAGATCATACTATTATTTTATGATGTTGATAAGATTAGAGTAACAAGTTTTTTATATATAATTTTTGAGTTGTGATTGTTTCTATGAGGTGTAATGAGGGTAATCATGTTAATAATTCATAATGGTATAGAACATGAGGCCATATTCTAGTCTATGAAATTGATCTTTACGTAATAAATATCCACCTCGACGTCTTTAGTGTTGTGTGCTATTAGATATTTTTGTTAAGAGTTGGTTGTTGTTTTAGCGGATTATCTCATAAGCTTAATATAGGTATGATATATTTTTGCTAGGGGATTTTAATTTTTAGACAATTGATCTCATGAGTTTGTTTTATTTGGAATTTTTTATAGGATTGTTTTGAAGGATTGGCGGGTTCTGACTGAAATTACTATGAACATTTTGATTTTTTTGATTTTGTTAGATAAATGATTGAGGTTGTCTTTATCGATCTTTTTTCTATCTTTCTTGTCTTTCTAAACTGATTCTGTAGTTTTCTTATGATTTATTTAAATTTATAGTAATGGGTTGTCTGTTGATAGGGTTGTTGTTTTGTCTTATGCTAAAAGGGTTTATCATACTATTCATGGTATTTCTTTTGTTTTCTTAAGAGACTAGTGGTTGCTGTCTAATATCTTACTTCATTTATGATAGGTTAGATTGTTATTTGATGAATTGAGTGGTCTATGCAGTTAGAGGTTTTTTTGGGAGATTTTGTAAAAGACCGGATGAATGCCTGACGATTCTGTCTGTATTGGAAGAGTTGGGCTGGCTCATGACTTTGATAAATTAACACTATTAACTAGTAATAATTATATATATAATTATAGTCGATATATAGTCAATTTGTATTATAGATAAATTAGTCAATACAAATACAAATAATACAGTATAAAATTCATCTATAAAGATAAACAATAAACAATAAATAAACATGTGAAAGTGATTGATTTCTATTATTTGAGAATAAGTGATTATATTTTTTTATAGTATAGTGATATCTTAATATGGATGTTATGAGTATTATATATCTTTTAAGTAATATTTTTATATATTTTTAAATGAATAAGCCTCAAAATTGGAATGATATGTCAGGTTCGTAATCATAAGATTCATGGTTTGATGATGATTAATAACCTCAAAAACCATAAAATAATCAAATCTCATAACAATCTAACCCCAAATAAACCAGTCCCATCCATCAATAATCTTCTTCATTAGTCCAATCATAAGTCAGTCCATCCTCTTCCTCTTTATAAATAAAAAAATAGCATAAAGCAAAGTATCTATCAGATGCATAGCTTCTAATAAAATATAAAAATAAATAAGTAGATAATACTTTTTTGATTAAAATAGTTAAATGTTTTAATGAGAATGTCGAGATAATAAAGAAATTGTAGTTGAGACGTATGAAAGAATTACCGATAGAGGGTATGTATATATTAGAGTTTTATAAAGAAGAGGATTTATTGAAGTTTATAGAGGATAAGATTAATAATCGGTATAAGTTTTATTTGCAGTTATTTTATAAAAGAAAAGAAGAGGGGGACAGAAAGAGATATAAAGAAGGGGATAAAGAAAAGAGATATAATTAAGGGGATAAAGAAAAGAGATACAACAGAGGAGATAGATAAAAGTAGTATGGCTAGGGAGATAAACGACGTGAAAAACCTAAATATATAAGTAAATAAGGATCTTAAAAGCAATCTTAATAATAAAGACCAAAATAAAGAAAGTCAAAGGAATAATACCACAAAAAGACATACCTACCAAAATAAAACTACTAGATCCTAAATAATAAAAATGTATTAATAATAAAAAACTAAAAATATGATACTTAAAAAGTATATTAATAACTATAAACAAAAAACATATATAATGAATTCAATAGACTCAAGATCAGGCTGCCCATCTCATGTATGGAGAAAGTGGTTGAACTAGTTAGTAAAATAGGTAATCAGAAAAAATGGTATTTGTAGGATGAGCCTAAGGGAGATAAGTAGGGTGAGGATAAACTTATAGAAATGGTTTTAAAATAAAACGGTAGTAATGATAAGACTATAAGATTCATATAAAAATATAATAAAAATGCTAAGCAAGATCGTGTTTCTTAGACAAAACCCTAGCATCTTAAATCATAACTGAAATCATAGACTGTTCGAGTAAAGCCCAATCACAGGTATCTCGGTTCAGCCCCAAAATAATACTTTATAAACCTTTCTAGATCTAATGTTAGTGAGCTTATAAAGGGTTTTGACTAGAATTAATATATAAAGCAATTGAAAGAGCGACACAGTTAGATATTTAAATGTTATTCATTATGGAAGATCTAGGCATAGGACGATAATATATAAAATGTAGATATATTGATATATAGTTATTGAGATTAGAGTATAGATTGAAGAAGAGTGGTATATATGATATTTAGCTTAGACCTGGAAGTAGGAATTAGGTTATGGTATTGATGATGGAGATTAGGATAAGGCCGGAGAAGGAGAGACGGCCTAAGGTAGATGTCTCAGGGATTAATGCGATATTAAGTTGAATGTATGTATGAGATCATGATTTTTATATAATTTAAGCTTAACAAAATATAGATCAAAGATAAATATAGATGAAATGAGAATGAGGAATAAATATAGATGCATTAATATTTATTATGATTTTATTCATTGATATATATAAAATATTGATAGTAATATTATAAAATGGTATATATCAAATTACCCTCATCTCTATATCAAAAACTATCGCCCTTTCTCAACCCCTAAAATATAATCACTATTAACGATCATAACTATATCTCCTATCCCTGCTTCAGTACTATTATTATAATCTAGAATAGCTCTCAAAAAAGTATAAAGACGGTTAGATATATAAATAAATAACAAGAAAAGATATAATAACATATGGTGAGATGAATAGTTTGATATAATAAAAGAGGAGATCGCCGTAGCAGAAGAGGATGATAGAGGAGTTAAAAAATAAAAGGGAGATAAGAATGTTGAGGGGAGTCGCTGGGAAGAATAATGATTATTATTTTCAGAATAAAGTTGAGGGGAGTAGTGTTAAGGAGATGAGTGATACGGTATCGTTTTCTATGGCATTTATATTTAGTTTTTTTATGGCAGGAATTACTGGTTATTATGTTGGTGCATATTTTTTGGGATGGAGCCTTACATACTCACTAATATTGGCATTATGCTTTATCATAGTTACCATAATAATCGAGACTACTTTGTTTATACTTAGACAATAAAAAAATAATATAAAAAACAAGCAAAAGAAATCATCAGTATATAATACTAGACCTAAGAGTACAGATACATCAGGGGATAGAGGTATAGGGAAGAAGTCTAAGATAGAGTGAGTGATGAGCTTTGTTTAATATTAGATTTGTATATGTTTATAAATAATTGATGCTATTTTGATGTTATTTTATTCTATAGTGATTATATATGATTTTTGGAATTTAATATTGAGTATAATTTTAAAATATTTTTGAAAATGTCAAAGTAGGCTCCTAAGAAAGATAATAAGGACAAGAAGAAATAGCAAAAATAAAACTAAGATCTCGTAAATTATGCAATTATATAGAGTATTGAAGATCGTGAATTGAAATAAAAAATTGATGGGCATTGCTAAAGATTATTGACTGGATAATTATCATCTATAAAATAATTAAAAAACATAGTAAGAAATTCAACAACAGCAATGACTAGTGTACCAAAGCCATTCAAATTCCTTAAAACTCATTATAAGTTATTGACAGAGCACTTTGATCAACTGTCAGATTCATCAGATAAGGTAAATCATCTTTAAATTAGACTGACTATGCAGATTTCTTATCAGTTATATCTATGATATTTGGTGACAAAGGTGCAAGGACTAGTTTATTCTATCTTTTGAAGGGTACATTAAGTGACTTTACGATATGGGGTCATTAATATGTAAGTAACTTAGCTAGTGATATTGGTAGAGAATATGAGATAAGGTTAGAGAATAATGAACCTTATTAATAATTATAGTCTTTGGTTGATAGGATAATACCATATTTTGTTAAGAATAATGCATAGCATGATGCTATAGATCTATTATTGATTGTAGATAGGTTATAAGATATAAAAGTATATGTAAATTCTACTAATTTTTCAAAGGTGCATATGTACTTAGCTGCAGTATGTGGATATTCAACGGATAATGACTAATTTGTAAAGACTTTAAACATCTTATATGAGATAGCACTATCAAATTCAGAATATACTATTGCGTTTAGAATAGCAATTAAATTAGATGATCATGATAAGATACGTCATGTGTTTAGTTAATGTCCTGATTAAATTATAAAGAAACAGTTGGCATTTAATGCAGCTAGGCAGAAGATATTTATATCAGATCTTAATTAATAATAGAGTTAGATCATATCAAATAAGTTATTACCTAAGTTTTATATAGATTTGGCTAAGGATTTATAGGTAGAAGAGCCTAAGCATCCTAGGGATGTCTTTAAGGTACATCTTTAGTAGAATTATAAAGGTGGAGAGTTAAAAGATCATACATTATATAATATATATGTAAATGGGTTTGTTAATGCTGGATTGACTAAGGATAAATATATGGTAGATTAATAATAATAAAGTAGTTAAAAGAAATCATTTGTATTGAAGATACATGATAAATAGGATTGGCAGATAGCTGCGGTTGGTAGTCTTGGTCTTTTATGCCCTTGGAATATCAATACTATTGATGAGCATCTTATGAAGTATTTTGATAATGATGGTAAGTATGTTAAGGCTGGTGCTAGTTTGGGTATAGGAATATGTAGTGCTGGAGTTAATGATTAAAATGATCTTGCTTTAGGTATATTGAGTGATTCTGCGCAATAAGATAAAAATGATATAGTTAGATAATGTTCTATATTGGGCTTAGGAATGGCATATGCAGGTAGAGGTAAAGCATAATTACAATAAATATTCATATCGAAGGTAGTTGATACTAGTTTAAATTTAAAAGAAAGTGCATATGCTGCATTATCATTAGGTTTGACATTTGTAGGTCAGTGTAATGTTGAAGTAGCTTAAGCAATTATACAAACATTGGCTTAAAGAACATAATAACAATTAAATTAACATTTTTCTAAGTATTTTGGTGTTGGGTTGGCTTTGTTGTTTATGGGTCAACAGAATAAATGTTAGGCTACTTTATAGGCATTGAACATCGTGTAGCATCCTATTCGCAAATTTATATAGATATTATTAGTGAGTACTGCATATGTAGGTAGTGGTAATGTATTGAAGGTACAAAATTTAATGCATGAATGTTTAAGTTAAGATAAATATAGTTAGACAGCTATATTGGGGTTGGCTCTTTTGGCATCGAGCTAATAAATAGGTAATTAGATGGCTATGAGATTGATAAATCATATATTACATTTTACAAAATCATAGAAGAAGAGAGTAGTACCTATTGCTTTAGCTTTGTTAAGTCTATCAAATGCTAAGATAAATGTCATGGATATATTACATAAATTATCATATGATACTGATACATAAATAGCATATAGGGCTATCATATGTCTTGGATTAGTTGGTGCAGGAACTAATAACTCACGTCTTGCTGATATATTAAGAAAATTAGCAAGTTATTATACTAAATAATCATAGCCATTGTTGTTGATTCGATTAGCACAGGGCTTGCTGTACATGGGAAAAGGTATGTTATCGATACAGCCATATTATAGTTAAAGATTTTTGATATCAAAAGTAGGAATGTCAGGTCTTATTACATTTTTAGTATCACTTCTAGATATAAATGCAACTCTGCTTGGAAAATATCATTATTTCATATATTTCTTATCATTAAGTATGTACCCTAAGTTCTTATTTGTGGTAATCATAATATTATTTAGTTGAATGACAAGTTGTAACCGATGCCATTGAATATCAGAGTAGGACAAGCTGTTGATGTTGTTGGTCAGGCTGGAAAACCTAAAAAAATAACAGGATTTCAAACACATACGTCACCTGTGTTGATCGGTAATGGATAAAGAGCATAATTGGCTTCAGAATAATATATTCCTATTCAAGATTGTATTTTATAAAATTTTGTAATATTGAGAAAGAATCCAGATTATGTATAATAATAAAGGCCTAGAAAAAAGACTAGTATGTGATCATTATAAAATTAATTCAATATAATATATTCTTATCAATTATTTTATCATCATTATTGTGATGATGCTCATATTATATATAATAAAAGCTGCTAAAAAAACAAAAGAGATGTACAAACCTTTATGTAATTAATATTATGTACTGAAATATAATATTCTATTATACTATCATTATTATTTAAAGAGCCTATCGAATATTTTAATCAATCCAGGATATTTAATTTCTGCATGAAAGATGGTATTTTTCCAGCAAAATCCTATTTAAAACTATATTAATATATTATATTACGCCTTAATAGAGATATTTCTTCATGAAATTGAATATTCGATAGTAGATATTTAAAGGATGGTCCATGTTATTTTTTATTTCAATAAATAATTAATTTTACAAAAATGGGTTTAGAAATTATTATAGGTTTGGGGCTTATAGTAGCAATTATGATATGCCTAGTTTATTAAAGAAATTATTGATTTTTTCTGGACTATTTAAATTAATTTTAAATTATAAGCATTTAAACAATAGAAGGAATCCAACAAATACAGCATCTTATTTATTATTATCCTCTTTTATCTAATTTTAATAGCTTTATCTGATTTTCGCTAATATTTTCCTTGACATTTAGACATCTAGTTGAAATATTATACCTTTTAATACATTTTATATGATGTTTTTTTATTTCATTAGTTAATCGATAGTAAAATTGGTCTTAAAAAGTAGGTTAATTCCTATATTTTTATCTTATCCAACCAAATTATCATATACTTTAGTAGCAGTCTATAGCTATCCTTGGATGATATTAATAAGATCTTATTTTATTTATATTTTTAATAATATTTTATTATCTTTGTAATCTGTTGTTGTTATTGAGAAATAGGGGTTATCTTATAATGATTAGATTTAATTTAGTTCGAACTAAGATTTTAATTGTATAAAGAAATTTAGTATTTATTATTTTTTAGTGGATTTGTCAGATTGTAAAACTAGGAAGATATTTAAGTTTTATCGTTTTATGTTTATTTATTTTTGAAGGCTTTAGATTTTTTATTAACTTTTAGGGCCTTTATGATCAAATTATAATTTAATTGATATTCCATTAGGTTTTTATTAGCCTAGTTTTAATGAGCATTTAAATGAATTTTTATAGTCATTGCCAGAGGTTGATGTATCTGTATTTATTTTTTTTAATTATAAAAATTTCATGATGTTTTTGCCTATTTTAGCAGATTTTGATTTTAGATATACTAATCTACCTAATTTGCCTTTGAAGCCATTGAGCCACCAATATTTGAACTCTTATAAAGATATTTTACCATCTTTGTTTATATCTAATTTTTTAATTATCTTTTTGGCATCAGTTTATTATATTTTTTAGCCCAGTGCTTATGCAACTTTTATTAATTAGTGTAATTATATTGTGCCGTTGTTGTCTGTATCGAATGATTTGAATACTTTTTAGAGATCTTATTAAATTTGACTATTCATTTATTTATTAAAATATCTATTATCTATAATTCTAAATAATATTAAGTAAATATAAAGAATGATAAAATGTATCTATGATAAATAATCATTATTAAGTATTTTATTTATGATTGTTTAGATATTTATGATATATTTATGGTATATGTATATTGATTTGTCGATCAAATATATATGTAACTATTTTATATTATATTCTTAAAATATTTAAAAATAGATGAACAAAGACAAGGAAAAGAAGGCTGTTAAAAAGGGCAAAACAAAAGATACCTTCAGACAGTAACTCACTTAAAAACAAAAAAAAGATATAAAATAAGCTTTTGATTTATTCGATTCGGATGGTTCAGGGGTTATTGATATTAAATAATTAAAAGTAGCATTGAGGGCTCTTGGCTTTTAGCCAAAAAAAGACTAAATTAAAAGATTGATTTCGTAGATAAGTTCATAACAAAAAGAAAAAGAAAATACTAATTCAATAGACTATACATAGTTTTTACAGATTATGACAGCAAAGATGAATTAAAAATAATCTGAATAATAAATCACAAGGGCATTTCAATTGTTTGCTTTCGATGATAAAAATTTAATAACTTTTGATAATCTTAAAAAGATTGCTATAGAGTTAGGTGAAACAATGACTGATGATTAGTTAAAATTGATGTTGTCATAGGCGAATGGAGATAATAAAACATTTACTGTAAATGCAGAACAATTTGCACAGGTATTAACAAAAGCTACCAATCTATGATCATATATATCATACAAATATCATCAAATTAGGCATATATCATTCATCATTAAATCATTAAACATAAATTATCAATCATCGTGATCAAAATCATCAATTATCATCATTTAACATCGATCTTATGATCAAATCTTATCATCATCAAATATTATAGCAATTATTTCATATTATTATCAAATATTATGAATTTCATGTCTTATATTAATCAAATATAAATCAGGCATCTATCATCTAAAAAAAGGATAATTATAAATATATAGTAAGGAAAGTAGCAAAGGTAAATCAATGAGGTAAATAATTTTAATGATGATTTTAGAAATGGAGATTAATTATTTTAATGAAAAAGCGCATATTAAATATTATATATGTTACTTTATATATAATTTTTGATATTTTTGTTCTATATAACTAAAATCTATGTACATTCCACAAGGATTCAACCATCTCTATGGCATCCCTCTCATTATGGAAGTCGGCTCTTTAAATACTAAAATAGGCTTCGCTGGCAAAGAAAGGCCTGATGTTATCGCCCCTTCAGTAAGTTGAAATACATATAGTATGTTCAAGTAAATAAGAACACAGGAGAAAAAGTCTAATTGGACTTTCATAATGCCTACGCTAAATAAAATAGTGACCCTGAGAGCATCTTAGAAAATTGTTTTATCGATGATTGGTAAGGATTTCAAATCCTCACAGGATCAACTCTTGCTAAAAAAATCTTAGTAAATCCTTCATAGCATCCATTATTTTACATTTAACCGCCTCTAAGTAGTAAATAATATCGTCAAAAGTTGATTTAGTTGTTTTTTTAAGAGTACGAATTCAATGGTTTATTTATGCACAAGGCGCCAGTTTTATCAACATATTTATTTGGACTGTAAAGTTCATTAGTGGTGGATATTGGTGCATAGTACACGCACGTGGTCCCTGTTGTTTAAGGTTTTATTCATAACAAAGGGATCATTCGTGCAAATATTGGTGGATAAACAATAACAAGATAACTATATAAGCATTCTTTATTACAGGGCAATTATAAAAATAGTTATACAAATCAATAAAGGTTATCATCTAAAATGAACTAATGGTCTGCTATGGTAATATAGATATTATTTAGTAACTGATGAGATAAGTGAAACATCAATTTTGTCATTTGTTATAAAACAATAATGAAAATATGGCATATAATGAGCATACAGATAAGACTGCATTTGAATTGCCTGATAAGAATAAACTAATATTTGGTAAATAGTTATTTATGGCACCTGAGCTATATTTTAGTTAGAAGCATGATGATGGATTTAAAGGTATACAGCATATGATAAGTCAAAGCTTATAGAAATGTTAATCTGATCAAAGAAAAGATTTGATACCTAATATTCAATTGGTAGGTGGGGGATCTAGTTTTAATACAGCACCTTAAAGATTACAAAGATAGTTGTTGGATGTTGATTTTAATGGATGTGGATCTAAGATGAAGGTATTTACGACTAATTAAAAGGCTTAAAGGCCTATATCTAGTTGGTTGGGTGCTACTATAATGTCATCTATGCGAATATTTGATAAATGGGTGGTATCAAGGAAGTAATATTAATAAAATGGATTTGTGCAGGTTTAAAAAAGATTATGAGTGATAGTTATATTTATATAAAATTAATGTAATTAATAGTTCATCTTTAAAATAATATAGTATCTTCTAGAAAATATGATATTATTTTATCATATATTTTGATATATTTGATATATAAATCATATAATTTAGCATATACTTACATAATAGAGATATCTTTAATTATTTGCTATAGTTTACTATAATGTATAATGTATAATAATATTTATGTATAATATTAATTTAATGAGTCATTATCGTAATAAAAATATATATTAATCAATTATTCAATTATTTTATGGATTTTATATTTCTAACAGTTCCCACATATTCTCCTCTAAAGGATATCCATCAACCTTCAATTCTTAAATGCTATCTTTCATAGCTTTTTTTCTGTAAAATATTTTATCTAATGTCAATTTCAATGCATCGTCTAGCATCCGAGGTATTATACTCGCCAGCCATTTATTTGATAATTATATACATGGATTTGTATTGACCTATATCAACCATACATTTTTTTATACATCGATCATAAAGTCATATCCAAATATTTAGAAATGCTTAGATTTATCATTTATTTTATGTGAGAGTGGGTTAGTGGTTGCTAGGGATATAGTCTGATGCTTTTAATTTAGGGTATATAGTTTAGGGTTGCCTGCTTTTATTGATGTTTTTATTAAATGACGCATCTTATTTCTTAGATCTTATTATTTTATGTGATTGTTTTTGAAGAGATAGCTTAACGGGAGAATGTTGCCCTATGCAAATTATCCATAGTTCGATGTATGCTTTTGAACAGCATTATTGGTCAGATGGGTATATAAATTTTTAGAGTCGATTATGAATTTCTAACTTGATATTCTGATATATCCTTCTTTGAAAAAATATAATTCTTTGTTGTGGGTTAGCATTGCCCAAACTCTTATATCAAATTTTCGATCTTCTATCAGCATAGATCTTTATAGATACTTTTGTAAAATAAAACTGCTTTTTTAATTTTTTATAACTTAATTTTTTATCAATTATATAAATTATTCTATGGTATTGAATAGTTTGATGCCCCTTCCTCGATTTAAATCACTAGGTTTTAGTAGCCATAAATTTTTATCGCCATAAATATTGCAAGCGATTGGACTGATGTAAATACTTTATTTCTTTAGATTGCTCATATCCTGAAAATTATACATTGGCTTTAATGATGATATTATATTTTTATATAATATTTTTATTTATTACTTTTTACGATTGCCTTATATAGTATTGTTGTATTAATTTTTTTATTTTATATTTTTTAATGATGTGTTTTTTATTGCCATCTATTTTTTATATTTTTTAGGTGAGTCTAAAGTAATATCAAAATCGATATTTTGTTGACGGTTGTTTTTAGTTTTATTTTTTTATTTTTTGTATTATTAACAGGTGTTAGTTTATGATTATTGATAATTTTTAAGTTATGAGCATTCCCAATAAAACTGCACAAATTTTTTAATTTAGGACTATATATTATCAAAATTATTAAAATCTAATATAAATGACACTGGTACCATTTTATACATAAATTATTAATATTTTTAGCAGTAGTTTTTTAGGTTTTAATGAAGGTTGCCCTTGTCTGTTACGGCTTAGTGATTAGGTAGATGATTGATAAGCTGTTTGTTTGATGGATATGTATTTTGATATTTGTGGCGTGTTTGTTCCCACCTAAAATGATATATCGAATTATCTTTGATATGATATGTATTACTTGTAGGTAGCCAACCTTATCTTCTCGAGATTATCTTTTCCATTAGTTAGCTGTTATTGCCACTCCCTAGTATATAGTAATGTATCCCTTATATGATGTGATATGGCATCATATTTTTTTTAGGTATCGCTTTTAGATTAGAAATGTTAGATTTTGTCAAAATAGGGCTGTAGGTAGATATTGATTATTTATTTGATTGTGATAGTTATGTTTATAAATTTGTGTAATGTTATATAATTCTTGGTCGTTTTATTGTGCTTGTTTTAATTGTTCGATTTTATACTTATTTAGAGAGGCCTATGATACAGACAGGTTTCTTTTAGGATTGATAATTGCAGCGTTAGTATACACTCATTATGGGTTTTTTGAATATATTAAGAAATGGTATATCTTTATTGGTGTGTATGTTGATTTATGTGATTTGTGGGAACATGTTTTTGCCTTAGAGGCTTAGTTTAGGTGTGAAGAAGAGTTGTTTGGATTAGTAGTAATGATTGCGATTGATTTGAGATTTTATAGACATCTTACAATAAATAATTTATATTAAATTTTATTATTAATATGATAGGCAGTTACCAATTAACATCATCAATGCAAATAATCAAATAAACTAACATTACATTATAATAATTTTAATTAATCCTTAATAATAGTACAATAATTAGAAATTATGAATAAACATACCATATAACATATCATCTATCATGTCATCAATAATATCATCTATCAAAGCATTTATCATAGCATCTATCATATTATCTATCATATTATAAATATATTCATATGAATATACGTGTATAATTTATAATAGCTGATGATGTCAATGCGCATATTTATATTGATTTCCACATTATATCTTTCTATAATCAGACTGAGTTTTATATTAATTTATACAATATTTAATCACTTCATCTTTTATATTAATTTGATATTATAACAAGCTGTTATATGATTATAGATAAAAAGAAGAGAAATAGTTCAGCATCAAGATCAGTATTATAATACTAAATATAGAAATCCAAGAAATATAAAAAAAGTTAATATTCAGTCGATTTTAAATCTAAACCAATAGTAAATTTGCCTACAGAAGCAACTAAAATCAAAACTGATAATAGTTCTAGTTTAAATAAATCTAAACCTAGTAGAAAGACTTCAGTCAAATTACCAAAAAAACATACGTAAGTATATATAGATATAGTAAATCTAATAATAAAGATGCTAAAGTAATAATGATTGGATAAAGGATCCTAATAGTTTTTCAGTTTCTGTTGAGAGGAAGCAATCTTTGACTAAGATAAACAATTTTGAAGGGCATGCTTATAATGACTAATAGATATAAAAGAATATGTTTCGAGTGATGAAAAGAGTAAAATAAATAAGATTTCCATAAAATAATAATGTAAATTAATTATTGAAATATTTGGGTTGTATTAAAACTTGTTATTAAAGCATAGATGGTTCTCTTTATAACTTTCTTATGTAAATTCATTCATATTATATGCAACCCTTCTCACCCATTATATAGTTTCTAATACCTTATGATGATTTGATAAATAAAAAATAATAAATAAGCAAACAAATAGATCAGCAAATCTATCAAAATTAAAAATTATTCTAATAATTAACCCCAACTTAAGTTGAAATATTTAAACTCAAATAGAAAATATAAGAAAATCGTATCGAGATATAAAAGAAAAAGAAAAAGAAAATATAGCAATAGCAAATTAGATAATCTTCAAAGCAGTCATTTCTAAAAGATAAAGAGAAATAAAAAAAAAATTAAAAGATCAATATATAAACAGAAAATAAATTATATTCATAAAGTAAAAATATATAATAGGTAGAGAACGATTATTTTGTTGGTTAAAAAATAGAATATAATAGTAAATATTTGTGTATATAGACAAAGGATTTAAATTAGATTTATAAAATATAAACAAAGAGGCGCAGTTAGGATTTCATGATTAGTTTTATTCAAATATATAATAATTTAGTTAATCATGGAGAAATCAAGCACTTAGATAAAAAAGATTCTGATAATCACAATGATAATATATAAATCAAAAATATGTATAAATAATAAATCATTTCAAATATTTTAGATATTTAAAAAAATATATTTCTTCATAAATATAAAGATAAACGATATAAAATAAAATTATAGGCATTGTTCATATTGTATAAGTTAATATAAAAAGACATAAAAAATAATTTTCTCAATAAATGGAAAATTTGGAGGGTGAAAGACTTAATATATATTTATAGATTTAATAAAAATCTATAAAATTACCAATAATTTAATAAAGAAATCGAGTTAGTACAATAATTTCATAACTTATGACAATTTTTTGACAATTTTTTTTTGTTTTTTTTGAAAAAAATCATTAAATTATATAAATTATCATATGTAA
>Ga0169931_10004071_pt1 | contig 22907 bp, 13 predicted proteins | sample Kivu_15m_20L_FD_129675 | JGI IMG/M metagenome (GOLD analysis project Ga0169931, IMG submission 129675) | Freshwater microbial communities from Lake Kivu, Western Province, Rwanda to study Microbial Dark Matter (Phase II) - Kivu_15m_20L... | ecosystem: Environmental > Aquatic > Freshwater > Lake...
CCGGGTTGTCCAGCTCCGGGTCGTCCGGCGCCTGGGGTTCCATTAGGACCACCTGCCGCCCCTCTTCCACCCGGAAAACCTTGGCCACCAGCAAAACCTTCTGGCATGCGGGGGCGAATTTCCTCGGTGGACAGCACTCCGTCACCATCTTTATCGAGTGTCAAAAGAGATTTGGCAGCATTCTCAATTTCGGAAACTGAAAGAGTGCCATCTTTGTCCGTATCTAAGGCGACCATCACCGGTGGAATCATCATGGGACCGCCGGGCATTCCAGGACGCATGCCGGCTGGATCACCTTCTCCCCGCCGATTGAAAAAACCCGGTCGATCTTGGGCAGCGCGTTCCTCGCCTTGTCGCCCACCGCGCTGAAAACGCTCGCCGGCCCCTTGCCGCAAAGCGGGGCGATCACCTTCCGCAGGTTTATCCCCTTCCTCTTGGGCTCTCATACTGCTGGCAGAAGTCATAATCATTAGTCCGGCTACAATTGGAGTGGCCAAACTTCGTAAGAAAATCTCTTCAAATCGCTGGCGAAATGCTTTCGCTGTGCTGTTGGTTGCGGACATAACTTTTCATTCTCCCTTGATGATAAATGCTCGGATGATAAATGCTCGCGCGGTAACAAAAAGCAGTTTTGTCATGCCATTGTTGACGAGCCATGTGGGGCGACTGAGCAATTCTTGCTAAGCTCTTTCCAGTGCCTGTCCATTCCAAGCGTACAATTAGAGAAGACAACTGGCATGGCTACCTGAGGAAAATACCGACATTCGATCTTGGATATCCACAAGCGTTCCGAAATAATTGTTTCTAATTTCAAATTGTACGCGAGAATACTTTGCGGGTGAATCTAACAAGGTAACCTGAGTGGGTGGGTAATGGATTCTGGTTTTGCTTCAAGCGACCCGAAAAACGCCAAATCGGAGCCTAGTTCCGGTCCGGAATCCCGCGTACCAGCAGAATCGCTTTGCAGCGAACAGGAGCTGCAACTGTTGAATCAGCAGGGGGTTGCGGGGCTGGCAATTCTCTTCGAACGCTATCGTTCCCGATTGGAAAAAATCGTCGAATTTCGGATGGATGAGCGAATTAAACGTCGAGTCGATCCTGCCGATGTGCTCCAGGAAGCCTTTATGGAACTTTCGACGCGGTTGGCGGAATTCCTGGAGCGGCCGGGGGTTTCTGTATTCATTTGGATGCGTCAAAAAACAATTCAGAACTTGATCGACGTGCACCGCGAGCATTTTCGTGGCAAACGCGATCCAAATAAAGAACTCAATCAGGCACCTAATTGGAATAGCAACGAAACCGGTTTATCGATCAACGCCTTTCTCGCGGCCAGTATGACCAGCCCCAGTCAACACATCATCAAGGTCGAAGAAGTGCTAAAGCTTCAATCGGCCATTCAAATGCTCAATGAGCTTGATCGCGAAGTTATCGCCCTCAGGCATTTTGAACAATTGACCAATTTGCAAGTCGCCGAAGTACTGAATCTGTCACCGACGGCTGCCAGCAATCGATATATTCGAGCGATTTCACGACTGAGTGAGAGCCTGACGGACGAGTCTAGAAACCAAGGAAAGAATTGAGCAATGTCTTCGGAAGCCCTGCCGTCGATCGATTTATTGGTAGAAGAGTATTCGCTGCTTCTGCGACAGGGTAAAGTCGGTTCGGTCGAAGATTTTGTGTCGCGTTATCCTCAGCAAGCAGAGGCCCTACGAAGACTGCTGGTGGTGGTTGATATGGTGGAGCGAGCAGCTTTGCAAGCCGCCTCAAACCCCGACGAAACGAGCGATACCAAATTTCGGCAATTCGAAAAAGATATACCCCATAGCTTTGGCGATTTCGAGATCGTACGAGAGTTGGGACGCGGAGGGATGGGTATTGTCTACGTTGCCAAACAACGCTCGCTTAAACGCTTGGTCGCTCTAAAAGTTTTGCCAAGTAGCGGACCGCAGGCAATCAAAAATCGTCAAAGATTTCGTCGCGAAGCGGAGTCGGCTGCATCGCTGCATCATACAAATATCGTGCCTGTTTTCGGAATCGGCGAGCAAGATGGTATTTTGTTCTACGCCATGCAATTAATCGATGGTGTACCGCTTAATCACGTCCTGGACTTTTTGCAGAATCGTAAATCCGCCATCAAGGATAAAGAAAATCATGACACCCTTGATGAGCATTCGCCACAGTTGATTCCCGCTCAGGCGGTCGTCAAATTGTTTCAATCCGACGCTCGCGATATTGCCGATATTCTTTATCATGCGAACGCGATTCAAGGTGATTCAACGGAACGTGTCAAGCAAACAGCGGTGGAGTCAAGCAAGTCTAAATTTCTTGCATCGACAGTAACCATGGAACAAGGAGGAAAGCAATTTGGGGTGGCAACTCTGCAACATTCGAATGCCGAGCCCGCGCAAATCAATCCCAATTCACTGCTGGAAAATGATGGCAGCCAATCTGCCAAGCCGAACTCGACTCAAAGCAGTGTGTTGAGTCGTAAATCATTCGAACTCAATGCAACTTACTTTCGAAATATTTCTAGGCTGATAGCTTCCGCCGCAAACGCGTTACAGTATGCACATCAACAGGGTATTTTGCACCGAGATATCAAGCCAGGAAACCTATTGCTGGATCGAGATGCAACGCTGTGGATCACCGATTTCGGTTTGGCTCGACCGACAGATATAGCCGATGTGACTCAAACTGGAGAGATTGTCGGTACGTTAAGATATATGGCACCGGAGCAATTTCAGGGTCAAGCAGATCAGCGCACCGACATTTATTCGCTCGGCTTAACGCTCTTCGAACTGCTCACTCTGCAACCCGCAGTCGAGTTTGCTCAGGGCAAGTTGAAATATTTTAATTCAGATTCGGGAGAGTTGCAGCCAAGTTTTTCAAGGCATACCAACGTACCTCGCGATCTTCAGACGATATGCCTAAAGGCTTGTGCTCATGATACATCGCAGCGCTATCAGCATGCCCGCGAATTGGAAGAAGATCTTCGCCGGTTCTTGGACGATCGGCCGATTCTAGCCCGGCGCGCGACGCCGATCGAGAGATTCATTCGCTGGTCGCGACGCAATCCAGCTCTAGCAGGATTTATGGGGCTATCCGCAAGCCTTTTGATTTTAATTCTCATTCTGCAAGCGATTTCAAATCGAGAGAAACAGCAAAATATCGCCAAGATTCAGGAGGAGTATCAGCGGGCAGAAGAAAATGTAAAGCAGAAATCGCAGGCCTTGGAAGATGCGCGAGTTGCCACACAGCGGGCGGAAAATAATCTGCAGTTAGCCATGGAGGCCTTCGATAAGGTCGTTACCAATATCAGTTCCCGCGGGCTCAACATGAACTCTATCACGGAAATTGATGGCGAGAGTGAATTGGTATCTTTCGCAGATGCGGAATTGAATTCAGCTGATATCGAATTGTTAGATACATTGTTGTCTTTTTTTGATCGTTTCGCCCAAGAGAATGGAACGAATCTAAAACTGCAATCGGCAACCGCTAGTCGACGTGTGGGCGATATTCAGTTTCATCTAGGCAGGCTGCCGGAAGCTGAGAAGTCGTATCGCAAATCTTTGGAATATTATGAGGCTGCCGTCGTCAATGACGAAGATGTCTCCAAAGATTTGGCGATTGTCGAAGTATACACTCAGTTGGTACAGGTGAACGCTCGGCAGGGAAATATGGCCGTCGCTTTGGCAACACAGCAAAAAGCTCGACAGATTTTAGAGCGAAATCAACGATTAAAGAGCAGCGAACAAGGGAAATTTGCATTGGCTGTTCTACTCAATAACATCGCTTCTTCAGGATTGCGGATGGGAACCGATTTAAGGCCTCGCTCGCGACCTAACTTGTTCCCTCCGTTTCGACCAGCGATCGCGGGAGAGGCACCTCCACCTCCAAATAATGTACAGCCACCCGGGGTAGCGATCCGCATGAAACAAGAAATCGAAGCGAACAAAGAAGCGAGAAGAATTCTTATGGAACTGGTTAGCCAGAATCCGCAAACAGAGGCTTATCAAATTACCCTCGCCCAAAACTATCGCGATGAAGTGCGAATTTCAAGGTTTTTGCGAGACCCGTCTCAGGGCGATAAAGCTATTGCGGAGGCCATTAAGATTCTTCAAGAATTGCGAGCACAAAATCCAAATTCACTTTTGATTCAGTATCAGTTAGCTGAGACCTTGGGAACCCCTGTCTCAGGTAAGCCGGTTGAATACCAGCGGCTCAATGAAGCTTTACGGATTTGCGATCGACTCATTGAACTTCAGCCAAATATTCCTGAGTATAGAGCTCTCCGCGGAAGTCTGCTTGTACGCCAAGCGGGGTTGCGATTTGCCAATGGAAAAAGAGATGAGGCCGAACAATTATTGCAAGAAGCGATCGAGTACCAAAAGTCGCTGGCTGAACAATTTCCCGACGTGCTCATTTACCAAATTACTTATGCTCAAAGCCTTCAAATGCACGCGAACTATCTGGTCGATCGAGGCGATAGCCAGCAGGCATTAGCGAAAATCGATTTAGCCATTCGTTCTTTGGAAAGAATTCGCAAGAGTCGGCCACAACCCTTCATGCTACAGAATGTGATCAATCGATTGGTGGAAACCCGAAATTCTATAACCTCTAAATAATAATCGCGAATAAGAGTCTCCCCGAAAACCGCTAGCTGACGGCGTTAGCCACGGTTTTCACATGGGAGCGAAGAGTCACTTCGCTTGGCCATTAACCGCCTTCGAGTGGGTCGCAGTATTCTGGGGTTTCGCATAGGCTCGAACCGAAACTCGAAGTGGGGCTTGGATTAGGATTTGGGATCGGTTACTTTGAGGCCGAGTTTGTTCCATCGATTCGGGGGTTAAGCGACTATGGCAGGTGCGAGTTTACTAGCACTTTTCGATGATATCGTTTCTATCCTTGACGACGTAGCGTCGATGAGCAAGGTAGCTCTTCAAAAAACGGCGGGTGTCGTTGGCGATGACTTGGCTCTTAATGCAAAACAAATTATGGGCGTACGCGTCAATCGCGAACTGCCCATTGTTTGGGCGGTTGCCAAGGGCTCGTTGATTAACAAAATCATCTTGGTCCCCGCCGCATTGCTCATAAGCTACTTCCTGAAATGGCTCGTTGCACCACTTCTGATGATCGGAGGACTTTATCTTTGTTTTGAAGGGGTAGAAAAGCTTTTACACAAATGGCTGCATCCGGACGAACATGGGAAGGATCATCCGGCGGACAGTAAATCCGAGCCGGTCATCAAAGCGCCAACCGCGGAACTCGACGAAAAACAGAAGATTCGCGGCGCGATTCGAACCGACTTCATTTTGTCGGCTGAGATTATTGTGATCGCCTTGGGAACCATGGAATCGCAATCGATCGGCATGCAATCTCTCGGGCTCAGCACGATAGCCATCTTGATGACGATAGGAGTCTATGGGCTTGTTGCAGCCATCCTCAAAATCGATGACCTAGGGATTTGGATGCAAATGCGAGAGGGAACAAGCTCCGTAGTCCGATTTCAGCAGAAAATGGGACGAATGTTGGTAATCATTGCACCCTATCTGATGCGGTTCTTGGCAGTGGCTGGCACAGCGGCGATGTTTTTAGTCGGTGGAGGAATCGTTGTACATGGAATTGCTCCTCTAAACCACTGGCTCGAACATACATTCGAACCTCTCCAGCATATCGCACTGGTTGGAGGATTTGCTTACTGGTTCGCCGAAGCATTATTCAATTTGGTCATTGGTGTCGGCGCAGGATTAATCATCGTCCTCGTACTCAATTTGGGTCGAAAATTACTCAGCCGCAAGCACGCCAAGTGAAATCTACTTCACTGCATTTGAATGTGAATTTGACCTGATCCCATGGGCCTTTTCTATTTGTAAAAAATTTTATTCGGCCTGCTGGTCAAAACTATATTTCTCGAAAGGCCAACTTCAGCTAAGTCCAAAGGCTTTCTGCATTTGTTGTCGCACCAGCGTGAGGCGTTCCAGTCCACCTCCAGAAACCTCAGCAGTAGCCCAACCAGTGAATCCGATTTCATCGAGACCCTTGCGAACTTCATCCCACGGTACATCGTCTTCGGCCGAGGTTATATCCACGAATTTATTCTTCTCGCGACTGAAGCCTTTCACGTCGAGCTTAACTGCTCTGCGGCCGAAAGCTTTGAGCCATTCTCTTGGTTGACCATACTTCCAATGATTACCGATGTCGTAGTACATCCCTACCCAGTTGCTATTGAAGCTGTCAACAAATCGAATAAATCGATCTGCCGTTTGCTCTGGAGGAGCATCATGGTCATAGTGCATTTTATTCCAAACGTTCTCAAATAAGATCATTTGCCCCAGCGAAGCGGCGAGCGGAAGCAGCGACTTGATTTGTTCGCTGGCACGAGCTTCAATTTCGCTTTCCGGACCATCATCACCATGACCAATGACGATGAGAACGCCGCTGCCACCGACGGCATGGGAGACGCGAAGGCAATGCTCGATATTAGATCGCCCCTTAAGTCTTTCCGCTTCTTTCGCGCTAGTTAAACGCTGCGACCAATGTTCATGGTTGATTGCGTTGTGGGCAAAGACTCCCGATTCCAAGACAGCTTGACGAGCTTCTTCGGTCGTGTAGCCGCCAGCTTCATCGAAGTCTACTCCATCGAAACCGGCTGCCGCTGCGAGTTTCAGTCTTTCCGTCAGAGATAGATCTTTACCCCCTTCTTTGCGAGTAATCATTCCAAGTTTGCAGGAGAGCAATATGCGTTTGCCACTGGGAGGAACGATGATCTGCGAAGCGGCCGGTTTTGTCTCTTCAGCCCGTGTGGAACTGACAAGGCTTGTGGCGGTTACAGCCGCGGCACCAAGTCCCAAGAAATGACGACGGCCCAACAAAGATTCAGGTAGAGGCATGTAGAAACCTTAGGAGATTTTAGGGTGGAGAATAAATCAAGGGAAAAACATATTATTATTGTAAGCCGTTCACGGTCAACTTCGAGGCTCCAAGCGTGTTGAAATTCTGCGGTTGGTTTCCATTAGCGCCTGCCGGAGCGGGTTTTTGCAAGTACTCAGGAAGAGTAATTTGCCCGAAGAACTTCAGGTTGGGAGCGGCACTCGCTTTGGCCAAATAACTTTCAACAGACTCATCTCCAGAAACCATAATCATGCCCGGTATATTGCTCGCGCCTGATTGCCAAATCGTTTGGCCTTTATATTGCAACGCTAGGTTGCTGGCATACGATTGCACGATGTGCGAACCGGCCAATCGGTACGAGACCGCTTCCTGCTTGGGGCCTGTGACCGATGCGACGACTTGAACCTCGGCATTGGCAGCAATCTTCAAGCCAATTTTTCCAATCGATTTTTCTAAGCCCGATTTCACTTCAGCCATGTACTGTTGAGGGACTCCATTTAGATTTAAGCTGACCGACGCGCCGGGGCGCACGACGAACAGATCTGACTTTTTCCTTGCGGCATCGAACATCGCGAGTGCGGCTGGAGTTGGCAGTTTGGTTGGAAATAGCAATCCACCTGCATCGGAGTTGCAGCACAAAAAGGTGTATTCGCCATGTGACGAGGTGGCGTGTACATCCAAAAGTGTCCAGAGCTGAATTCTGGTCGGCCAATGGATGAGCACTCGATTATCGAACAAAACGTACTCCTCATCGGGGAACGCAAACGCATTGCCAACGTTGGCACCTGGAAATGTGAGTTCTTGGATCCATTCCTTCTTTTCAACATCAAGAATCAAGACACGATCCCAAGCTCCCAGGGCAAGCTTTTTACCCGAGGGGCTGAAGGCAACTTTGGGCCACGGCAGGTGTCCCTTATCTTGAATGGAAATCTGGCCGAGGACTTCACCGGTATCCGTCTTCAAAACTAATATTTGGCCCGAGTGGACAAAAGTGATTAAGCTCTGGTCCGAGTTACAACTAAAGGTAGGTGCTTCGCCCAACTGCGCATGCCATTTGGGGGCGCGACTCGACGCATCAAAACACGCCAAATGCCCTTTAACGCTGCAAAGCAAGATCGAATTCGATGGGAGAGCGATTGCAGAAGCGATATTCGCCGCTCGTGGATCTGATTGGCGTCCCCCTTTGGAATCGGCTTGAAGATCGCTTTGGAAAGGTTGCCAAGATTCTCCCTGGGTCACCTTTTTTCCTTTGATCGTCCATTCCTGCAACGTGCTTGGACCGTCCGTTTTGTCGTCTAAACCCAACATTAGAACAGTCGTTCCATCATTCAAAAGGCAGAGCGGTTTCATGTTGGCTTCGACCGCTTCCGAGGAAACCATTTTTCCAGTCTCAAGATCTCCGATGGCCAACCGTGTCAGTGGAGTTGGAATCGAGAAACTGGTGGTGTAACCGATGGCAACTTTCTTCGCGGATAGGTTGACTGCCAGCGGATGAATGTTTTCAAAAAAATGTCCCTTTTTCGGCAAGGGGATCTTCTTGGGTTCGAAGCCAATGCCGGCATTCTCGGAAACCTTTATTTCCCAACGATCGCCACCAAGAATCTCAATCGTCTCAACTTCGGACCAATCGATGGGACCGGTGCTAGCCTTACGAGGTTTCTCACTTTTGCCACTCGGTGACTTGTCGGCTGCAGAGTCCTCTTCCTCCATTTCGCTAAATGGATTGGCTGCTTCCATCCCTTCCAAAAAGGCTTGATCCTTTTCTGAAAGTTTCGCGATGGGAATCGTTAATTTACTCCCATCCTCTTTCTCCAAAATGACTTTGGTCCCCTTCATTTCGATAAATTTGGCGGTGACTTTGAATTTGCCCGTCGTGTCGGTCCAGACACGCGTCTCATCAGCCATTAAAGGGAACGCAAATAAAGAGAGAGACGTCGCTACAAGGAAGAGGAATTTTATGTTCCGGTTCATAATGACTACAACTCAATCCAATAATGTTTACGAAGGGAAAATGAATGGGGGAAGCTGAGAGCATAATCGCTGACGATTGTTGATGCCGAGTTGTTGTGTACACATCAGCGTACTGCCGAACACTCTTAGACGCTTCGCAATCCGTCCTCGAATATGTTGATCAACTCCCTGATTGTAGCGAAAATTTCCCAGAAAGAAGAACCCGATATTCAAATAAGCGATAACGATTTCTTAACAAATTCGATTTCCCAAGGTTGAATTTTGATCTTTTTGAGCCAAAAACCAACGGATTTATCCTCGATTACCGCGATGTGGTTCGAAATTTGCGTCCAGAATTTACAAAGTAGCGATGCCGTTTTAGGCCGCTTGAATGCATGAAAGTGACTTGCCCAACAATGGCATTGGAAGCTTTCAATCGCTGCGTTTGGTCAGTTCGATGCAAACGCATTCCTCGTCATTGCGCACATACATGCGCCCATTGGCGAATGCGGGTTGGCACCATACAACGGATCGACCAAATGCGGAGTTCGTAGGTTCCAAAATTTTGGCTCGATCGATTTCGCGGAAACCTCGAGCGTCGATCTTGCCGAGGATCAATTCTCCCGTTTCTGCAAACATGTAAAAAACGTCTCCGTTCTTGACAAGAAAGGCGGTGGCCGAGTTAAGTGGGCGTTTACCGAGGGGTTGGGTGGTCTCCCACAGTCGCTGACCGGTTGGGATCTGCACGGCAGCGAATTCTCCTGATTCATGGAATCCATACATGACATCGCCATCGAGAAACGGTTGAACGTTGACAGGTGAAATACCTTTCTTGGCAGTATCGCGCCAGAGTAATTTTGCGGCTGGTTTTTGCGAATCCAATTCGAGCATCAAAGTATGTTTGGCAAAGCCTCCTACGAAAAGATATTTATCCGAGTGAACGGGCATCATGATGATAGAACCGTTGTTGGCGGTATACTCTTCCGTCCAAAATTCTTTGCCACTTTCGGGATCGACTGCAGCGATCCAATTCGGGCTCATCAGAATGAGTTGTCTTGTTTTGGCAGCTTGGATAATCACCGGGGGCGAATACCCTTGTTCGGTTGCAGTGCCATAACGCCACAATTCCTCTCCTGTCAATTTATGGAAAGCAACTGTGTGCGTTCCTTCTCCACCAACAATGCATATCAATTTTTCTCCATCGATTAGCGGGTGGCTGGCGTAGCCCCAGATTGCGGACTTCGTGCGATATTTGTCTTTGAGTGAATGAGACCAGATGATTTTGCCAGTTTCTCTTTGGAAGCACCACAAATGTCCTTCGGCGCCCAAAGCGTAGACAAACTCTCCATCAACGGTTGGCGTGCATCGCGGGCCGGCGGGATAAGAGATTGAATAAGTGACCGGATATTCGTGCTTCCAAAGGATTTTGCCGTCGGCAGCATTGAGACACAGCACGCGTTCCTTGCCCGTAAATTCTGAGCGCGAAAAGTTATCGGTGCGAACTTGATCGTCGGTAACATAGTCGGTGAGATAAAGTCGATTTCCGACCACGGCGGGTCCCGAGTATCCACCGGCGACTGGCATTTTCCATACAGTTTTTGGGCCACCCTCGGGAAACTTGGTGAGCGCGTTGGGGCATGACCATCGATTATCGCGCGTCGGGCCCAGCCAGTGCGGCCAATCTTCAGAATAAATGGTGTCCGTAAATGGGAGCGACCATAAAAGAAAAACTAAAAGCAACTGCGGAGCGGTTCGTAAATTGCTGGGCATCGAGCCATTTACCTCAGGTGTTTGTTTATTATGCTGAACGGCCATGCAAAGATTGCTCCGTCAGTTTTGTCCTGTTCGCAAATGATCACCAAAATTAATCGCCGACAGCGTCATTATCGTGTCGAAGATTCCGATTTCCAAGTACACGATTCCTCAAATGGATATAGCGGCAGCCGTCGCTGTTGGAAAGGGAAAGAAAACAAATCGGCGCTAGTGGATCCGGGCGTATTGACTCGAATGAACTCATCGCACACTTCTTGATAAGCGGCGACAGGAGCATGGACGCCTTTGGCAACTAAGACACGAAATTGGTGTGGATCCAAACCACAGCTTTTTATTTGTTCCAAGCTGAAAGGAACCATTCGTTTACTGGTGATCAGCAGCGTAAGTTCCCCCTGATGGGTTTTTACCACCACGGATGAGCCTTGATCAAAATCTACGATCCCTCCATGTCTTGGCAATGGTTCTCGAAATTTTCCATCATGAATGGAAAGGACATCGACGGTCAAGGCTAACGGTTTACCATGGAGCGTATCAGACTTTCCGCCGAGTTGTAGTTTTAATTGGCTACCTATTCCATGTTCGATGGCCTGTGCGACAACCTCCGGATCGTAAATGCATACAAAAGATTTACCAACCGAAGTTGAATTTTCCAAAAGAGCTCGGGCTAATGTCGTGCCATCGGCGGCCGAACCTCCGCCGACATTATCGCCCATATCGAGCAAGCAATATCGTTTATCGGGATGGCTGGTCACGATTTGAATTGCTTCGGTTATCGAGATGAGCACGCCTTGCAACTCACTCCGCTTTTGCCACATCGCTTCCGCTAATTCATCAGCGGCTTGTTGAGCCAGCGTTTCATTTCCGTCAGTGATGGCCAATGCGGCAGCGCCCATTTTGGGCACATCGGAATAAGGGAAGCCCAGGAAAATACTGTTTGACAAAATGCGAGCGTTTTGTCTTTGCGTATCCGCTTGGCGAAATAAGCTGGCGAGCGGTTCGGCAGATGTCAATTGCCGTTCGATGTTGATCACTAAAGATGGAAAGCTAGCCCGCATGATCGGCCGAATGTTTCCACGGAGCGTTTGCAGCAGCATGTTAGCAGCCTCCTCTCCTCGCTGTCTTTGATCGAGATGTGGATTGGTGCGATACGCGATCAGAGCCGTGCATGCCTCCACCATTCGCTTGGAAAGATTGGCGTGGGGATCTAGTGTGGCGATCATTGGAACTCGCTCCCCAATCGCGGCGCGAACAAGAGTCAGCCAATCTCCGTCGGCATCCGGAAACTCTTCAGCAACCGCTGCGCCATGCGCTGCGATAAGCAGGCCATCCAGCGGGGGAGTATTATCGATAGCCTGCAAAATGCGTTCGGTGAGTGCGACAAAACTGCTCTTTTCAATAGGCCCGGATGGAGTTGCTCGATAGACAACCAGCGGTACAAGCTTAATATTCAAATCGGTTGTTTGCCGCAGTGTACTGATGAATCCACCGATCTCATGATGGCTATCGGAAAGCTTTTGCAGGATGGAGTCGCCCTCCAAAAACAAATCGGCTCGAAAGTTCGCGAGCATCGTTTTTTGGGCCACAAATGTATTGGACTCGTGCAAGAAGCCTAAAATACCTATTCGCATGGCAATTCGTTCCTAACTCCAAACCCAGTGGTGTTGCTTCCAGCGAGCGCAGCATCAACAATAGACAAGCTGGTAGGCGGTCGCCCGAATTGAGCGATGCGTGAGTATGTCCTACCAAAGTGCAAAGAACAACCTTACCCGCCCTAACATTCTCTCCGTTCATCAGGTTCTATGCGATACAGCTTTTCTGATATTCGTGCTCAGCTCTATGCGGCAGTTGTTTGCGATGCATTAGACCAAGTCGGTTTATTTCGCCAATCGCCGAGAGTATCCCTACCGTTGCATACAGCGGCAGAGCGTCAGGCTGTGCTGGTCGGCCGCTGCAAAACGACTTTGTGGGCTGATATGGCACATCAAGATCCAGATCCTTACGCCTTGGAGTTGAAGGCGGTCGATTGCTGCCAACCGGATGATGTCTTGATTGCGGCAGCTGGTGGATCTATGCGGTCCGGTATTTGGGGAGAATTGTTGACAACGGCTGCCAAAAATCAAGGCTGTATCGGCGCGATTGTGGATGGAGCGATTCGCGATGTTTCAAAAATCTCCGCGATGAATTTTCCTGTTTTTGCCAGGGGGCGATGCCTTTACGACAGTCTCAATCGCCAACGTGTGATCGATCTCGATGTTCCGGTTGAGATCGATCAGGTTGTTTTTAATCCCGGTGATCTGGTGATCGCGGATGCCGATGGAGTTGTGGTGATACCGCAGAGCGTCGAAGAACAGGTTCTTGAGCTCGCCTTTGCCAAAGTGCAAGGAGAAAACAAAGTTCGAGACGCGATACGCCAAGGTATGTCGGCTGTCGAAGCCTATCGAACGTTCGGCGTACTCTGAAGTTTTGGAATAAAGGAACTCTCAATGGCTGAATCAATTTCGCGCCGAGAATGGCTTCAAATGTCGCTGGCAGCAAGCGGTTCACTGGCGACGCTGCCCGCGTGGCCTACGTGTGCCTATGGCAAATCCTGCGATAAAAAGCGAGTCGCGGGCGTCGTTACGATTTATCGTTATAATTCCCATTCCGATGTTATTTTGGGAAAGATCCTTGAGGGTTGGAAGCAGGATGGAGGGACGGGACCGCAACTTGAACTGGTCTCGTTGTATGTCGATCAATTTCCCGCTGATGACATGTCTCGTTCTTTAGCCGAGAAATTTGGCTTTCGCATTTGCGGAACGATTGAAGAAGCTCTTACTTTGGGCGGCAAGCAACTCGCGGTCGATGGAGTGATATCTATCGGCGAACATGGCGATTATCCCTGGAATGAAAAAGAACAACATCTCTATCCTCGACGCCGCTTTTTTACTGAAATTGCAGACACCTTTGAGAAGTTTGGAGCTGTGGTGCCAGTCTTTAATGACAAGCATCCAGGTCCACAATGGGAAGATGCGTTGTGGATGTATCGCCGTGCGCAAGAACTAAATATTCCTTGGATGGCGGGCTCTTCACTCCCTGTCAGTTATCGCCAACCCGATTTAACGTTGCCCTGGAAAGAAAATGTTTCCGCCTGCGTTGCCATCGGCTATTCGGGACTGGATATCTATGGATTTCACACGCTCGATTTTATGCAATGTTTGCTTGAACGGCGGAAAGGTGGCGAAACGGGAGTCGAGTGGGTCCAATGTCTCCCAACAAACAAAATCGCGGAATATATCGCGCAGGGTTGGATCGATTCTCAGTTGCTGGATGAAGCATTAAAAGTTACCAGTGGCGATCGAAAGAAACTTCTTGAAACTCCCCCGGCCGATGGTGCACTGTTCATCATTCAGTATCGAGATGGACTGAAGGTACCCGCGCTCATGTTGTCGGGAAATGCGCAGGCGATCGGCGCGGCCGTGCGCACAAAAGCTGGTCAAATCCTCGCAACTCGCACCGAGGAAAGACCCGATCCTCGCCATCCCCATTTCGCTTACTTGCTCAAGGGGATTGAGAAAATGTTTTATTCAGGAAAACCGAGTTATCCGGTTGAACGCACCCTGTTGACCGCTGGCATGTTGGATCGGCTCTTAACGTCGCGACATCAAAGCAACCAACGTCTGGATACACCTGAACTGGCTATCGCCTATGAGCCGGTCGATTACGGTTACGCTCCTCATATAGAATTGTGAAATCCATGACATCTTGGCTTACCGTCAATTATATTATCCTGCGTTGCCAGCTAGCATGTTTCGCCGCCATTATGTTGCTTCTCCCATCCTTGGTTCACGGTCAAGCGTTGGAACAATTGAAATATAATCATGAAGGATTATTGGTTGATCTCGGGGTAGGCTTATGGGCTTGGCCAATTCCAATGGATGTGGATGGAGATGGTGATTGGGATCTTTTAGTTTCTTGCCCGGATAAGCCATCCAATGGAATCTGGTTTTTCGAAAATGTGGATGGTGATACTTCAAAAAATCCGCTCCCCAATTTTCGACCAGGCCGAAAGATCAGCAGCACTGTGCATTATGTGATGCCCAGTTACGTCGGAGATCAAGTTCGAGTGATGAGCCCAGGTTTCGAGTATGTAGACTTCGCTAAAACGGGTACCGAGATCAAGAAGGCGATGCCCGTATCTGCGAAATTTTACATGCCCCAAGGAACGCAAGCGAAAGGACCCAAGGTTCGGCACAATCAATGGAGATATGTTGATTACGACGGCGATGAGAAGTTGGATTTGGTGGTAGGCATCGAGGACTGGAGTTATTACGGGTGGGATGATGCTTGGAACGCGGAGGGCGTTTGGACCAATGGTCCCCTCCATGGCTTCGTCTTTATTTTCCGAAACGTCGGTTCGCTTACAGAGCCAAAATATGCCGAGCCATTTAGGTTACAGGCGGATGGGGCGACACTGGACGTCTTCGGTTGTCCTTCTCCCAATTTTGTCGACTTCGATCATGATGGCGATCTCGATCTGTTATGCGGCGAGTTCCTGGATCAATTCACCTACTTTGAGAATATCGGTACCAGAAGCGTACCGAGGTATCGCCGAGGGGAGCGTGTTCAGACCGTGGCGACACAGAACTTGAGTATGGATTTGCAAATGATCGTCCCTATCGCAATCGATTGGAATAAAGATGGGGAGTGCGACATGATAGTTGGAGATGAGGACGGCAGAGTTGCATGGATCAAGAACACCGGCCGCCTTGATGCGCGGCGAGTGCCGTTGTTTGAAGAGCCAATCTATTTCAAGCAACAAGCGGAAACCCTCAAAAGCGGTGCACTGGCGACACCCTTTCCATTTGACTGGGATCATGATGGGGACATTGATATCCTTGCAGGAAATACTGCGGGCTATATCGAGTGGTTTGAAAATTTAGGCCGCAATGAGGGGGGCGGATTTTGCTGGAATGCGCCGGTTCGACTGCAAGTTGAGGGGCGTCCTTTTCGCATCATGGCAGGCCCAAATGGAAGCATTCAAGGACCTGCGGAAGCGAAGTGGGGTTACACCACATTTACCATTTGTGATTGGGATCGTGATGAACTTCCAGACATTGTATTTAATTCCATTTGGGGAAAAATACAGTGGCTCAAAAATGTCGGGACTTTGGATGAGCCTAAACTTGCTGGGCCTCGATCGGTTGAAGTCGATTGGAAGGAAAATACTCCCAAGCCCCTATGGACATGGTGGAAACCGGAGGAGGCGGAGTTGGTTACACAGTGGAGGACCACACCCATCGGAATCGACTGGGATAAGGATGGTTGGATGGATTTGGTCGTGCTGGATCCGGAGGGCTATCCAGCACTTTACCGCCGTCGCTCCGAAGATGGACGACTCGCTCCGCCGGAACGTATCTTTGTGGATTCGGCTGGGGAACCGCTCCGTTTTAACGATCGCACCGCTGGCGGAAGTGGAAGAAGAAAATGGTGCTTCACAGATTGGGATCGAGACGGCACGCTGGATATCTTGCTGAATTCCCAAAACGCAGATCTCTGGAAAGGGTTGGGGGAGCATGAGGGAAAATGGCGGTTTCAGCACGTCGGGAAACTTGCACCTCAGAATATCGAGGGGCATGATGTAAGCCCATCGACGGCCGATTTTGACGCGGATGGTTATGCCGATTTTTTGGGTGGAGCCGAAGATGGACGGTTTTACTATCTTCGCAATCCAAACGCTCCAAAGTAATCTATAGTATTGAAATAAATGCTCTTTACCCCTTCATTTGGCTGGACGGCTTACCATGACTCATTCGATCGAGGCGATCGGAATCTTCGAGGTCTCAGGCTTTACGCCTGCGATGGTAGGGCTCGATGCCATGGAAAAAGGGGCTCAGGTTCGCGTAATCCAAGCGGAACTGAATGATTTTCTTGGAACGGTCATCAAAATTGAAGGAAGTGTTGCCAGCGTGCGATCGGCACTCGCTGCCGGACAGCAAGCAGCGCAACGCATGGGAGCCAAACCGATTGTCTCGATGCTCCCAAGACCAGATGGCGAGGCTTTGTCCAAAGGCATCATGAGCAAACAAGAGCGGAGTCCATTACTTGACCAAAATGTTGTTCTAGATATCCATACAGAAACCTCGCCGGCTGGCAACAGCAGCAACGGCCTTCAGGAGAATGCGATGAGTTCGAATGCACTTGCGTTGGGTTTCATTGAAACTCAGGGATTTACAGCGGTATTTGAAGCGATTGACGCCGCGTGCAAATCGGCCAATGTCGAAGTAGTTGCTAAAGAAAAATTGGGTGGAGGCTATATCACGGTGGTTATTCGCGGCGATGTCGCCGCTGTGTCTGCAGCGATTGAGTCTGGAAAATCTAAGGTAGAAGGGCTCGGGAAATTGATCGCTGCTCATGTTATCGCGCGGCCAAGCGCTCAGGTCATGAGTTTGTTGCCCAAATAAGTTTTGCTTTTATTGGAACCTCGACGGCAGTTCCAAAAGCACTCTTATCTTTTGCTTGTCTATGGGATTAAGACGCTGATACAAAAAAACACCCGCCGATTTCTCGGCGGGTGCTTTCGCTTCTCACCAAACCTACCTGCTGAGTGTTTTAGGGTGAAACACCAGCTTGTCGCTCTTCTTCTTCTTCTCGAATGAGGATTCGAGGCGTTACGGTCATCATGGACGTGTTGGTTTCGCGACCGATACCAACGTTCTTGAACAAGCGATTGATGTAGGGGATCTTGCTGAGCATTGGAACACCGCGTTCGATTCGGTTTTCACGCAATCGTTTGATACCACCGAGCAAGATCGTACCGCCGTCAGGAACGTTCACCGAAGTTGTCACGCTGGTAAAGGCAAGTTCAGGCTGCTGAACTGTCGTACCTTCCACTACATCTTCCTCGTCTTCACGATCGATGATGTTGCCGTCTGCATCTCGAACGACCGTACCCGAATTGGATGTTCTACGACCTTCGAACGTGAAGGTTCGCACTTCGCCGATTCGGCTGAAGTTCGGCAGCAGGGTCAATCGCACAAACTGCTTGTCTGGAGAAACCACCGCTTGAACATTCAACTGTGTACCTTCATTGAGCACTACGATGATCGGTTGCTGGGCGACAGCGAAGTCACCAACCACAGGTACCAAGCCGACCACGAATGGGCGTTGTGTCTGGTCTGTGATTGTTGCAAACTGACCGTCATACAAAGTTACCTTGGGAGCTTGCAAGACGTTGGTTCGGGTATCGCCTTGAGCGGCTTCCAAGAAGAAGAACATTTCGATGTCGCTTAAGATCGCGAATCCGAACTGGGCAGCTTCGTTCGGGGTGAAACCACCGACCTGTGGAACCGCGGATCCGAACGAGTCCTGAGAAAATGCTAGGTCCAAGTCAGCCGTTGGAGTTCCATCCCGGTTGAGACCAACCGTAACGCTTGGGCCCTCATCATCCGTTGGCAGTGACGTCACATTGTCGTCGATGCGGAAGTCAAAGTCGACCCCGATTCGCTCGAAGAAGTTATCGCCCAAGCTGATGAATCGCACTTCGATTGTTACCTGCACGTTTTGCAATGCTCGGAGAGCTTCCAGCAACGCCTGAATTTCTTCGTGAGTTTCTTGCGGAGCACTGATCACCAGCGACAAGTTACCCGGATAGGCTTGCATGGTTGCATCGCCCGATTCCCATAGGTCAGGATCCACCGTCTGCTGAATCAACTGCATCAACTGGCTGAAGTCGGCCATGGAGGCACCGCCACCGGACCCCAAACCACCCAGCGGAGCATTCTGCTGTTGAGCAAATCCGCCCATGATCGGATTACCGATTCCCATTTGCGGTCCTACTCCACCCACCATTGGACCACCACCCATTGGCAATCCCAGTCCGGGCATGCCAGCCATCTGAGCCAACACGTTGTTGTTCGGGTTCATCGAATGGCTGCGATTGGAGACCATCTGGAACGGTGATACATCATTGGTCTGCACTAACATCCGGTTCCCTTGGGTTTGGTAGGCTGCCTGAATGGCTCCTGCCATACCTTGAGAATAATCCGTGATGAAGTTCGGAATAGGTACGACCAAGTCTTTCACATTGTAGGTCCGTGGAGCGACGTTGCGACGAATGCGATCACGGCTCGTGATCAACAACACATCGTTCCGAACTGTGTGGCCCAAGTTCAATGGTTCCAACAAGAGTGTCAGGGCGCTCTTGAGGGAGATAGGGCTATTCAAATTCAGGGTGACCGTTTGGTCCGATGGAAGTGCTTCTGCCGACAAACCAAGTGGATCAATGTGAATTGGAATACCAACCATTTGGCTCAGCAATTCCATCGCTTCAGCCAAAGGCTTATTGCTGAACTGTACGGATACCTGAGTATTCAATTTGTTGTAAATAGACTTTTCCAATTCGGTCATTTTGACGATGCGATCGTCCTGACCGCTGCGGAGCTTTTTTATCTGTTCCCAGTTTTCCGCATCAGGGAAGACCAATGGATTGCGGTCATCAAACGGTACGGACGACTCTTCAACGCTCAGCATACTGTCAGCAAATCCGAGTTCCTTCGCCGAAGCAGTCGCGCTATTTTCTTTGATACGACGCGAAATACGCGAAAGTTGATACAAAGAGATTGCGATCTGAGAATCAGGATCGAGTTCTCGAACCTGTTTGGCGATCTGCTCCGCTTCTTCATAGCGTCGCTGTTCCATCAGGTCATTGAACTGCTCGACCAAGGTCGCGATCTCGGTATCGAGCTTCGCTCGACGCTCGCGCTCCATATCGAGTTCAGCTAAGATGCGACGATTGTTCTGATCCAGTTCGATGTTAGATCGGTTCTGATCGATGTACTGCTGCTGAGCACCAATCGCTCGATCAACCATGGTCAAAAATTGTTTTCGAGCAGGAGCATCCAGTTCAGCTTGCGCAACTCGCATGCGAAGTGAATTCAATCTTTGCAAAGAACCGAGCGGATCCGACTCTCGGCTTCGCTCCGACTCAGCCATCTCGCCGGTTACTTCACGGAACATTTTCTGCCGAACCGCAGCTTGCTCATCGGTAATTGGAGTGCCTGCTGCAGCTGGTAGCTCGCCCGTATTTCGAGCCGATGGAGAATTGAGCAGCATTAATTTTTCACGCAGCTGCTGACGAACGATCGGGTCCATCCGAGCTTCTTGCTTCCATGCTTCCGAAAACTTTTGCAGTGCAACTTCGCGGTTGCCGGCAGTCAAAGCTTGCAGACCTTGTTCGTAGAGCGCTTCGCCTGACGCCACCTGTCCGCTGGCATCGCCTTGTGCGGACGCGAGTTGCGTGGCCGACCGGTCTTGCTGTGGATTGAAGACGCCCTGCTGAACGCCTGTGGGATTTTGCGCAGGTTGCGCCGCGGGGAATTGCCCGCCGGCGGGCATTACGGCGCTAGGGCCGGGGAAATTCGGTATGCCTGCAGGGAAATTCGGTATGCCTGCAGGGGCTTGGGCCGGTTGGATCGCTCCCCCCTGTTTCATAGCTGTCAAGTCTTGGCGAACTTTCTCTGTGGAATCGGAAAGGCTACCTACCAAACCCTGTGGGCGGTATGGGACCTTTTCGGCGGCAGCCACCAATTGCTCAGCGGCAACCACATCGCCAGCTCGCATGGCAGCACGGGCTTGCAGAAGCAAACCTTCATACTGCTGCTGTGGGCTAACGGCAGGTGCTTGCGGCTGCTGGGCAGCCAGGCCACCGCTCCCGCTGGTGCCTGTGGTTGGCAAAATAGCTGGACCGGCAAACGCGGCCAGTCCGGCAAGCCAACCAAGTTTCTGTGTGAATCTGGTGACTTTCACGCGACACTCCTTCTTCGCAATGTCAGGATCTCGGACTGCCGGCGGGTGATCAAACTTAGAAACCACCAAGCTGGCTGCCAAAAAATATGGATTACACGAACCGGTTTTCTGTAAATTCATTCTGATCTGTAGCGGAACAGTCCGTTATGCCACTACCGATTCAGTCATTCGGTAAGTACGTGCGGATGACGTTGTAAGTCAAGCCCACTCTATCGGCATAATCGGTACAATCGCGACTACTGCTACAACCCGATATGCAAAAAGTGATAGATTCGAAGAGATTTCACTAAAGGGAATGCGGATTTCTGAAGAAATCGATAGGCCCCATTCTGTCTGTTCGAGTACATTTTGCCTGTTTTGTGTGTTTTACTGACGAATTAAGCGACCTGAGGTGAGGAGTCGAAGTTTGATGGCCGAGAGAGTGTTCCGAGTGCTAGCCGACCTGCCCTTACCCGAGTACTTTGTACCCTGGCTGAACCGATTCGAACTGGTTGATTGGGCTGAATTTACGCGTTCCAGCCCCCTCCAGCAAACCATCGGTCCGAGTATTGAGGGAGTTTTGACGTACGGTCATCCCCGTGTCGATTCGAAATTGCTCGAACTTCTCCCAAATCTAAAAATGATCAGCAATCATGGCGTGGGTGTGGACCACATTGATTTGGATGCTGCCCGAGCCCGAAACATTCCTGTAGCCCATACTCCCGGACTCGTCGATGGTGCTACGGCTGACCTGGCCATCACGTTGATGCTGGTGGTCGCCCGACAGATCATTGGCTCGGCGGAGTTTGCCCATTCTGAGACATATAGGCAGCCCTATTTCTCCGATCAACAAATGCTTGCATTGCAAGGGTGTGATGTCTTTGGAGCAACTTTGGGCATTGTGGGTTTGGGGCGAATCGGCAAGCAGATCGCTCAGCGAGCGAGTGGTTTTGACATGCGGGTTATCTACTATCAGCGGAATCGAAATCTGAAAGCCGAGCAGGATTTGGGGGTGCAATACGCTGCATTCGACGCTCTTTTAGAAGAGTGCGATTTTGTGATACTCTCCGTTCCGCTCGACAAGACTACGCATCGCTTGATCGGCCGGGAGCAGTTCAGGCGAATGAAGCCATCGGCGATTTTGGTCAACGTTGCACGGGGTGGTGTGGTGGATACCGAGGCTTTGGTGGAAGCATTGCGTGAGAACCGGATTCGAGGCGCTGGCTTGGACGTCACCGACCCTGAACCACTTCCGCAAGAGCACCCTCTGTTCTCGATGCGCAACGTTACCGTTTTGCCGCACATCGGTAGCTTCACAGAACAAACGCGTCGACGTATGGCCGAAATGACAGCCGTGCAATTGCTTGCAGGCTTGGAGGGGCGACCGATCGTTTTCGATGCTACGCGACGCTGAGTGGCATTGAAAAGCACCGTCGGTTGAGAGCGTTGGAAATTGAAATGAGACGAAACTCTGCGAGTGGGCGTGCGGAATGAACAAGTTTTTTATTGGTGTAAAAAAATCCTTCCGAGTCAGTGATGACTCGGAAGGATTCTGTGTGAACAACATCACCATGATACTGGCGAGCAAGAGATCGCCGCGCCAGTCCAAGGCTTTGTTTCAGTTATAACAAGCAATTCTGTGGGCTTTTTTCATCGTTCATCGGCGAAAGGACCTGAGGCGATAGACTATCCGTCGCCAACGATGTCACCAGTTCCTCTCGATCTTCGTCGCCTTCACTTGCTAGTGAATCAAAATCAGTGTTAGCCCAGAATGCGTTGATCACTTGGAGAGCGTCGCGTGCGGTGAGCATTCCATCTCCGTTGACATCGGCCCAAGCATCGGACAGCGGTAAGTTCGCACTTGAGTTACCTTGTACTCTGCTTTGTTCAGCATTCGCGTTAATAGCGTTGATCACTCGCAGTACATCGATCGGCGTTATTACACCATCTTGATTCACATCTTCTTTGGCAAACGTTGCATCCGTGCTGGTCAGAGCCACAGCAGTTGTTGCCACAGCAGGCTTATCAGTGGGACCTTGACCGGATGCAATCGCCACGTCTGAGGCAGCATTAACGGCGACGGAACTCGAGCGGGCAGATCCATCCCAGTCACCCGCAAGTGGTTTCCAAGACGAAGGCAAATCATAGGGAACGTCCAGCACAATGAGATCGCTGAGCGAACCATCGGTACGATTGTTGAGGTAGAAAACGCTACCAAACTGATCGTAGAGTCCAACCGTGTCGCGGTTGTCACTGTTCCAGTCGCCCGCAATCGGAATCCAACTCGATGGAACCGCCGGTGATTGGAACATGATCATGTTACTCGTCGAACCGTCAAGCCGATTGTTCAAGTACCAACGATAGCCTGTCGGATCGTAGAGTCCAATCGTATCAACGTTATTTCCATCCCAGTCGCCCGTAATCGGACGCCAAGAGCTCGGAACGCGAGGTGTTTGCACCGTGATCAGATCGAAGGTCGTACCATCGACTCGATTGTTGAGATACCAACGCGAGTTAAAAGGATCGTATAG
>Ga0169931_10004072_pt1 | contig 22902 bp, 25 predicted proteins | sample Kivu_15m_20L_FD_129675 | JGI IMG/M metagenome (GOLD analysis project Ga0169931, IMG submission 129675) | Freshwater microbial communities from Lake Kivu, Western Province, Rwanda to study Microbial Dark Matter (Phase II) - Kivu_15m_20L... | ecosystem: Environmental > Aquatic > Freshwater > Lake...
ACTCCACTTAAAAAAAAATTAAATTTACATAATATTGTTCAGGAATATTACATTCCATTACTTGATGAAATAAATAATAATAAAAAACAAGAAAGAAGTAAAGAAATCGATTTATTATTTGCATTAAAAAAACTTGATATAAAAACAAATGATAAAAATCTAATCAAATGGATTAAATCTATGAAAAAAAAGAATAAGTATGAAGATAGTGATAATAAAGAGTATAATATTATTATTAAAAAAGAGTTGAAAAAAATTATGAAAAAGTAATCTATCTTAATTCTAAAAATAATCCAATAATACAATAAATTAAAAATATATTTATTGAATCATGCAATTTATATGGTTTTTCAAATTCTATTTCACAATATTGTGAAACCCAGCATTTTCTAGGTTTTTCATCCATTTTAACATAATCCTGTTTAAAACAATTTTCAGCATACCACTCATAAAAAAGTGGATAACAAGTTGTTTCTATGTAATTATCATCTTCCACAAATAATATTTCACTATTTTCCTTTATATTGGAAATAATCCATATAACTGAAATATATGCAAATAACCTATAGATATTAGGCATTTATATATATATCCTAATTATTCAATTATAAATCAATTTTTCTACGAAATATTACAACATTTTTTCGGTTTTTCTAAAACTAATTTATTTACCGGATTAGCTGCCAATTTAACAACATTCTGAGTAACAACATTGTTTAAAGGTTGTGTTATTTTTGTGGTTTGAACAGGTATTCCGGTTGTCTGAGTTTTATTTTGCTTAATGGGATTTGGTAAAACTAATTTTGGTGCTTGGATAGTTTTTATAATATGTTCATTTACATTCTTTTTTATTGAATTGGAAACTTCAACTACTTGATTATTCATATTCTTAGATACTTCAGAAACTTGATTATTAACATTATTCGATATGACTTTTATTTGATTATTTATATTCTGGGATATTGATGAAATTTCTTTTCTAATATCTTGTTTTAAATCTTTCACAATCTCCTGTGTAACTAAATTTGTATTTAATGTTTCCAAATTCTTATTTTTCACTTCCTCTATATCATTTTTAACCAAACTTATCTCATTACTAATTTCTTTTATCTTAATCTCGATATTTTTCAATGAAGATTCAGTTAAACAATATTTTGAAAATAGTCCTGTATTTTTATATTTTGTTTCTAGATAATTATATATTTCATAAAATAAACTTACTATATTTGTCTCTATAAATGTTTTATTAAATATCTTATTAAAAATATCAGTCTTTATCTTAGTATTTCTTCCATATCTCATACAATCAAGAACCAAATCATTCCATTCCTCACTTTTAATTGGATTCTCTTTTATTTCATTTTCCAATGCATAATCTCCCAGATGAATTAAAAAATTGCCAATTTCTTTTAATCTTTCTGGATTCACTTGATGTTCAAAAAAACGAACTTCCACTCCATGATTAAAATGTTTATTAAAATTTATATCATAACCAATTTTATCCAATTTCTCATACCCACAATACTCATAATATCTCCTATACCACCCATATTGCTCTCTACAAACCTCCAAATTATTTATATCATCTACCAATAATTTACCTCTTTTCATAGTATCCGTGTTATAAGTCCCAATTCCAATATACCTTGAAACCGCATTTCTCTGTGAACAAAATGAAAAACGATTATCTAATTCACTTAATGGATCCGATTCTCCATAAATTGTTAATAAAAATGGTTCCAGAAACTGTATTAATTTTATATAATTTTTATGATCTGATTCAAATTTATTCCAATCTCTTATTTTTTTGTATTCATCAAGAGAAGTCGGTAAAGTTACATTAAAATGAATTGTTCCATTGTTAAACATACACACATTATTTTTATTCGTCATCATAACTGCAAATGGATGATTTTTATTCATAAAATCTATTTTCCCATATTCTTGGAAAATTTTATTTTTCTCAAAAACATCTTTTATATTTGTAATAAAATTCTTCTTATTTAATTCCAATTCATCCAAAACATCTTTTAAAGTAACATTATAATAATCTACAGTTATTAATTCTATACTATCTCCATCAAAAATTAAGGTATTATTATATGCATTTTTAAGATATTCATTATTTTCTTCTATAAATTCCCATAAAGTTTTCCCAGAAAATTTAGGATTATTCTCTCTTACTTTAGCATAGACTGTTCTGGGTTCATTAAAAATATCGGTTTTAGAAAATGAATGACTATTTAATAGAAGAGGTAAATTTCCTTTATAATTAATTTTGGGAAAAATTTCTTTTAACAAATCTCTATTATAAATCAAAAAATAATCTAAACTATATCTTTCTGGACTATGATTCTTCAAAAATTTTTCTTTATCAAAATCTATATTTCTATCAAATTGTAAATAAAATTCATTCTCTATTCCTAATCCCCAATAAAAAGTATTCGGTTTATACAATTTTTTATATTTTAAATGTTTTTCTAAAATTGTTACATCTTGGTTTTCCATAAATTATTTTACATTTTTTTCTTGGAATAATATTTTATAAATATATAATGAAACTATTTATCAGAAAAGAATTCAAAAAAAATGAATATAGAACACCTCTTATTCCATCTGACTGTTCAATTCTTATAAAAAATAATTTTCAAATATATTTTGAACCCAGCGATTCAAGATGTTTTTCTGATAAAGAATATTTTGAAAATGGATGCATTCTTTCCAATACTATCCCAGAAAATAGTATTATTATTGGATTGAAAGAACTAGATTTTAATAAAACTGATTTTTTTAAACATAAAAATATGTATTTTGCTCACTGTTATAAAAATCAATCTAATTCCAATATCATCCTTAAAAAATTTAAAGATAATGGAGGAAGTATTCTCGACTATGAATATATTGTTGACAATAATGATAAAAGAGTAATCGCGTTTGGATTCTGGGCAGGTTTTGCTGGAATATACCTTGGTTTATCTCAATATATTCAAAGAATAAATAATATAAATGATATTGAAAATATTTACCCAATTAATGATTATATAGATGTAATTAAAAAATTTAAAAATTTAACTATTAATCCAAAAATTGCAATAATTGGAATTAATGGTAGATGTGGACAAGGTTGTAAATACTTTCTCAATGAAATTGGACTAAATTTCACTGGTTTCTCCAAAAATGAATCCAAAGATATTTATGATTTTGATATTATTATAAATTGTATTTATCTTAGTCCAGAATCTAATGAAATATTTATTTCTAAAGAAAATTTATCCCAATTCACCAATCTAAAAATAATTGTTGATGTCAGTTGTGACATATTTTCACCCAATAATCCAATCAATTTAAAATATGAATTAACTACTTTTAAAAATCCTATATATAAATACAATAATATTGATATAATTGCTATTGATAATCTTCCAACATTACTTCCAAAAGATTCCAGTAAAGAATTTTCAAATAAATTAATTACTCTTCTCCAAAATAAAAATATCTGGATAAAACTTGAAGAATTATTTCAACAAAAAATTAACCTACTCTAACTCCTCACTCCGATTTTTCTCTCCATAAATATTTAACGTCCTCGCAGAAGGATCAACCGTCTCAGGTGACCATTTAGGCATCCAATAATCCAAAATCCAATTATCATTCTTATAAAATGCGTTAAAAATAGTTCGATAATACATTTCTTCTTTAGTTCTTGGAGAACAATGCAAAGTTGTCCTCTTCGCCAATTCAAAATTTCCATCATCAATCATCCCATTAGCCATCGCCTTAATCTTATCCAACCAATTATTCTTCTCTGAACTCACTCCATCACTAAATGCCTCCTTCGTTCTCCATAAAATCTCATCCGGTAATAATCCAGTCTCACTAAAAGACTGTCTAATTAAATACTTCTCCACTCCCTTTCTCGGACATATCTTCCTCGCCGGTAATGACGTTATCAACTTCATAAACTCCTTATCCAAAAATGGAACTCTTAATTCCAATCCGTGCGCTGCCGTTGTCCTATCAGCCCTCAAAACATCATACATATACAAATTATTCATTAATCTCATCGACTCAGCATATCCAGCAATATCAGAAGGCTGTCTATGAAAATATAAATACCCCTGACATAACTCATCCGCTCCCTCTCCACTAAAAATTACCACATCCTCAGAATTATTCTTTATATACTCTGAAATAAAAAACATTCCAATACTTGCTCTTATAGTAGTAGTATCCCACGTCTCCAATTGCATAATAATCTCTGGCAATCTATCCTGTATCTCCTTCATATCCAAATTTACTTCATGATGATTCGATCCAATATAATCAGCAACTATACGTGCTGCCTTCAAATCAGGAGAACCCTTAAAACCAATACTATATGTATTTAAAGTCTTACCATTCTTTTTCATTTCACTCTGAACAATAGATGCAACCAAACTTGAATCCAAACCTCCACTCAATAAACATCCAATCGGACGATGAGATAATAATCGTTTCTTGACTGCTTTCTTGAAAACAGTTCGAACAGCATCATAGATTTCAGAATCTTTTATTAATGATAAATAAGGATTTGGTCCATTTTCCTTAAAATCATCAATTGCAAAAAATTTCTTTGGATATCCATCTTTTGAATTAAAATAAGATCCAGGTGGAAATGGAATAACATCCATTAAATCAGATAATCCTTTCGCCTCAGAACAAAAACCAATCTGATTATCATTTATTCCATAAAATAAAGGTCTAACTCCAATTGGATCTCTTCCAGCATAAATAAGTCCTGATTCAGTATCATAAATTACAAAAGCAAAAACTCCATCCAATAAATTAATCATTTTCTCTAATCCGAATCTCTCAAATAATGGATAAATAACAGCACAATCACTATCCTCCTCATCCAATCCTAAATCATACTTCTTATTTAACTCCTCATAATTGTAAATTTCTCCATTACAAATAACATAAATCTTCTCTCCATTTGGCTTGTCATAAATAAAAGGCTGATCACCTTGCTCAGATAATCCATTAATAGCTAGACGATGAAAACCAATAAAAGAATCTTTATCAAAATAATAACTTGTTTTGTCTGGACCTCTATGCTGTATTTTCTCAAAATTTTTGAGAATTGTTTCTTTATTTTTCTTTTGAGAAGTAAAATATTTTAAAAAGAATATTCCACACATTCTAATATTCTTATTATTCAAAATTTCTTTAAATTAGTTTCCACACGCTGTTTGAATCTGCGCCGCAAAAGTAACCGACATAAACATCCATCCAATCAATGACATTATTATTATTTTTAATAAATTAAAGAAAAATCCAAATCTTGGATAACATTCTGCAATATTTTTAAGAGGCAATTGTTTTTTATTCTCATTCGATTTCGGTATAGGTTCATATTTTTCATTTGTCGGCGACGCCTTCTTCGTCTTTTTATTAAAATCCTCCGGAACCTGACTAAACACAGTAGAAGCATAAACAAAATTAGATATCTTACTTGATATCTTAGATAATAATTGATTTATTGATACTCCACTTATTCCATCAAATAATGCAAATAAAATAATTGCTGGTATTAACATTCCTCCCAAAGCACCAGATATACCGCCTTTATTCACCGACATATAAATTATTAGTAAGATTAACAATAAAACATTAGTAAATAATAATCTGAATTTAGAGAATACTTGCACTCTACCCAACTTCTTCATGAATTCATCCAATTTATCAGTAATTTGTCCAGAAAAGAAAGCCAGAACTAATGGAACAAACAACAAAACTATCTGAAAAACTACCAACCCTTTATTAGGAACTCCACACATAGACATTGTAACACCATTTGAAAACATTGTAATTAAAATAATAAACATATACAAATAAAAAAATGTTGAACTAATTGTTGCAGCAATTGAACCCTCATCTTCTCTCATAGTGAAATACGGAATAACTCCACGACTATAACAGAGATATTGACCGATATTATTATCAGCAAGATTATTTTCAATCCATACACATATTTTTCTGAAAAATTCTTTAACTGGACTGGATGCTTTATTAAGTATTTTTTTAGCTTCAGTTTCGGCGTCACCACCTGATTGAGGATAAGCGGCGTATTTAGACATATTTTCAATTGCAAATTGTTGAACTTTTATTTGAACTTTGTCATTTATTTTACCAAGAATTATTTTAAGATAAATATTATAGAATATTACTGTAAGAATACCGAAGAAAATTCCTGAAGTTAAAAAAAGTGGTCCAGAATTACCAGCTCTTTTTATTTCCGATGAACCTTTTAATCTTCTTTTTAATAAATAAGTTCCAGAATTGGAGATAATAGAAGAATTTTTTAATGGATGACCTTCTAAAGATGAAAGATAAAAATTATCGATATTATCAGGTGATTCATTAATATTTTCTAAACATTTAAGTAATAAATGATATGAAGATATATTATGAGAATTGATATTTATATTTTTTTTATAGTAAATGATTTTCATTTAATATAAGGTTATAAAATATTTATTTGATTATCCACCTATTTTTGCAACCATCGAGGGAATGCACATTAATATAAACAAAATCAAAAATATTAAAACAGTAGGAAATCCCGCAAATGCTCCATTTATTAATATCTCTCTCAAACAAGTTACATCCAACACTTTTAATCTTTCCTCTTTATCTTTGTTCTGGGTTAATTTAGCGATTGTTTTAGTTAATTTCTGTAAAGTTTCTCTTAATTCTTTTCTTTCACTGTTTTCAGTTGATGGGTCATTAAGAGCTTTGGAGATATTATTTATTAAATTTTGAGTGTCTTTAATATCTTTTTCGATAACAATAATTTCTTCTGGTTTATCACCACAAATATCAAATATTTCAACAAATCTTATAAATAAATAAACCATTGTTTGGAAAAAGAATCTGACAAATACAAATCCAGAGGAGGCAATACTACTATGAGGGACATCTCCAACTGTTTTCCCGTATTCATATTTATTAGCTGAATTTAATCCATTTACAAAAGTTCTTAACTTACTTTCTCTTAACATTCTATTGACATCTGGTGTTCGAGTGTATTCAAACAATTTATCCCATTCATATAATACTTTTGGTCCATAAAATTTACTTTTATTTAATAATTCAAATAATTTTGTCATAATATCAATAAATACTGTGATTAGAGAACCTCCAGGAAAAATACCAATAAGGACTAAACGAAAATTACTAAGAGCTTCACAAATTTTACTAATTATTCCACTGATAAATCCTGGTAATAATTTTTTAGATATTTTATTAAATATGTTTGGTAAATTTCCTAAAATATAAAACAAAACTAAAAATAGAACAGTGACTTTTGCAACCATTCCAGCAGCTTTAAATGCTCTGCAATCTTTATAAATAAAATTATAAATACCATAAACACAGAAGAATACGATAAAATATATGATAACAATTAATCCAAAATAGTAGAAAATAAAACTGATAACTGGAATGATTATGGATTTAACGGTAGCAATGAAACTATTCAGGAAGTTATTTGGACTGGTAAGTCCTCTTAAAAAATCTAAAATGAGAGTAAATCCTTTGATAAATATTTTTGAAAAAAGGAATGAGAGAAATGGAAGAATACCAATTATAATGAAGACGATTAAAATCAATGTCACAAATATTCCTAATATTAATAATCCTACACTAGCAGCTGTTTCACCACCTTTTTTTTTCAAATTTACTTTTATTGAATCTGTATTTTTAACGTTGTAGTGATATAAAGTTTTATTATCATCTAAAATTTTTCCATTATAAATAAGGGAAATTTGAGAGGCCTTAACACTTTTTTTTAAAAAATTATTGTTTATATCTTCTTTGATTGAATAAATGGATTGAAATTTGTTAAAATTATTTAAAGATATATACATAATAAAATGTATATTTTTTTATTTATTAAATTTCTAATTATATAACAGGACAATGATCTTATATTCAAAATATTTAGAGGATAATATTGCCGATATTTTTAATAGAGAAATGGATGAATACAGAAAATATGTTAAATTGTTTTATGAAGAAAATTCAAAGTGTCCTGGAGATTTAAAGACTGTATTGGAAAAAGAAGAAGATGTTGATGGTTATAGATTATGGTGTAAAATGAAGAATGGAAAAATATGGAATGCTGATATAAAAAAACCGATTATAATTAATCTAAATATAAAACTGAATGAATTAACAAATGAATATAATAATGAATGTATTTTATTTAAAAATTTATTGAAATCAAATTTAAGTTCATCAATTTATAGTCAGGAAAAGGACAAGGATGTTGAGAAAAAATTATTTGATTTAAAAAAGAAAGAATCTGAATTGGATTCTGTAAATGAAGTTTTTAATATTCAAAAAGAAAAGATAGATGATTTAATAAAAAAAAGACAAGAAGTGTTAAAAAATCTACTTGAAATAAAAATAAAAAAAAGTAATATTTATAAATCTTGTCCAATAATAGATTCTGATAAAAAAAGAAAATTAGTTGAAATTTCTAAAAATGAAAAAGATTTAACTGCAACAAGAATCGAACAAATATCTAAAAATGTTGAATTAAAACCAATAGAAGTTAAGAATTGGATTGAATATTTTAAATATGTTATTGATTATTTAGAAGAGAACAGTAAATTAGATGAATTTAATAAAGAGATGGTAAAGATGAAGGATAAATTTGATAAAATAAATTCATTTTATATAATTGAACCACCTATTATAAATATTACTGACAAGAAGAAGGAAGAGAAGAAGGAAGAGAAGAAGGAAGAGAAGAAGGAAGAGAAGAAGAAGAGGGGAGAGAGACTTAAGGGGAAATTGGATAATTCTAAATTAAGGGTTAAAATAAAGAAGACGGGTAAGTAAAATATTTTCTAACTAATTTTTAATGTTAAATGAATATTTTGATCCATTATATTTTTTTATAGCATTTGCGATTGGTATGTTAATTGTATATGTGACAACTCCTGTTAGGGAAGTAGTTTATAAATATCCTACACCTGAAAATGCTGGGAAAGTGATTTATGAAGATGATTCAGGTAATTGTTATAAATATAAAGCGAAGGAAGTTAAATGTCCAAAAGATGAGAAGGAAATTGTAGTGATACCTATACAACAGATTGATTTAGAGATGAAGGATAAGGAGAGTATAGTAACACAATTTCAGAAATTGATTAAGGCAAAATCGACAAATAATGTGATAATGCCACATAATTAAATCTTTATAAATATTAGTATATGCTTGAATTTTTAAAGGATAAACCATTTGTAATAATTATATCAGTGATTTGGGGGTTAGGTTTAAGTTGTATGTTTAGACAAGCTTGTAAAGGAAGAGATTGTATTGAGATAAAGGCACCACATCCTGGAAGAATTGTTGGAAGAGTTTTTAGGGAGCCTGGTGGTAAGAGATGTTTTAAGTATTTTCCTGAGATGACGAAATGTGGAGAGAATCCGGTTAAAACATAAAAATAAATTATTATAGAAGAAAATGGTGAATGTGTATAATCACGAGTTTGGAGTTTTTATTCCAAGAGGAAATTTAGTTCCTATATATAGATACGATTCTAGAAATGATAATGAAGATGAAGGTTTTCTGGTTTATTATTCAAAGAAATACTTAAGAAGACAAAGAAAATTAAATTATAAAAAAAGAGCTGCGACAATGAAAGCATAAATTGCGTAATCAACTCTATTTTTTAATATAAGTATTAAAAAATGGCAGACCCAAAAGCTACACCAATTAGTGCACTTCCAAAAGGTGCCTCCGGACAAGGAGATGAAGACCAACAATTTATCCAAAATATTCTTAAACAAATGAATGATGATAATCAAGAATCAGAACAAGCTTATCAACAACAACAACAGGCATATCAACAGCAACAATTTGCAGTTAATCAAGCTGAACAACATGCAACTAATCAGGAACAGATTAAACAAATGCAGCAGGCACAATATCAGCAGATGGGGGATGAGCAGTATGAACAGTATCAATATGAGGAACCAGAATTAACATTTATGGATAAATTGAAGAGAGATATTAAGGCTCCTATATTATTTTTAGTATTATATATTGTGTTATGCTTACCGGTTGTTAGGGGATTTGCTGCAGCTCAAATGGCTAGATTTACTCAGAATGGTAATTTACAATTGTATGGTTCAACATTATTTTTGGGTTTAGTTGGAGCACTTGTATTTTTCTTGGTAAATAGATTTGTGTTAAAATTTTAATTCTCTGTAAAAATTAGAAATGGATTCAAAAAATATTTGGAAATATCAAGGAGCAATTATAGCATTTCTAATTTTATTTCTTTTTATAGTTCCCATTCCAAAATTAGCTGGTTTAGCATTTCTCTGGATTATCGTTTTATTATTAGTTCATATGTTAAGTGGTTGTTGGTATTTTTCCTTTTTTATGGCATCAACGTTTATAATTATATTATTTGTATTTTTGTTGATGAAAAGTAGGAAGGATAATATTGAATTTAGAAAAGCTTTTATAGAAAATTTTGCTGAAAATAAACCAAAAGTTGATGAAAACGAGGATGATGAGGTGGAGCGTGGAAATCTTCCGATGTTAGTTGGTGATATTGAAAAGACACAAGATAAAATTAGTGAGGCTATTAACAAGCCAAATATGATTGAGTTAAGTGCAGTAGCAAAAGAAATACCAGAGAAAAAGATATCAATGATGGAGAAGGATGAGAATTTGGAGGATGATGTTTTTGGTAAATTGGATATAGATGGAGATGAAGAGAGCGATGAGGAGACTGAAGAAGAAGAGAAAGAATTAGAAAAGAAAGCTGGAAAAACTTCTGTTAGTTCAAAACACGCTTATAAAGCACAAAAACAATTATATGATTTAACCGTTGCAGTCAATAAGTTACATGATAATATGGAAAAAATTGCTCCGACATTGAAGAAAGGACAAAAAATAATAGAATCGATGGATAAATTGGGATTAAAATTTACTTAATTTTTGTTAGATTTAGATTAAATTTTTTTATATTTATAATATAAAGAATGAAAATTACAGGTATTGGATCAAATGGCTCATCAGTTTTTATTATTGTGGCATTAGCCGTTATTTTATTAATTGTTTTTGGATGTGTTTTTGGATTTTTCTGTTTTGGTAAAAAGGAAAACTTCGATAATGGATGCAGACAGAATAAAACGTATGATGACCCCAATTTTAAAAATGAAAGATTCTTTCATTATGACAATATTGACAGACTAGTTTCCTCTGACCCAGTTCATGTTCCTCGTGAAGTTGTCGAAAGTGCTTTATATTCGAAGGATGATGCTGATAATTATTTTGGGGACGCGAAAAAAAAAAGACAGTAATCGAACATTTTACCATAGGTGATCTTTTTAATTTTGGAAAAAATGATAAACCAGTTATGACTACGTCGAATCCTCCTACAAATCCTCCTGACTTATCAACTTTAAATTATGATAGTCGTGAAGCAGATTTACCAGATGTTAATTTTAATGGTGAATCTGGATTATCAGAATCTGAAAAAGCAATTAATGATAAATTTCAGAAGCAATTACCAAGGGTTCCCAATTACACTAAAAATCCTGAACTTGAATTGGAAGAAACTGTTAAAGAATTAAAAGGAAACGGTGATCTCCAAAAATTCAAAAAAGATGTTCCTGTCCCAGTCCAAAAACACCAATCCAAAATTAAAGAAAATAATGAACCAACCATAACAGATGATGTTATTAAACAACATCTTGATAAAATGTCTGCTATTGCAGAACAGGGATCAACTATTGGTCAAGGGCCTGCAAAGTTACCACCACAGAATATGGAAGTATCATCTGCAGCTGAAATGCAATCAGCATTAAATACAAGAGGAATGAACTGTAAATTTTTAAGTTCAGATAAGTGTCATAAGGATTATCCTAATTTTTCAGGAGCAAGTATAACATTCGATGGTGGAATGAAAATGAAATGTGATTCAACTGGAGATCAGAAAGCGCCTAAAGCAGTTTGCACTATAAAAAATGGAAAAATAGATGGAGTTTATTTAATTAAACATGGTGCTGGAATAACTAAGCCACCAAAAGTAGAAGCAGTTGGAGGTGGAGGAAAAGGAGCAGTTTTTAAAGCAATTTTGGAGAATGGAAAGATAAAAGATATTTTGGTAGTAGATAGTGGAGAGGGATATCATGAGACTCCGACAATAAAAATAGAGGATCCTAATTTAAGTGAAGGATGTTATTTATGTTGTAAATAAATTTTCTCATAAAAAAATAATGAAAGATATTTTTTTATTAATTCTTGTAATAATCATTCTATCATTTATATTTTTTCTTAACACAAAAACTTTAGAAAATTTTGCTGAAAGAGAACCCGAACAACAAGTCCAAAAAAGAACCAATATTCAAGATTCCATTGATTCCCCTCCAATTTTTTATGAAGCGGATGATGTAGCACAATTATATCGTTATCAGCATATTTATCCATATGATGGACAATCTGATTATGATGTTGGAAGATTTCCAAATGTGGTTTTACCGGGGGATGTTGTGGGTTGTGGTTCTAGGAGAGAGCCTTGTTATGGTGGTAGTCAACAGATAATTAATAATATTTTACCGCCTTTAGATATAAGTAATAAGAATATAGCACCCAGAAATGGTAATATTGGTCCATATCCTGAATTTGAGCAAGTTGGATATTTATATAAAATTATGAATCCTTATATCGATAATGCTTATAGACCATTATATCTTAAAAAATTAAATTCAAAAAATAGATATCATAAATATGAATATTTCACTATGAATGATAATGGAGAAAGACAAAAAGTAATTATACCCAATCAATATCGTGAATTAGGAACTAATGATCAAGTTAAAATAGAAGGAGAAGATTATTATTTTAGAGTAACAATAAATGAGACAAGTTTTCCAACTTATCCAAGAATTAATCTTATTTGAAATAACTAGATTTCTGTAGTTTCCATACTGGACCAACAAATTTTTGTAGAAAATATGGATCTGTTTTTTCTGCAAGTTCATTGTTATAAACAAACTGTGTAGTTCCCATTACATCAAAATTCTGGGAAAAATTAGGATATTCATCATAATTAAACGCCATCATTCCATTTTTTGGATCACCAAAATTTGATGCAACTCTTACTGCAGCATTTCTTGTTTGGGTAAATAATGGATCTAATTGGGTTGGATTTTGAGTGTACATCGCGTGAAAATAGTCTTCCGCTTTCAGAGGTGCTAGCCTTCTGGATGGTGGTGGAGTAAAACCCTTTTCAAATCTTATAGTTATATTTTTGATTAACTTTTGATAATTAATGTTGTGTTCTAAACTGAGTAAGTCAGGTGAATTTCTATATAAATAAAGCCAATTAACATAATCCTGCATTGTCATTGCATTAGGATAACCATATTTGAAAGCATTCCTCTCATAAGATGACATTTCATCTGGATTTTTATAATTCTGGGTTGGAGTTTTTTCTTTCTGGGTTTCATCTGGATAAAATGGGTTAATGTATATTTTATCTGTTTCTAAATATTCATAGTTATCACCTGGTTTTGCTTTATCTAAATGAATATCTACATCTGGATATTGGGCTGGATTTGATCCAGGCTTTGGATCTGGCATTGTAAGTTGGGCATTTAACTCTGGATTTTGAAATTTTTCTGTGATAGTAGATTTAGGTATATATGATTTCATGTGATTATCAATGAGGAATATTGCTTTATTACCATAAAAAATAAGAATTGATGCGATAATTATAATGAAGATGATAAATTTATATGTTTCCATTAAACTAATTTTAAGGGAGAAAAAATCTATGATTTATTTCTCTATAGAAAGTAGTAATTATGTCAAATTATAATTTAGTCAATGATAGAACAAATGCCTTAACAAAAATTCCTAGATTAAGTTTTATGACACCAGAAGACCAAAATCCAGGCTCCCAAATTAATACCAATGACATAATTCTATTTTGTCAAAGTGGTTGTCAACTTGAATTTAATTTTTCAGATATTTCTGGATGTGTCTTAAATAATGATGGAACTTTTTTTTCAATTACTCCAACAGGTGACGCTAAAACAAATTATGTTTTATGGAATGGTTCCAATATTCAAGGTTTAGAAATGGTCTCATTTTATCTTAAAGAAGTTTATTTTGGGTTACCCGCAAAAGATAGAGTAAATACTACACAACTTAATCAAACTATCCAATTATATTTCTCCTTCGTTAGTGACCAAAAATCAGATTTAATGATTTGTGTATCTTGTATTGGCCAAGCAAATAATGTTGGCAATGCAATGAAAACAAATGGATTTACTTTAATGGATACTTTATCTAATAGTATTCCATTAAGTCCAGGACAACAAGTTAATTTGGATGGATTAAGTCAATTTAATTTGGGAGCATTATTACCTCAAACAAGTTCATTTTTTTCAACTATTATTTTAGATAGTAAAACTCAATATGTAATGATGACAAAAATAATTGATATTCCAATAAATTTTTTTAATAATTTAGTTGCGAGAGTTTTGGGAAGTAGAGATAAGTATGATAATCAATTCAATAATTTTTCAAGTAATCCCCCAATTAATCCACCTAAAACGATTCTATTTTATAATGAAAACGTTAAACCAGTTGGTATAGATGATGGATTTGTTTGTGATACAGGATGTAATATGGTTCCTAGTCAGGGACAACAATTATCTCCTACTATTGGTGGAGCGAAAAGCCAAAATAGCACTCGTCCAGTAAGAAAGGTTGTTTCTGAAGAGGATGGTAAAAAAATTTATACTCAGACTGGGGAAGAATGTATAGGAGAAGAAATGGAACCAGGAAGTGTTCCAATTACACAACAAGAAAAAATAACTCAAAAGCAAGATTTGGAAGTGCAATCAGTAAATGTTGGTTTTTTTATAGCAGTTGTATTATTAGGATTAATCGCAATTGTTTTTTTTACATTGATGATCACAATGATATTGAACAAAAAATACCCTGATTTTATTGCGAGTGGTTTTACTAGAGCGTTTTGGAGACCAACCAATACCAAAGATACCAGATGGTTAATTCTTATTTTATTCACTTTTATAACTCTTACTGCTTGTATTATCGCAAGCATTGTTTGTTATACACAATATAATGCCAATGCAGTTTATAATAGTCCAGACGAACAGAGTAATTTGGATTCTTATTGGATTTCTTTGGTAGTTGGATGTGCAGTTTGGGGGTTAGTTATCATAATTATATTTATACTTTTGGCTATTTATAAGAAAAATTTTTTAGGAAACACTAATGGACCTTCTAGTGCTTATGGAAATGATACAAGAAATATTATTCCAGGATTAAATTCTAACCAAATGAGAGTAGCAGATGCTTATAGTCAAATTGCTTCAAATCCAGCAATACTACAATCTCCTGAAGGCTTAGAAATGTATAAAAGAGCAGTGAATAGTTTTAATAAATTACCTCCAACAATGAGAAATAGATTTGCAGATGTTTTTGGACCTAGTGCAAGAGATGCAGTTAGAAGAGGAGAAGGATTGAGTGATATTGCTGGTAAAGGATTTATGGCTGGTCCAGGATTAATAAATGCTATTAAACAATTAAATCAGGAATATCCAGAAAATCCATTTATTAAAAAAGTTGTTCCAATAGTAACTAGAAATCCACCAATAGTATCACCTGCTGAAATTCAAGCTTTAGCTCAAATACAAGATAGCAGACTTAAATAATTATTTCAATTCCTAGTAAATGAAATAATTAAACGGGATATCCAACAGTGCTCTGAAAACCAGTAATATCCATACCTAAACCTTGTGCTGAAAACTGATTATTCCAAGTCTTAACATTACCACACTGACTATCTAAAGCGGGTTTAGAATCTCCTCCATTTGAGCAAGACAAACAGGAAGCATTCTCGTTAAAGCCTTTAGGAGCATCAGCACCTGCTGATTTTTGTTTCATTGGGAGGTATGTGTCAGAAGGAGTTCCAATAGAAGGTGTTCCAGCGTAATCCAATTCTTGAGCCTGAGTAAAATCTTGAGAACCATAACCAACACTTCCACTTCCTTCATAATCACTTAAATCTTGTTGAGCATTTTGACCATCTTTTTTATTCATCATTTCAGGATCTAAATATCCTGGTTTGGATGAAGCATTATCCATACTCTCAACAATATTCAAGTCTTTCATTAATCTGTTTTTCATAGCATTCATTCTTTTAATAACATCTTCCCTTGGTCTTACTTCACGAACCTCATTAATTAATTTTTTTTTCTGAGCCATCTGGAGAGTGCATATTAAAGCAATGGCGATGAAAAGAGCAACAGCTGGACTATATAATCCAACAAATGCAATAATTACTAACGCAACGATTTTAACTGCGATATGCTCGAAAAAGTTTAAGAAATCTATAGAAACATAACGTACTAATATGGCAGAATAAACAATTAAAATAACGATTATGACACCTTGAATTGCCAATGATGTCATATCGCTGGAAGAACCTTTTGTATATTTAACAATACTGCTTTTTTTAGCTAATCTACGTGTCGCATTCATATTATATTGTCAACACATATTTTTTATTTCACGATAAAATTGAAATTTTTTAATTTAAAATCATTTAACATCTAAACTAAATAATGAAATCTTATATTGGTAAAAGAGGTTATATTTTATATAAAAAAGAATGGCCTATTAAGACAATTGAAAATATAAAACAAGAATTAATGGTTAAACCTTTTACTAACGGAGATTATGGAGAGAGTGAGGAGCCTTTTCCGGCATATTCAGAGAATCTTCAAAAAATTTATATTCCTAAATATTATGGTTTGGAGAAATTTGGAAAGCCTGATGAAATAAAAGTTCCGTCAGGAGACAATATTAATCTTCAATTTTCAGGTCATCTTAGACCTCATCAAGAAGAACCAATTGCAAAATGTTTGCAAGCATTTCAAACTATTGGTGGTGGTATTTTGTCATTACCTTGTGGTGAAGGAAAAACCGCTTGTGCTTGTTATTTAATAAGTCAGTTAAAGAAAAAGACTTTTGTGTTAGTGCATAAGGAATTTTTATTGAATCAATGGATTGAGAGAATATCTGGGAGTGATGGATCACATGCATTTTTGCCAGGAGCGAGAATTGGAAGAATTCAAGGAAAAATTATTGATATTGAAGACAAAGACATAGTCATTGGAATGATTCAAAGTATATCTATGAAAGAATATCCTTTGAATTTATTTGATAGTTTTGGATTTGTTATTCTGGATGAATCACATCGTTGTCCTAGTAGAGAATTCTCAAAAGCATTAGCTAAAATTAACTCACCATATATGTTAGGTTTGAGTGCAACACCAAATAGAAAGGATGGATTAACTAAAGTTTTGAAGTGGTTTATTGGTGATATTATTTTTCAAAGAAAAGGAAAAAGCGCGGTGAATTCAATAGTCGAGAGATATATTTATGAATGTGATGATATTGATTATAGTCAGGAATTATTTGGATATTATGGAAAATTAAATACAGCTGGAATGATTAATAATATAGCTTTATTTCCACCGAGAACGTTATTTATTATTAAAAAAGTATTAGAATGTGTCCAGGAAGAAAGACAAATATTAATTTTATCTGACAGAAAAGAGATGTTAAAAGATATTGAACATATTTTAAACGAAAATTCCATATCAAATGGATATTATATAGGAGGGATGAAACAATCCAAATTAGAAGAAAGTTCCAAAAAAACTGTTATATTAGCTACATTCGCTATGGCAGCTGAAGGACTTGATATTGCTACAATTGATACAATTATTTTAGGAACACCTAAAACTGATATTGAACAAGCTGTTGGTAGAATTAGACCAAAGGTTGGTGTTGTTGTTAAAAATCCTCCATTAGTAATAGATATTATTGATGATTTCTCAATGTTTTCAAGACAGGCTGATAAAAGAAATACATTTTACAAAAAGAAAAATTATTTAATTGAGACTTTTAAAGTTTCAAAAGATGGAGAAAAAATGGAAAAAATAGATACTTGGGAACCTAAAGATGATGAGGATGATGATGTCCCTAAAAAGAAATCATCAAAACCTGGTCCTACACCAAAAACTTTTGCTTTTGTTTAATTATAATACACTAATTATTTTTTCATTGAATAATTCAATATTAAATTGTTCATCTTCATTTTCAGTAGTTTTTGACTGAATTCTTTTAACAAATTCTTTCTTATCAACAATCCCTTTTTTAAGCCACAAACTAATCAAATCAGAAAATATTTCTTTAGAATTTGGATAATCAATTTCATATTCACTAAACAAATTAATCAATTCATTATCAATAAAATCTTCAAAATAACCAGAAAATTCAGGAAAATCTTCCCATAATTTATCCATTAATTCAATTAAACGTTTCATCTCAATTTCTTTTCCATCTAAAATTGCATTAATAACATTTGACAAAAATGAATTGTATTTATCATTCTTAATATTTGTAAACAAATCTCTTGCACTCTTATAATCTTGATTTATGGGATATTCAGATATTATACAATTAATATCTCTGTCAGCATTGGATAAAATCTTAACTTCTGGTTCTTCATCTTCATTCTCAATAACAGCCAAAGCTTCAAAAGCATTAGAATTCTTCAGTTTTAACTTAAAAAACTCTTGCAATTTAAATTTCATCTTCGGTGATACAACAACTTGATTTAATATCTCATTTAATTTACCCTCATAAAAATTATGTGATTCCTGATTCAATTTATATCTTGCATTCAAATGCAATTGTTCATATAAATATACAAACTGCTCCAATTCCCTACTTTTAATTAACGACAATAATACATGATGAATTAAATCAATTCTAAAAATTCCTTGTTCAACTGTTGAAAATACCAATTTCAAAAAATTATTATATTTATTTTTAGCAAAAATATTCAAATCAAACATATCTGATGTTCTTGTAATTTCATCCTGATAAACAACTCTTCCCTGAAACTTTGACTCCAAAAATGCACTAAATGTCGCCTTAAAATTATGCTGTTCCATCGCATCATCTAATGCTTCTGCCTCTGACTCAAATGGACCAACTATTTCATGATCATTCTCACTCTGACCCAATCTATTTAAACTCCAAAAAATCTCTCCATTATTTCCTGTAATTAAATTAAACATCTTCTTCTGCCATTTCTTATTAATAATCAATTCTTTGGCTAAACGAGCATATAAATAAACATAATGATTATCAGTGAACACCTTGTTTAATATTTCATTATTTAAAATTTCATAAGTTTCAAAAAACATCTGCTCTTCTAAATGATCAATAAATTCCTTAACAATAATCGTGAACTTCTTTTCATTTAACTTATTCAAATGAGAAATAATAATTTTTCTAATTTTATCTTCATCATTCTGGGGAAGCTGCTTAACATAGGCATTGGCGATAAATTTTTCAATATCTCTACCTCTAAACCTATTTTTTCTTTTCCAGAATCCTGCTTGAGACCTATTTTTCAAAGAGCCTCCAAATTTCCCATAGTTATTCTTTCGAAAAGTGGTGATATCTATGGGCTTCACCTCTAAAGCTTCGTAGTACTCCTTGAATCCATTAAGTAAAGGGAAAATATGACCCACTAATTTGCTTGATATCAAAGCAATTCTTTCAAGTGGATAAATATACTCAACTTCTTGAATTTCTGAGTCTCGCGAAACCATATTAGACATTACTAAGATAATAAAAATTATAAAAAAACTTTTAAGTTAGATTTTCTGGGAAAAAATGATTTAAAAGATTTCTATATATAAATTATATAATTATGCAACCAGTTAAATTAGGTAATGAAAAAGCTTTACAACTGACCAATACATTATTAGTCAGAGAAATTAACAATAAAATTAATGCTACATATAACGTTGAAATTGAGAATAAACGCTATCATTTTTTGGATAAGGTGAGAGCGACTGAATTAAAACAGAAGGAGCATTCTTTTGTTTTGAATACTTTTGGAGCAAAATATTTATTGTTTTTGACTTATATTAATTTCAAGCCATATGCGATTTATGTTAATAGAAAAAATGGAACATTTTTCCTAGTGAAAACAAGATTCAGTATAGAATTATATGAGGATACAATTTTGGAGGGAGAGTCCATAAAAATTGGAGAAAAATGGTATTTTTTGATTAGTGATTGTTTGGTTTTTAGAAAAGAAAATTTAATGACTCAGACGTATTCTCATAGATATAGAATTATTTCAGACATTTTAGAAAACCATTATGTTTCAGATTCATTTCTTGAACCTTTTGCCTTAATAAAAAAGGATGTTTTTTCGTATAAAAATATAATGGAAGTAAAGGAAAAATATATTCCATCTTTGCCTTTTACTGTAAATGGGTATTTATTTAAATGTGAGAATAATGCATCATATGATATTTTATATATATTTCCAGAATGTAGAAATAAACCGAAGACAGAGACAGAAAAAATAACCCCACCAAAGAAACAAGAAGAAATTGTTGAGTCGCCAAAATTTGATGATAAAACTGAAGCTACATTTTTGACACAAATGACAGAATATCCAGAAGTATATGAAATTTATATGTTTGATAAAGTTAAGGGAAAAAAAGCGAAGGTTGGATATGCTGGTGTTCCAAATATAACAGTAAGCCAAATGATGAAATCATGGTTCAATAAACCAGATGAAATATTATGTATTAAATATAAGAAACATCCAATTAATGATAAATGGATACCACAATATTTGGTTAATGAGAACTAAATAATTTATCATAATTTTCTAATCCGGCATATACATTTTTTAAAGTTTCCGAAACGTTTTTACTTCTTTTTAAAACATTAATAATTTGCATTATAAATTCAAAATCTTTTTCTAATTTCTTATTTTTTAATTCATCCATAACAAAATATTTTTTTATTGGTAATGAATTATGTTTATTATATGTGCAGTTATGATAGTTATCATCGATTAATACTGTATTATTCATATTTACATTTTTATTTGGAAATTTTAGGAATATTTTTGAAGTATCTTTAATAAATACTCTAGATTTATCTATAACTAATGGAGTGCTAAAATCAATTGATAATAATAAATGAAATCTATTATGTGGAATATATTTAGATAATATTTTCTGGACTACAAATTGTAGCCAACTACTTGATCCATTTGTCCAAATACTGATATATTTTACATTTTTATCTAAAAATTTTAGAAATTGGATTAATTTGGGTCTCATCCATATGCAAATGTCATTTTCTATAAAATCTGGTTTTCTTAGATGATTTTTATTTCTATGATAATCTTGATATGACATATTGTCTAACATTGTTTGATCAATATCTAAAATAATGTGTAAATCATTCATTATTAGTAATAATGAATAATAATATTTTATTTTTTTGGCTGAAAAGCTCTAATCGCTTTTAAAAGAACTTCTACTTCTTCTAATTTCCAAGCTCCTCTACTTTGACCGACATGAATTGCATTTACTAAAATATTAAGTGCTGCATTTTGATCTAATACTTCTTTATCAGGGGAAGAAATTTCTTTTGGATCCATTTTTATGAATATATAATTTTATTTTTAAATTATTTTATAATAATATGAGTGACCCAAAATCCACTATTCAAAATTATGTAAATGGAATAAAAAGAGCATCTTCTTTAACAAATCTTAAAAATAATCTTCGTCCAGTTCTATCAAGAAATTTTCATTTTCATTCTGAAAGTAACTCAAAAGGAAATAAAACAGAGTTTAATAATTATTTATATGGAAATAGTGCATTTTATACTAATGCCAGAGTTTCAATTAATAATTCAACTGTCCGTTTTAGTAATAATGGAAAAAGTGTATCCCAAAAACTTTATTTAGATAAGGAAAATAAAATTAGTTCTATACAAGAAATACCTAGAAAGAATCAATCTGGAGGAATGGGATATACCACTAATGTTAGTATTAATCCTGTTGGAGGACAGCCTGTAATTTCTCAATATTATAATTGTTGTCGTCCAATTTATAATGGGGATTTATTAAAAGGTGGAAAATCTAAGAAAAAAACAGTCCAGAAAGGTGGAAAAAGGTCTTTGTTTTATTATTTAGATGTAGCAGATAATCATTTTAATGTATTACCCCAATACAAACAAATATTTGAAATGATATAAATATTTTTTATTCCATAATACTATATGCCTAAAAAAAGTAAAAAAGGTGGTTCATCCACTAATTATAATATATCACCATGCAATAATCCTGAAAATAAATCATCTGTTCCAAAAATTGGATTAAATGGAGGCAGTCATCAAATGTATTCTGATACTCCAAGTGAAAAAGAATTAGCAAGCTGTTTTAAATGTGAAAGTGGAACACAAAAATATAGTGAAGATGTTTTAGGAGTAATGGTTGGAGGAGGCAAAAGTTTGGCTAGAATAGAAGCATCAAGAGGAAAAACTAATTATTTAATTGATATTATTGGTGGAAAAAGTTATAAATTAGTAAAAATGAATTTATCAAATGGGAAGAAATCTAATAAAAATTGTAAAAATATTCGAGAATTAAGAAATGAGATAAATAAGTTTAATATCAATGAATATAAATTCCTTTAATTATATATATATATTTTTTCTATTAAATATATATATGCCAAGAAAATCTAAAAAATCTGGAGGCTCATTTGCTTATACCAATCAATTCGTTAACACTCTCTCTCCCTGCTATAATCCAACCGGACATCAAAAAATACCTAAACTTGGTTGGCACGCTGGAGGAGCTGAAGTAAAATGCGATCATGAACCAACTGTTGCTCAAATGGGTGTTATTGATAAACCCTGTTCGAGTGTTCCAAGTTCTTCTGAAATAGCTTGGG
>Ga0169931_10004073_pt1 | contig 22899 bp, 16 predicted proteins | sample Kivu_15m_20L_FD_129675 | JGI IMG/M metagenome (GOLD analysis project Ga0169931, IMG submission 129675) | Freshwater microbial communities from Lake Kivu, Western Province, Rwanda to study Microbial Dark Matter (Phase II) - Kivu_15m_20L... | ecosystem: Environmental > Aquatic > Freshwater > Lake...
AAACTACGAGACGGGCGTTTACAATCCGTCTGGAATCAACAGCAAAGAATACACCAACTTAAAGGCTGGGCTTTATGCCTTCTCCGTTCGTGGCAAATCCAGTTGCCCCAGCAATGAAGTTGTTGGCGAATGGCGTACGATGACAGCCGCAATTGTCGAAAACGGCGATTTAAACCTCGACAACATTTTCCAGCGCAACAATTACGAACAAACCTGCGGCTGTGATTCCCTTCCCCCAGGAGAAGACTTGGCTGGAGCTCGAGTCGTCAATGACACCGGCGATATGGTCCTCCCATTTGCCAACATCGCAAATGCACCGAGCGGAACGCTCTCCTCTTACGTCTACCCAACCTATGTTTCCGGCGGACAAAACCGCCTGAAATTTGACGCGACCTTTCCGCTGCCAACCGCTCCGATCAGCATGCAGGCAAGTGTCATCGTCAAGGGTCACGACGGCAGCGAGCTGGGACGAATTGAAATCACACCGAACACAGCAACTCTCGATGACATCAAAGAAAGAAAGATCTTCAATGTCATTGGAGATCTTACCGAACTGAAAGACGCTAACGGCCAACGCGTCGAACTTCCTTCCGGCTCCTATCTGGCATTTGCCAAAATCAAGGCGATCTTCCCGGATTCCTACGCGGAAGACCCGACCAGCGATCCCGAAGAACCGTACGGCAAAGTGAACCTCGAGTTCGTGACGGCAACCACCGAGGTGAACTACCTCCGTGCCGAAGACCGAATATTCGGCAAAGGGCTCTCGCTGCAGGGGCACAGCCAACTGATTGTCGATGGCGGCGGCGTCACTCTTTTCCGAGGCAACGGAACTTCAGTTCGCTTCGCATCCTCTGGCTCGGGCTACACGACGCCTCCCGGCTCCTACATCACGGTAACCAAAGGAATTTTCTCCATCGCTGACCCGCTCGGCGGGCCGACGCGAGAAGCGACCTACATGCTTCGCAGCATTTCCGGCGCAACTTCCTACTACGACACGGATGGAAGGCTCCTCCAACGCGGCGCCTTTCCGGGCGACCAATTGCAGTTCTATTACGCAGGCCCCACTCCGAACAAACTCTCTCGCATCTATTGCGACAACACCAAACAGAAAATTGACTACCTCTACACCGGCGACAAGATTACCCAAGTCGTCGATTGGGTCGGCCGTAGTTGGACCTATGAATACGCTGCAAATGGAACCCTCGCTGCGTTCGGCCCGACCAGCGGCAGCAATTCCCTGCCAACCGCCCGGGTGGTATTAAGCTTCACCGATGGCGCACCAAAACTGACTCAATTACAAGTAATCGATCCGTCAAACACCTCTCAATTCACGTCTTTTAGCTGGGACGCAGCCCACAACGTCAAGTCCGTCACCCAAGCGGGCCGAACCATGAACGTGCTCTCTCCCGAGACGCGACATGATTCCAGTTTGAGACTGGTCGACGAGGGGGGTGAGTTCGATCCTCAAGATACTTGGGGGAGGTTCAACTTCCCTGACTCGTCGCAGGCTACATTTTCAGCCGACCCGTTTGGCAATCGAACTCGGGAAGAACGATCGGTCATGGGTTTCAACCCCGCGACCGGACAGACTGGAAAAATCCAGACCGTTTACTCCTGGACCACCCGTGATTTAAACGGCCAAGCAACCGGTCCCAACACCCGTCAACAAGTCAACTTGATGGGATATGGGTCTTCTCAAAACAGCACGGCAGCCCTGCCATCGAACCAGTATGACAATCTCGGACGATTGATCGAGACATCGTATCCCGACGGAACATCTGAACGCTGGGGTTTTGAGCCATCGGCCACCGCCAATAAACCTTCGACGTATATCGACCGCGGCAATCGCGTCTTTTTCTACAGCTACCAGTCTGGTCGCTTCCCGACTACGGTAGTGATGAAGGCGCTTCCTGACCCGTGGGGCGCTCCCCTCAGCGGCCCGACGGATCCAAGGCTACAGACAGTCTCTGTCACGAATTACACCTATCTGCATGGACGAATCAAGACGATTACAGAGTCAGATCCAAATGGCAACGGCGGATACGGTTTGAAAATTGAGTTCTACTACGACCGGAATCTAAATCCGATCCACAAGCGAACCACTACTGTCGACCCCTTCGGCACCGGCGCCTCCGTGAACGATGCCTGGGAATCGTACGGGTATGATCAAAACCAAAATTTGGTTTGGCTTACCTCGAAATATCTCCCCACAACGCTGCACCAATTCCAATTGCCCGGCGGAATCAGCATCGGCGATGTTCCGTATGGAAACGACCCCAAGCTAGTCGAAGTCCGCACTGACCTCAGTGTCGACGCGATGGGGCGAGTCCTCTCGGCAACAGCGCCCGCGCCGCAAGCAGGTGGAGCGCGACAAACCGCCTCTTGGACCTATGACCTCTCGGGACGGCCCCTTAGCGAAACGACAACTGATACTAATGGTGCCGCTCGCGCCATCAAGTTTGCCTACAACGGAAACGGTGAACTTATTCGCATTGATTCTCCAGACCCTGATTGGTCGGGCCCTTTGCAGCCCTCCGCTGAACTTTTCACTCGAGACTCCAACGGACTGATCACCGAAATCCGCAAACTGAACGGCGGGATCCCGGCTAGTCTCCGGCAGTTCCGCTTTGACTCGTTCGGCAGACTGCTGGCTGAGTCGATGGAACTGCCTGGGGCAGCCGGAACGTTTGGGCGGTACGAAGCGACCTATCGCGAGTACGACGCACTTAACCGTGTCCTGCGGGTCGAGCAACCGGTAGGTAAAGCAGGAAGCAATGAACCAAAATATTTGATCACAAGCGCTCAATTCAGCGACTCATCACGCTCGGTCACAACCAGCTTCTCCGCGCAGGGAATTGATGGGCCCAATCAGGATGACATCATCGAAAAATTTGATCCGCTTGGTCGAAAAGTTCAGACCTCGCAGGGTGCTCTCAAGCAAGAATACCTCTGGCTCGACGGCAATACTTGGGAGGGCGTTCGCGGTACGCTGCTCAGAACAACCGACGAAAGAGGCGTCTTTGCCTGGACCAAATTCGGTCCAACTGGCAAAGTGGTTCGGCTCCAATCAGCTGACCCGGACGGGACCGGCCCGCTGCTGCCCTTGAACAGACGCTACCGGTACGATGCACGCGGGAATTCGCTCAGCGAAACTGAGTTTTCAGGCGGCCTGTCTCGCACCAGCAGCTTTACTTTCGACTTCCGGGATCTGTTGACAAGTCAAACGAGCGTCGATGGTAGGACGACGACGTTCGAATATGACTTGCTGCAACGATCGCGGAAAGAGACCAGCCCGACGGGAGCCACGATTGAGCGTCAATATCGAGTCGATGGATTACTCAGCCGAATGGATCGGAGCGATCTCGATCCGAACACGCCTGACTATTTTGAAACGTACCAGTACGACAATCTCAGCCGGCTGATCGGCAGCACGACACCTGACGGAACCAGCCGCCTGACGTTTAATGCGATCGGCAAACTTGCCTCGACTCAGTCTCCCGACCCGGACGGCGCTGGACCATTGCAGCCACTGACCGTCAATTGGCAATATGCCTTGAGCAAGGCAGGCTTGTTTGTTTCAGAGACCTCGGATGGAGACGGCAGCCAAACTAAATTTGATTTCGACAGCGCAGGCCGACTGCTCGCTCAGTATCGCCCCCGCAGCGTAAACCCATCGGGAATGGATTTCAGCAATGTCTACGGAGCAGCCAACGGTGGAGCCTCAGCTACCGCCAGCGAGCGTTGGGAATACGATGCTGCAGGCAAACTGCTGCGGGAATTCTCGGCGAAAGCAATCGGTGAAGCTGGCGAGAATTTGGTCACTTACCAATACGACCGCCTCGGACGCTTGACCAGTCGCGGTGATACGGTCCGCCGTGAGACGTTTGAGTATTCGGCTGCCAACGGCGACTTGCTTGCCGCCACTGACGTGCTCGGCCGACGTACCGCATTCACTGCCTACGATAACCTTGGGCGACTGCTCGCCTCGCAGCGTCAATTAAACGGCCAAGGCTACGACACAACGCGAGTTCAATACGATCCGCTTGGACGGGTTGCTTCCTCAACCGCACTTTCAGGCGAATCTGGCAAGGAACAATTGACTCAGTTCCAGCACAACCTCGCCGACCAACTGACCGCTCAGATCGACGCCTTGGGTAACAGCAAGTCGTATCAATACAACCCCGCAAGCGGCTTCCTCACTGCCTCCACGAACGAGCAAGGCCTCCAACAATTCTTTGCATACGACAGGCTAGGCCGGGTAACGGCCAGCTGGACTCCTGGGTTCTCGGAATCGTCGGGAAGCACCCGGAATCAATACGATGCAATGGATCGCGTCGTGACGTCTACCGATCCGCTCAACAACGCCTCAAGTTACAAATTTGATTCGCTGGGACGAATCGTGGAGCAGACCGATCCTCGCGGGCCGGGGGTAAATTCGATCACGCGATTTGCCTATGGGCAGGATGGTAACCTCGCCAGCCTCACCGACCCGGTAGGTAACGTCACCAAATATCGCTACGACCACCGCGACCGCCTGCGTGAGGACGAAATCACTGTTAACGGTACTGCCGCGATCCGAGCTTACTGGTACCAGCCAAATGACAATCTCTCCTGGTCCCGCGATCGAAACGAGCGTTGGACGAAGTTCGACCAGCGATTTGCCTATGGCGCTGAAAACAACCACGTCCAAACGAAGGAAACCTGGTGGGTTTCGACGACTAGCAATAACAATCTCATTAACTACTCCTACGATGACCAGCAGGGCAAAGGACTATTGGTCACCGAGGTAACGGACCAACGAAATCTGGCAACTAGCCCCGACATCACTTCACGAATCGAGTTCGCTTACGACGGATTAGGCCGCTTGGTGCGCCAAGTCGATTGGCTACAACCGCAAAGTAAATCTGCTGGGTTTGAGCTGAAGTATCAGTACGGAGACAAGCTCGACCGCAGGACACAGACGGAAGGAAATTTCATCGGTTTGACCGCGATGGGTGGTTACCTCAGCTCCCAGCCCGATTTCCGAAATGAGTATCAATGGGACCGACTCAATCGGGTGACCAAAGTGACGCAAAACGTTCTTGGCTCGACGATGGCCGGCTCGATGGCCACCGTGCGAAACGTTGACTTGGCCTACTATGCAGATGGCCACCTCAAAGAAATCAGCCGAACCCAAGGAATGGGAAGTCTCACGACCAGCCCGATCCGTACCACGATCTCGCGAGTGGCTGTTGGCCAAAAGAATGAGGGACGAATCAGCTCAATCCAACACACTGGCTTGGCAGGCCCTGGCTCCGCCGCCAATTACTCATACGAATACGACGACCATGGTCGGCTAAAGACCTTCACGACACCGGCTGGCCCCCGCACTTACGCGTATGATTCGTTTGATCAAATCACTCAAGTCGATTGGACCAATCAGAATGCAGAAACGTATCAATACGACGCCAACGGCAATCGGACCGGAACGAATCGCACCACGGAAGCGAACAACAGGGTCCGCGAGGATGAGAACTACTGGTACGCCTACGACAAGGAGGGAAATCGGACCTTCCGCGCGTCAAAGGGCAATTCAGAGCGGGAGTACTTTTCTTACGACTATCGAAATCGGCTGGTCTCCGTCTCGCGTTATACGCCCGGCAACTCGCTCATTCAAAAGGTGGAGTACCAGTACGACGGAATCGACCGGCGGATTCGACGAACGGTCACCAATGCGAACGGAACCGTAGTTGAGCAACAGCGTTTCCTTTACGACCAAAACATCGGTGATGGTCAGTTCGAAGAGGCGGTGCTGGTATTAAACGAGCTCTCTGGCAGCATGCCCTCCAGCCAAGTTCAGCACCGTTATTTGAATGGCGTTCTCGTGGACCAGGTATTTGCGGACGAGAACTCGCTGGGCAAAGTGCTCTGGTATTTGCAGGACGATCTGCAGACGGTGCGCGACGTGGCAGTTTACGAATCTGGCATGCCGAACGAGTTTGCAAGGGTTCGTAACCATCTTGAGTATGACTCGTTCGGTAAACTACTGGACGCTGACGACCGTCAAACCGCGGCGCAGGGCGACGGCGACCGTCCAGGAAATCAAGGTGCGGGCCAAGAGTATTCGCCGCAGCGAAGTTACACAGGTCGCGAACCCGATCCCGCGACGGGCTTGGTCTATTATCGTGCTCGCTGGTACGACCCCCAACTCGGTCGCTTCATCAGCGAAGACCCGCTCGGCTTCGCCGCCGGCGACACCAACCTCAGCCGCTACGTCGGCAACAGCCCCATGACAGCAACGGATCCATCTGGGTTACACAAAGTTGACGTGCACTCAATCGTCACCCTTGAGGCCGTGTCGGAGCTCTTACAACATCACCCGGAACAAAAACAGCTTTACAACCTAGACAAAGAAGCATTGCAAGCTGGAGTCGTGAGTCCAGACCTTAAACAAGGGGCGAGCCTAGTCGCCAACGTCCCTGTGACTCGAATCCTTGAACTTCGAAATCGCGTGACTCGGGCGATCCCACAGCTAATTGTTGATTCCGATGAAAAAATGAGCAAATGGAGTTGGGACATGTCGAAGTCGGTAACAAAATGGTTAGCGCCCAAGACGTACGAACGACTCCGCGAATATAGGAACTGGTGGAAGGACACACATTCCGCACCATTAATCGTTGGCGAGCTCGACAATTTCGTGAAAGGCATAAGCAAAAATACTAGCTTAAAGAACTCTGAACTTTATCAATCGCACTTCGGTGACAATGTCTGGCATCATTCCATGACGGACAACTCACTGTCAGCAGAGCAGTTCACCGACAAGCTAATAGAGCGCCTCTCCGACAAGATTATTTTGTATCGAACGTTGGTTGAGGCGGGCGAGTTAGATGCCGCGTCATTTTCGTTAGGGGAAGCCTTACACACCCTGCAAGATTCATACTCGGCGTCCCACGTCATCCGCGATCCCAAGGGAAGAATACGGCAGTACCAGGATTGGTTGGTACAGAGCCCAGGCTTACATGCCGGAGCGGATACCATCAGTGCCAGAAGCATAGAATGGAAAAACCTTAAGATGCAAACCAAAGAATTCCTGGTTCTGGCTACTGACATGAGCCTAGACAGTAACATGCTTCGCGAAGCTCTTCGCGAGAAGTTTTTCCAATTGGCTGAAGACGCAACGACCGGTGGTAGCCACCCGGATTATTGCCCGAGAAAGTAACTGCTCAAAAAAGTTAACAGCAGCCCCTAGGCCTCGTCTTTTTAGTGATTGCCCGTCTTAATTTCTAAAATTGTCGAACCAAAAAAATGAACTAAAGCTCGACTCAAAATACAACCGGGATAAAAACTGAGTTTTTTAGTCCGCTCGTGAGTGCAACGAAAAGAGCACTGAGACAACTTTTTCTTGATCTCGCAGAGCTAGTCCGACGAATGACATTTGTTCACTCACAGGTCCATCTAAAAAACCAACCCAACCTTCTCGGCTTGCCTGCTTTACTTTCTTCAACCTAATCGGCCCGAAATATCCGAGCACAAACTAACTGGGAGCAAACCAAGCTGACCTACTTAGTTGATTGGACTAGGGCAGGGCTGCATCTTTGAGCAATTTGTGAGTCATATTCACACGGAGATGCGAGCTGCTCATATTCGCTCTACCTAGAAAATTCAAACAGTTTCCGAGAGGTCCGTTACGTCCCCGCTTTCATCTTAGTGATAACTACGACTTCGTTACTCGCCTTGCTTGGACCAATCCTTACGCTGCCGTGAGCTGGGGATGCCCATCTTCTGCCGGTACTTGGTAACTGTGCGGCGGGCGACTTTCAGACCAGCCGCTCCCATTCGCTTGACGATCTCATCGTCGCTCAGCGGATCCGACTTGTCCTCGTGATCGATCAGCTTCTGCAGTTCGATCCGAATCCGGTCCCAAGCAATATCCTCGCCGTCCTCGGTTTGAGTTCCACCGGCGAAGAATCGTCGCAGTGGAAAAATCCCGCGCGGGGTTTCAATCCACTTGTCATCCACGGCTCGCGAAACGGTCGTCACGTGCACGCCGACCTGGTCAGCGATCTGCTGCATCTTCAGCGGCTCGATAAACTCCGGTCCGTTATCCAGAAACTTCGTCTGGTAATCAACGATCGCCTGCGAGACTTTCATCAGCGTCGCGCGCCGCTGCTCAATTGATTCAATCAGCCACTGCGCGGCGTTCACCTTGCGTTTGATAAACTCCCGCTCTTCTTTGGTCGCCTGGCCATTAGCCAGCCGCTGGCGGTAGTACTTGCTGATGTAGAGATTACGGCTGGGGCCTTCGTCCATCTTGACCACATACCGCCCGCCCTCTTCTTGCACGACGCTCAAATCTGGCGTTACCGAGGGCGCGTAAGACTCGACGAATCGCCGAGCCGGTTTGGGCTCCAGCTTTCTCAGTTCAGCCAACGCCTCTTGGAGTTGGCTTTGGGAAAAGCCGGTCGCTTTTTGAATTTGCGGGATGCGGTTGTCGCGAAGGTCTTCCAAATGGTTTTGAATCAGCGTTCGCACATCTTGATAGTGCGGGATCTCAACATTGAGCTGCAGTAGCAAGCACTCTCTCAAATCTCGGGCGGCGACTCCGGGTGGGTCGAGTGACTGGACAATCGAGAGCGCTTCCTCTGCAAGTTCCAGCTGATCGGGGGCAGCGTCAGCTGGCAGCAAATCGCGGAGTGCGATCCGAAGATAGCCCCCATCTTCTGCTTTGAGTGTCGAGATGATCCGCTCGCACATCTTCCGTAAGGCCGGCTCTAACTCCCATTCGCCGAGTTGCTGAAGCAAATGGTCTTGGAGCGTTTCGCTCCGCTCGGCCACGTTGGCCATCAAGTCTTGATGGCGGTCCGAGCTTTCTTGAATTCGATTCGAAGAGGGACGGGCTTGGTCCTCGAAGTAACTAGGGACCTCCTGATCGAGATTCACCAGCCGTTCAAAGTCGTCGGCGTTGTGATGAGCTTCGTCGACGATCAGCTCTTTCTCGTCGACATCTCGTTTCTGCGGGGCTTCGTCTTGGGGAATCGCCTCGTCAGGCAACGACGGGTCTTTCTCCCGCAATTCCAGAACGGGGTTTTCGATCAGTTCCTGCTCGATCCGCTCGTTGAGTTCAACGAGGGGCATCTGCAAAATCTCCATCGACTGGATCATCCGTGGAGCCAGCGTCTGGACCTGCTTTTGCGAGAGATGTTGACCGAAAGACAACTTCATGGGGGCCTGCTTTCCATTCATTCAAGCACAAATCGCGCGGCAGCAACTTGAAGTTGCTAACGCGAGAACCGCCCGACCGAAGAGACCATGTCCAAACAGTCTCGGCCGGGGTGGTCAGCATTTCTCATGCCAACCGACCGATTCTATCCTGAATTGTAGGTCGCGGCAGCGATGTCTGAGAAAAGGAATGCGTTTTAACGGAAATTTCCCATCGAAATTCCGCGGCTTTAACCAAATGCCTGGTGGCAGGTTTGCCGGAAACGCAGAAGATGGGCGACAACGCAGAGAGCCGATTCAAGCTGGAAAGCGGAAGGCTTAGGCCGCTCTTTTCGCGGAGTCCTGTTCAGCCGCCCCCTCGCCTCGCTCCTCAGCTGCGGCGACGACGGCTACCTTGAGAACAGCCTCAATCTGGAGGATCAAGTCATCCAACTGAGAAATCACCGCGTCTTGCTGGTCGAGCAGTTCGTCGATGAATTGAGATTGGTCGGCCGGGTCTTGCATGGGACATCCAGCGGCATTGCGAGCCCCAAAACGGCTCGACGTTCAGAGAAAGTCACCACCAAAATCATCGGACAAACACCCCTCAGACCTCGTCTTGGGTCCGGTTTATCCGAAAGCGGGGATTCGGGGGGTAATCCAGCCGAATATCTTGACTATTCCCCCAAACTCAGCCGAAAAGTCTGTTGGCTGGACACTCAATGGGGTGATTTGTTACTATTAAAGGATCTTCCCAGCGGCCCAAACGGTCGCTGTTCAACGAGTGGAGAGTTTTCCCCACGCGAGATCCCCCGTCCCTTGCCCCTTCCCCTGTCTTTTCAGAAAGGAGCGACAATGCGTTTGATTGAAGTCACTTTGGAGGCCCAATGGTAAAGTTGCTGGTACGCGAAAAGGAATCGATTCAAGAAGCCGTACGTCGATTTCGAAAGTTGGTTGAGCGCAGCGGGATCAAGAAAGAAATGCGCCGACGCGAGCATTATGAAAAGCCGAGCGAAGTAAATCGCCGGGCACGCCTCCGAGCAGAGCGACGCAACAAGAGCAAGCGAATCAAGCCAGTCCTCGGTCGCTAATTGCAAGCTATCCGTGTCCGCGCGAGCTCTGGGGCCGACGGCAGAAGCAAATTCATCCGGCCCTTTCGCGACTGAATCGCCTAAACCGGGAATTGACCGAACACAAATCACGAAAAAGGGAATGGAACGAAACTCCATTCCCTTTTTTTGCGCCGTGCCGAATCAGTAGGCGAGCCGCCCGTTTTGCCAAGCTCGAATAAAAGGCAAAGCGCTGCGTCAGTCCGATTGCGCAGCAGTCCGATTGCGCAGCAAGAGTTTCTTCGGAGACTTGAATCAGAATCGCCAACCGGTTGTTAACCGTAGTAAGCTTCTTCTGTCTGCGCGACTTGTGGGCGCTGCACAAACTTCGGCTGTCGTAGTGGCTGAGCGGCATGCACCCGCTGACCAACCAGGCCGGAAGCCGCCGCTTGCGTAACCACTTCCCGAATCGCTTCTTTCGTCGGACCAGTAGCCGCCCGCGAGGGAAGTGGAGCGTCTGGCACTGACACTCTCTCGGCCGCGAGGGTTCCGCTTTGCTGAGTTGCTGCTGCGGGCGCCGCGGACTCTTTCGATTGAGTCTTCTCGAAACTGCGCGTCAGTGTTTCAACCTGATTGCCCCGAAGCAAGCCGCATTCCACCAGCAAGAAGGGGATCGTTGGAAGAAGCAGTTGCTGTTCCTGATCCAGTCGCTGCTGTTCGGTCGCTCCGATGATTCCCAGTCGCTTACCAGCTTCGACGAAATCGAGTCCAGGGTTGAGCTCGATTAGCCCCAGAATTTGCCCCACCTGTTTGACTGTCATCAGGTTGCGGCGGATGGCAACGGAAGCCGGAGACGGAGCGGCCATCTGCTGAATTTTCAGCAGGCCACAGAACTGGTCACAAGAGATAATTCCTTGCTCAACTAGAAAGAGACCGAATTTAATGCTCATGCTCTTTTCACCTCTCAAAGCCCAGACAATGGGCGGACGCTGAACCTGATTCTGGGTTCTTCGGGTTCCATCGACCACCAAGGGGTAGGAACTCGAATAGAAACCTTTGAATTCGGCCGAGGCAGGCCAGTTCAGAAACAAATCGCCGTCACAAACAGCGATTTGGAGCGATCGGTTATCGCGGTTTCACCGGAAGTATCAAGTTTGAGGCGAAATTGCCTCAGGTTTTCAGAGAAAAGAGTGTGCACTACAAGCACAACTTACTTTCTTTCGCCCCCCGCGACCTAGGGTTCCTATGCGTGCAAGTCTGAGCATTTCAATCGGACCCCGCTCGCGGTATTTGCCAAGTCCACTCACGGCGGAACGACTTGTCGACAAGTTCAAAGAAGGTCGTCTCAAAAGCAGCTTGGAGTTATTCCATGGATTCAGAAAAGTCAAAACCAGTGGAACAGAGGACATTCCCTGAGTACTGTCCACGTTGGCTCCGTTTTTTCTCTCAGATCAAACGCGCTCGCAAGTATGTGGACCGCAATGTCCAGGGGGGGCTGCTCACCAGAATGGCAATCCACTGGGGCGTGTTCTTCTTCACCTCCGCTTTTGCGTACATCGTTGTCCAGGCGATTGTCTCTCCAAATGGAACCTCTTTCCTGCAACGAATTCAAAACTCTCTCACGGAGTTTTCGCTTTTGGGTTTGTTGATGCTTACGCTCATGCCAGCCTTCTTGCTGGATGTCGTGCGATTCAGCAATCGTTTCGCCGGCCCGATCGTTAGACTGCGTCGCTTCCTCCGCGAACTAGGGGAAAACGGCGAAGTGCCGCCGCTAAAATTCCGGGACGACGACTTCTGGATGGAAATCGCAAAGGAATTCAACGTCTGCCGAGAACGAATTTACCGTCAGAAGATGGAAATCGATCGACTACAAGCTCTGCTCAATGAGCACTCAATCGATTGGTCCAACTGGTCACCTGATCGCCAATCCAAGACCAGCAGCAACGTAACAGTCTAGCGAAATCGCGATACAACCGACAAGGGAACTCTGCCCCCGCAAGCGATCGATCGGCGTCGGAGAACAGCTGGCCGCAGCGAGCTTTCTGCCTTCAAAGCTACTGAATGAATGGTCGCTTCGGGAAACGGCAGGTAACGGCATCAAAAAGGCCGCTCACTCCGCCCCCGACTTACCCGGAAAACAAAACGCGAAACCGGGGTCACTCACACGAGCGGGCCAGCACCAGCAAAAGCCCCGCACCCACACCGGCGCAGCCACCCTGAGAGGCTTGCTGTCACCGGCGCAAGTACGATAGCCAATCGGTTTTCGGACGCCAAAGGAAACCTGCAGAACCCGCTTAGCGAGTTCCCATCCCGCTTGCTCCCATGCCACCAGTCGTCGTCGCCGACGCATACGAAGAGCGGAAACTGGTCTGGCCAGCCATCCCTCCCATGGCCGCTACCGGAGCAGCCGTCCGGCTGGGCATGCCAGAGGCTGGCTTGGTAGCCTCTGCCAGCACCTGCAACAACTTGCTGATGCAAAGCCGGTTCATGCTGGTATTGTGATCGTTAGCCTCGGCCTTCAGAGCCTCGTGCAGGCTTTCAGGCAACCGAACCGTAATAACCCGGGTGGGCTCGTTTACAGCAGCTGCAGCAGCCTTGCGGTTCCGCAGCATGTTGACCATCTGCTGAATCTCGCCAAACTCAGCGGTCTTCTCGAATGCGACAAAGTCCGCGTTGCTGAAAACGCTTCGGGCGGCTCCGCCTACCCCCAGCACCTCTCGGAAAAACGTCACCCAGTCCGGATTACTCTGGTACAACTGCCGAGCAACCGCCAAAATCTTCTGGCAGCGAACTGGAAACTCCTCTTGTTGCATAGTCATTTCATTCATCTTCACAGACTCCTTTCAGAGCGACAGGGCCGAAAACCGATTTACGACCGCAAGAACCCTCGCGGTCTGCCCCAATCTTTCTGCTGGCGTCAAAAGCGAATGCTAATTGCATGCTACTGCAAGCACTTGCGCCGATTTCACAAAACTGCAAATCCAACGCGCAGCGATGCCTAAAAAACAAGCAGCTGAGACTTGCTCAAAAAACAAGCAGGCCGGAAAGTCTCAGCTGGTAAGTGTCCACTCCGGCAAACTTGAGAGAAAAAGCCGGAGAAAGAACGGTTTGGCTTAAAAACTGATTAAAACAAGCCGTTGTAAATTCTGTTTCCGAGCAAAATCCCAAGGGCCGAGCCGGGACCCGAGATTGACGGCCCTCCCCATGCGACGGCAAGCCGTTTCTGCTCCGCTGGGTCTTTGCGACAGCCCAGCTTCAAAACGCTTGGCTTTGGCTCCCGGGTTCCATGCCTAACAAGTCCCCCAGCTTAAACCGACGAGACCATGAGCCAACCGCTGAGCATTGCCCCCGCCGACTCAATCCGTTTCTCGGCAAGCCACTCCCCGCCCGGCTCCAAGAGTGTCTCGAACCGTGCCCTCCTCTGCGCGGCACTGGGCCGAGGCGAATCCAGCCTGGCCGGCCTGCTGGACTGCGAGGACACCCGGGTTATGGCCACCGCCCTTTCCGCCCTGGGAGTTTCCTTGGAAGTCGATTGGGCGGGGGGCTCAGCACGCCTAACAGGCTCGGCCGGAACGTTCTCGATCAAAGCCGCCCAGCTAGACTGTCGCAATAGCGGCACGACCCTCCGGTTTCTCGCAGCCTGCCTTGCGGCGACGGGCGGAGACTATCTTCTCGACGGCAACCCTCGAATGCGGCAACGCCCCGCAGAGGATTTGCTCCTCGCCCTTAACCAACTTGGCTCGAACGCCCGCTCGCTCAACTCTAACGGCTGCCCGCCTATCGAAATCAAATCCAGCGGCTGGCCCGGTGGCTCAGTCTCAGTCCGAGGAGATAAGTCCAGCCAATTCCTCAGCGGCTTGCTCTTGGCTGCCCCCCTAGCCCGCTCTCCGGTGACCATCGAAGTGGCCGGCCTACTGGTCTCTCAACCCTATGTCGACCTAACCTTGAGAGTCATGCAGCAATTTGGAGTCGAGGTCCAGCGGCTCGCAGAGAGCCGATTCGAGGTCGCCCCTCAGCCCTATCTGGCCACCGACTTCGCAATTGAACCCGACGCCTCCTCTGCCAGCTACTTTTTCGCGGCTGCGGCCATCTGCCAAGGGACCACCCAAATCTTGGGACTGGGAACCAACTCCCTCCAAGGTGACCTCCGCTTCGTCGAATTGCTCAAGGCGATGGGCTGCGATGTGCAGACAACCTCCGGGGAAACCAAAGTCACCGGAAGCGAACTCCACGGAATCGATTGCACGATGACCGAGATCAGCGACACGGTTCAAACACTTGCGGCGGTCGCCCTATTCGCCCGGGGCCCAACTCGCATTCGAGGCGTCGCCCACATCCGCCACAAAGAGTCTGACCGGATTAGCGATCTGGCTCGCGAACTGCGTCGCGCCGGAGCTACAATCGAAGAGCAACCAGACGGCCTGGTGATCACCCCAAACGAAATTCATCCGACAGAGTTCCAAACCTACGACGACCACCGGATGGCAATGAGCCTCGCCCTAGTCGGCCTAAGAGAAAACGGAATCACCGTTGCCGATCCCAACTGCGTCACTAAGACCTACCCCAATTACTTTCGTGACCTGCAGCGGGTGACGGGGTGCCGAATCAGCTAACAGCGGTTGCGTTACAACCCCAAGTTCACGTTCCGTCCAAGAGACAACGGAGACTAGGCTTACTCACAACCCGGCCCGCACCGGAAGCCTGAATTACTTGCTCTCACTCTGACTGCTCACCGAACTGGGAGCACAATTTTCTCCGAGTCAGGTCGGGGCCAGGGGTCGCGGCGCAAGGAACTGGATCACGACCCAGCCAACCAGCAGCGCCAAGACAATCCAAAAATGTTCCCACTGACTCGCTTTGAGCATCCGCCCCTCTCCGTTTACAACACAATTATAGGCAGCGGCGGAAAGTTTGAATTGGGAACGGTTGGAATGTGGAATGTGGAATGGGAATTAAAAAGAGCTGCCCAAAAACCTGGACAACTCTTTTCCCATCCGTCCTAGCAGTCCCATTAGTCCCACGAATTCTCAACCGACCTGACACCACCTCGCCCTTACCAGCCCTCAGGCAACGGCGCATCGAGATATGGCTCGAACAACTCGTGCCGCGGACCATTCTCATCGCATACAGCAAACTTGCTACCTTTGCTGCCGTACATCGAAACACCGGCGTATTCGCCTGCTTTGTTGATCACATAGAAGCTGACGTTGAACTTCGGATGGCCCAACTCGGTGAGCAATCGCTTTTCAATCGTATTGCCGCAGATTCTCTTCAGCGCCTCCATCCCCGCATCCTTTGGATGCTTCCCCTGCCGCAGCATTTCTACGATCAGGAATGAGGACAAGTTGTAGAGATTGGCCTCGCCGCGGCCGGTCGATCCAGCGGCACCGACTTCATTATCGACGTACAGTCCAGCCCCAAGAATCGGCGAGTCTCCCACACGGCCCGGAATCTTCCAAGCCAGCCCGCTGGTCGTCGTCACGCCGCAAACTTCCCCCTTGGAATTGACCCCGTTGCAATTGATCGTTCCCCAGAAATGAAACGGATCGACTTTGCCTTCGCTGACCATCTCGAGAATCACCTTCAAGCTGGCGTCAGCTCGCTTATTTGGGTCGAGATAGTGCTCTGGGTCGATGCGCTGTTTCCACTCCAGCCAGAGCTTTCGCGATCGCTCGGTATTGAGGTCGTCTTCAATCTTGAAGCCCATGTTCTTGGCGAATTGCTGAGCGCCCGGGCCGACGATCAGGTGGTGATCTGTCGAATTAGCCACTGCCAGAGCGACCGATGCCGGCGTGCGAACACCCTGTATCGCCGCGACACCGCCGGCTCTTCGCTTCGGTCCGTGCATACAGCAGCTGTCCAAAGTCACATTTCCATCGGCATCCGGCAGACCGCCATAACCAACACTTGTGTCTTCGGGATCCAGCTCGACGATATTAACGCCAGCGACCAACGACTCGAGTACATCTTGCCCTTCCGTCATCATCCGAAACGCCCGCTCAACGCAGGTTTCGGTGCCGCCGTTCTTGTGGATAAATCCATTGGCCGATGAGATGACTACTGGACGACTCGCCTTTCGCGTATGCATGGCTGGAGCTCCCAAAGCCGTTCCCGATAACACACCAGCCGCCGTTCCGGCGATTGCCGTCGCGCCGATAAATTCCCGGCGCCCCATCTTCTGCTCGTTGGACATGACAACTCCTGAATATTGAGAGCGAATAACGCAATCAGATTCTAACCAGAAATGCAGCTGCTTCCCAACCGCCTATCAGCCGTTTCGCCGGCCGCAATATTCGGCCAATCGCTCATAGACACGCTCGACCGTCGACCAGTCCTCCTGCTTCCCGGCTCCCCGCATTTCCGCCAGAAACTGAAGCAAGGGCCCAGCCACTGGAAGCGGCTCCCGCAGGACTACTGCGCTGGGCAAAACTCGCTGTACCAATGCCGATTGGAACTGAGTCAGTCCCGCCCCCGTCCGAGCCGAGACCGGTAACTCACCGGCTTCAACCTCGGCTCCCGGGAGGTCGACTTTATTGGCGACGACCAGATCCGCCGCGGGCTCGATCACGAACGGCTCCGACTCAACCCGATTGCTCGCGTCCCGGACTTCGACTCGGCAGTCAGCGCTTTGCCACGCAGCGCGAGCACGCTCGATCCCTGCTTGCTCAATCTCACCCTCGGCGTCGCGTTGACCGGCCGTATCGGCGATCTCAAACAACCAGCCGTCAATCACAACTTGCTGGGTGACGACATCGCGAGTCGTTCCAGGCGTACTGTGAACAATCGCTCGCTCAAATCCACAAATCGCATTGATCAAACTGCTTTTGCCCACGTTTGGCAAACCGGCTAAGACAACTCGCCAAGGCTTAGTGAGATGAGTCGCCACACTTTCCCTGCTGAGAACTTCATCAATCGCTTCGACCAGCCGCAATCCATCTCGCTGGGTGATCAACGTGCGCAGGCCGTTCAGAAAAAGCTCCCACGCTGATTCCTGCCCCAGCAGCAACCGAGCCGCTCGCTCCGTTTGACAAATCAGCAGCCCGCTCGCCACCGCTGCTGAAAGCTCCGAACCAACCAGCCGCCGAAGCCACTGCTCGCTCTCCAGCTCCTCAAACCCAGCGCTTTCAAGTGCCCGTCGCAAGCAAGCTCGGGATTGCTCTCCACCATGTACATGCACTTCGTACTCGCTCGGACCCCGTTTGAGGACCACCACATCCTCCTCAACAGGCGAACCAGTGCCCCTAAAACTCCACTTGCCGTAGACAACTGCACCAGCGGAACTCGCTGACAAATCAATTTTGTTTGCAGCGCGAAAGCAATCTTTCAGCAACTCAACCGCCGCAGGGCCACAAAACCAAGCAACCCCGATCGCGGCCTTGCAGGCTCCGGTCAAAAACGAGTACCGATTCTCTGTAGCGGGCGTGGTCACGATTCGGTTCTACTCTCAAAAGAGTCCAGACGCTTTGAGGTCAATCAGCCGCGGCCCAAGTGCTCAGCCGCAGCGTGAATACCCCTCAGCACCAAGTCGGGAACGTGCCTCAGCGGCTGGTCATACACCTTCACTAGCGGTCCAGCCCCGCCCCCCGTAATCAACACCACAGGCTCAACCGCTGATACCCCAAGCAGTCTCTCCCGATATCTCTTCAGGACCTCGCGCATCGCTCCCAACTGCATTTGCCAGACTCCAGCCGTAATCGCAGTGGTCGTATTTTTGCCGATAACTTCTGCGGGAAAATCACTCGCAGCCAATTCCGGGAGCTGGTCCGTCGCCCGCGCTAAAGATTGAAAACTCGTGAAGGGGCCAGGATAAATGACGCCTCCCTCGAAAACTCCCTGAGCGTCGACATAGTCAATCGTGACCGCCGTCCCAACATTGACGATAAATAGCGGTTGCTTCCCATTGCCTGTCAATTCTCTTCCACCGACCGCCGCCGCAATTCGGTCGATCCCAAGCTTCTCTGGAAAATCGACCCGTAATTCAATCGGGAAGTCTCGATAGCCAAGCAGTCGAATCTGATCATCACCTCTTTGCTCGGCGATCCAGCCACGCAACTGACCAAGGCGAACCTGATTGACGCTGATTAGCATCCAGTCCGCAACGGGAACTTGCTCCAAGTCCAGAAGTTCCGGCGAGGCAACCGATTGATTGGTCTTCCACTGCCCAGCAGTTCGGCCAGCCACCGCCACCTTCGTGCGCGAATTTCCGATATCGGCGCAAATCAGGGCTCGCCCGCTCATTTGCTTTTTGCCCCTCTGTTCATCGTCCCGGAAGCGGAGCAGACGACTTCGCCGCGCTGGCCACCTCATCGAGCGCCGCCACGACCGCGCGATTCAACTCAGCCAAACCCTCGCCCGTAACTGCGGAAATCAGCAACACCGGGCTCCCCGTTTCGCGACGCAACAAATCGCAAACAGCGTCCGCCTCAGGCAATTCACCCTTGCTAACGACCAAAATCTCGCGACGCTGCCCGAGCTCTTCGCTGTACTCTTTCAGCTCATGCCGAATCGCCCGGTAGTTCTCCAGCGGCTCGGTGCCATCGGTCGGCAATGGCTCCACCAAATGCACCAGCACGCCGGACCGCTCGATGTGTTTGAGAAAGTCATGTCCCAGACCGACGCCTTGAGAAGCGCCTTCGATTAGTCCGGGAATGTCGGCTAGAACATACTCTCGATCGCGGCTGACCTGGACCATCCCCAAATTGGGATACTTCGTAGTGAACGGGTAGTCGGCAATCTCGGGACGCGCGCGGCTGAGTCGACTCAGCAGCGTGCTCTTTCCCGCGTTCGGCTTGCCGATCAAGCCAACGTCTGCGATGACCTTCAATTCAAGAATGATCCGTCGCCGCTCCCCCTTTTGCCCTTCGGTAATCGTGCGAGGCGCCTGATTCGTGGATGACTTGAAATGGGTGTTACCCTTGCCGCCGCGACCACCTTGGGCGGCAATCAGTCGGTCGCCATCTGCTTGTAGGTCCTTGATCACGAAACCATTTTCAGCGTCGATCACCAACGTGCCGGGCGGGACAAACAACTCGCAGTCCTCGGCTCCACGCCCATGCCGATTGGAACCTTCACCGTTGTTGCCCGACTCGGCTTTCCACTGTTTCTTCTGTGTCAAACTAACGAGGCTGTTCACACCGTGGCGAGCGACGATCACGATGCTACCGCCATCCCCACCGTTGCCGCCATCCGGCCCACCACGCGGGACGTACTTCTCCCGGCGGAAACTCATGCAGCCGTTGCCGCCATTGCCAGCAACCAATTCGATTTCAACGCGATCAACGAACATCTTCCGACCTCAGCCTGCCGCAGGACCTGCCCGAAACAATTTAATTGTCTGCCGACTCAATCGACTCGGTGATTACCTCACACAAGAGCCGCGGTCATCGCGGTTCAGACCTCGATCTTGACTGCACGACTGGGCGGTCGTCAATCCAATCATTGGCTGGCTCGCCGAAACGTCCAGACAAAAAAACAGGATGCCGCTTTTGGCATCCTGTTCGGTGTTCAAATTTGAGCAGGCCCGGAACGAAACCAAATACGCTCATTCACCTCAGCCCCCCATCGCTACGCATTTTGCTTTTTCTGCCGAGCCATGCTCAAGCCAAAGGCCCGAGTCATGCCAACTCCAAAACAAACCGCAGCTCGGACAAGCTTTAGTTCAATTCCGCGACAATGTTGACGCGGCGACCCGACTGGTCGAACTTCACGAACCCGTCCGAGAGAGCGTACAGCGTGTAGTCGCTACCTTGGCCGACGTTACGCCCAGCATGGAACTGAGTTCCTCGCTGACGAACCAAAATGTTTCCAGCGATTACTCGCTCGCCACCATACCGCTTTACACCGCGTCGCTGTCCATTGGAATCGCGACCGTTGCGGCTGGAGCCTTGACCTTTCTTATGTGCCATCGAACCTTTACTCCACAAACAAAAAACCCGCAAACAATCGTCAGCGGGTTGGGGAATTCCTCTGCTGTCAGAATCGGCAAATTTTACTGGTAAATCCAGAGATGATCAAGGCTTTTGAGGAAGCGAATCCCTTTGCCGTCCTGTTCCCAGTGCTGGGGCTCCAGTTTCAGCACCCATTTTTGCTTTTTGCCATCGCTGTCCAGCTCAAACTGCCACATTGAACCGTCGATGACCTGAGTCACAGCCGTCGAGTCACTAGCCTTAAATCCGTACAAATTCAGGGCATTGACCAGCGATTCGGTCAATTTCCCATCGTCCAGCGAGCTGACAACTGGCGACGAGAAGTCCTCCAGATTGAACTCGGCGTCGACTTGGGTCACCGGAACTTCTCGCCCAGCAACCTCGTTGACTTGCAAGGCAACCACTTGAGGACCAGGAAGAGCGTATCGTTTGGTGATGCCGACCTGCTCCGCATGGCTGTCCGTATAGGGGATTCCGTAAGAGACAAAATCTCGATCTTGCTGGGCTCCGTCACCCGGACGCCAGTAATTGAGCTGCAGTGCTTTCCTTTTCACATCAAATTGGCCGTCAGCCGAAGCCACCACGCGGTAGGCATTGGTCAGGCCAGTGACGCGAATTGAGACGTAATTCACCCGCGGGTCAATTTCTTCCCAAACGGCTACACCCCAAACACCCGGGTCGGATTCTGCTTGAGCCAAAGGAATCTCGACGTCGCCAATCTCAAGGCAGTTCAAAAGCCGCTGATTGGGGTCTTCGAGTTTCTGAATTTCCTTGGCCACCAAAGGAAGATACTGGTCGCGGTAGGAAATCGGGCTGTACTCACCTTTGGCGTCAGCAACCCAGCCAGTCAACTCGAACGTTGGACTAAAGCTGCGAGGAGAAAGAGACCGGTCCTCTTTGGCCGAATCAAACTTGGCTTCGCTGACCAAGTATGGGAAGACGTCTCCCTCTTTGCTCTCGTCGTAAGAAAGGCTTTTGCCCAAATTGCGCACTCGATAAACCAAATACCAGTAATGCCGATTTTTAACTGAGCCGTCGGGAGCCTTGAACGACAACTTGATTTGTCGCAAGCCAAGCGTCGCGAACTCCAGTTGCCAGACATCCCGGAAGAAAACGATATCGCGAGTCGAACCGCGCAACGTTTCGGCTTGGGCAATCAAATTTCCCTGATACTCGCTGGCCTTCAGATCAGGCAGCACCATCGGGACGGTGAACGTGTCCCGCGCGTCAATCTCCGGAGCGAAGACCTTGAGGACTCCGGGAGCCAACGTTTTCGGCAAGTTGCCGCGTTCCTGCGCGACAACCAAACTGGTCAGACTTAGCAACAAGCTGAAAGCAAACAGCCCGGCACATCGCAGCTTCATAATGGTGTCCTAATTACTCCAGAAAGTTGACGACGTTTGGTAGAGGTCACCCTCCGGCCAATTCGCAAAATGTACTGACTCGGTTGAGCGTGACGGTCTGTCGAGAGACCAACCACTCAAGGCGATCGTACAAAGACTGCCGAGCCCTGCGCGTAATCTCCCTAACGGAGCAACGCCGGTCTCCAGTCCTGTTTCAAGTATAGTTGCCGCGCAGGTAATTTCTGCAGAACATCGGGGCTTTCCGGGCAAAACTAGCCGCCTCTTGGCCCGACGACCCGAGCCAAACCGGCTAGGAAAACACCGGACAAGCTGAAAAATCGGCCTACTCCGCGGTTCCCTCACCAGCCACTTGGGCGGGGTCAGCCGCCGGTTCTCTCTCAACGACGGACTCTTTGGATTCCAAAACCGCCGACTCTTCCGCCGAATTGGCTCCCTGATGCGGGCCGCTCAGGCGATGACCGCGGTCAAATCTTCGGAATTCGCCACCGCCTTTTCCCTCGGCTGGACCGGCGTCAAATTCAAAGCCCTCGTCGTAACGCGAACGATAGCCCGGCAGTTTCGCCCGTTCCAGTTCCGCTTGAAATTCTTCGACGACCTGACGCTGCAAGCGATCGCGAAACTCTTGGGTTACTGGATGAGCGATATCGGCATAGAGCCGGGGCCTGCCCTGCGGATCGACGGGCAGCCGCAATTGTGGCAGGCGAATCCCGCAATGATTGCAAAACCGTGCCTTCAGATGATTTTTTGTTTGGCAGCGGGGGCAATGAGCCGTCACTTTGCGACTCGGCATCGCCACAAACAGACCAGACTCACCTTCGATGATTCGCAAGTCGCGGATCACGAAACCTTCTCGAAACGTGATGCTGCAAAATCCACGCAAGCGATCTTCGGTGTCGCCGACCAGCTTGATCCGAATTTCGGAAATGTCCATTTCCCGCTCCCTCCTGCGTGGAAACCAACGACTGGCGATACCAACTTTTGGCTCGCTCAGTCACCCATCCTGATGCCCTCTAACCCGGGGCTATTTTTCGTGGCAAACGCCCGCCTCGGTACTCCCTCTCAATTCCTTAGAGCCAAACCTCGGCAAATCGATTTCGTTCAAAAATCGACCATACCTCAACCGTTCGGCAGTAACTCACTTACCATCACTCGGCAGTCCGGCAATGCAGCCTGCAATTTCGCCGCACTGCGACGCGCGACCAGCCTATTCGGAAACATCCCGAAATAACACGAGCCACTGCCGGTCATTTGATGCCCTAATACCGGCAACATCCGAAACAATCCTTGCAACCGCTCAACCCAAGGCCCGACTTCGACCGCGGCCAATTCTAAACGGTTAAAGAGGCATGCGGCTATCTGGCTTACCCGTCCCGCCGAAATTGC
>Ga0169931_10004074_pt1 | contig 22897 bp, 20 predicted proteins | sample Kivu_15m_20L_FD_129675 | JGI IMG/M metagenome (GOLD analysis project Ga0169931, IMG submission 129675) | Freshwater microbial communities from Lake Kivu, Western Province, Rwanda to study Microbial Dark Matter (Phase II) - Kivu_15m_20L... | ecosystem: Environmental > Aquatic > Freshwater > Lake...
GCGCAGCTGGCGGAAGGGCAAAGACCAAGGCCAAAGTTGTTGCGGCGCGCCAGAATGGGCGGTTGGGCGGGTGTCCGAAAAAGGTGGCGCACGCTAGAAAGGCTGCACACGCATGACGGACCAAATGCGCGCCCTCGTCGATGATATTCCAGGGGGCGTAGGCCTGAGCTGATGCTGAATTCGCTTGGGCCGAATCTGGCCCCGCTCAAGCGGAGTCGCAATGATGCGGACCCGACCTATGCCGCGCGGGGTGAAATCGACATCAAGTCGGCGCCAATCTCGCGTCGCCGCTGCATCAGGTCGTAATCGCCCTGCAGTCCTAGAAAGAACCCTTCGGACATTCCAAAATACCGCGCGAGGCGGAGATCCGTGTCCGCCGTGACGGCGCGCTTTCCCAGCACGATTTCGTTGATGCGTCTCGGCGGCACATGGACTGCACGGGCCAACTCGCTTTGGCTAAGGCCCATTGGTTTTAAAAACTCCTCCAGGAGAATTTCTCCCGGGGTCGGGTTCGGCAGAAGCGCGTCCTTAATGGTAGTCAACGATTTCGACATCGGCAGGTCCTCCTTCCTTCCAAACAAAGCAAATCCGCCATTGATCATTGATACGGATCGAATGCTGGCCTGCCCGATTACCCCGCAGCGCCTCGAGCCGGTTTCCTGGAGGTACGCGAAGATCCTGCAGGACACGCGCATTATTGAGGATCCGCAATTTTCTTAGCGCCAATGCCTGGATATCCGTCGGCAGCTTACGACTTCGGCGTCCCGACCAAATCTTCTCCGTTTCGAGATCAGCGAACCCCTGGATCATTGGTATCAATACCGCATAACGTTATAAGGTTCAACCTCGTTGCGGCCAGCGAGTGAAGGGCACAGCTGGATTTAAGCGCCGAACTACGGTCTTTGGGCGAGGTCCCGCCTGATGGAAGAGGCATATGGCATAATATTGTCAGATATTTACGAGGTTCGTGTCACGCTGACATCACACTCAAAACGGAAACACCCGGAAACGGGAGGAACCATTAAAGAACATTGTGACACGGTCATACGGTCTCGTGTCCTGATGTTCCGTTATTTACGATGAAAATTCAATCACATACGTTCTGCGTCGCTCCTATGATGGACTGGACTGACCGGAATTGCCGGTATATTCATCGTCATCTTTCCCGGCGGGCTGTGCTCTATACAGAGATGGTAACCGCTGATGCCGTGCTGCACGGGGATCGCGATCGGCTGTTGGCTTTTGACGCTGCCGAGAGCCCCGTTGCTCTTCAGCTGGGCGGCTCGGAACCGGCGAAGCTCGCCGAGGCTGCTCGTATCGGCGCCGATTACGGCTATCAGGAAATCAACCTGAACGTTGGGTGCCCTTCTGAGCGCGTGCAGTCTGGCGCTTTCGGCGCCTGTCTGATGCGCGAGGAGGGCCTCGTAGCCGAGTGCCTCGCCGCTATGCGTTCAGCTGTGAATGTGCCTGTAACGGTTAAGCACCGTCTGGGCGTAGACGAAGATGACCCACGCGAGAGGCTGTTTCTTTTCGTCGAGACGCTTTCCCGGTCGGGAGTAACGACCTTCATTGTGCACGCGCGCAAAGCATGGCTGCGGGGTCTGTCTCCCAAGGAGAACAGGGAAATCCCGCCACTGGACTACGAGCTGGTTGCCGAACTGAAGCGTTTGCGTCCTGGGCTGGAGATCATCATCAATGGCGGCCTGACAGATCTGGAAGCGGCCGGGCGGGAGCTGGCCCGCTTCGACGGCGTGATGTTCGGCCGCGCGGCTTATCACGATCCCGGTCTTCTTCTTGAGGTTGATGAGCGCTTGTTCGGAGTGTCATCTCCTTTTGCTTCCGTTGAAGATGCAGCCTACGCGCTGCGTCCGTGGATTGCCTCAAGACTTGCGTCCGGATCGGCCCTTCATGCAATGACACGTCACATGCTGGGACTATTCCATGGACGTCCGGGTGCACGAAGGTGGCGTCGCGTACTCTCTGAAAAGGCGCCAGGCGCCCGCGGACTCTCCGCGCTGGAGGTCTATGACGAGGCGCTGGCGGCAGTTACCGGAAAATCGCAGTCGTTCATTCGTGGATGATGATCGCATTGGGCGTCACCACCCAGCTGTTGAGCCTGTTAAGAAAGCTCATGCCCAGAAGAGAGTACTCCAATCCTTCCTCAATCACGACGGCGGAAACATTTTCCACCTCGACCCCATCAATCTGGAGCGACCCGATCATCGCGCCTGAGGCTTTCATTCGGCCGGCTGCGGTCCGAACATCAAGGATTTCATCAGGATCGTCGAGGTTGAGCCCGACGCGGCGGGCGTCCCGTCTGGTGAATGCAACCCGCGTCGCCCCAGTGTCGACGAGAAATTTTACAGGTACTCCGTTCACCCGTGCGCTGGCCCAGTAGTGACCGTCCCCCTCTTTGCGAAGGGAGGCTGTGCGGATCTGGCTGGCGCTGACATAATCCGACCCGTCCGCCTCAGCTGACGGCTCAGTTAAAGCAGCATTGGCGGATGTTTGCCCGACCAGCTGGTGTCCCAGGGCCAGGAGACCCAGAGCCGCAGCCCCAAAGAGGGCGACAGCGGGCAGAACCGCTTTGTAGCTCACCGGTCCTGTCTCCATCGACCTTTTGAAAGCATATCAGACAACAACCAGTCTTAATACACGCCGGATGCCGCTGAGTAGCTGTTTTCGGTTCAGAGCTTTCCGGCCGCCTTGAGCGCCTGAAGCCGCGCAGGCAGGAGGTCCATTATCCTCTGTCGCTCGGCGTTGGTGTATCGCGACCACTGGGCGATCTCAGGCAGAGTTCGTCCGCAACCAAGGCAGTTACCGCTGCGCCCGTCGACGGCGCAGACCCTGATGCAGGGCGAGATGATAGCGTTTGGCATGGTTAAGAGAGGGCCCCTTTGCCCATGCCGGACGCCACCTTACGTAACGGCGCCACATTTTGCCCCCAACGCGGCGAACCCCTTGACGAACCTAGCGTAAAGTTGCGCATATCGTGACCAGGTTAAGACTTTTCAGTCCTATGCCGTTGCGGCAAGGGCGCTGCCAATGGAGCCTTCCATGGACATCCAGTTTAAGCCAGAAGATATCGCGTTCCGAAACGAGGTCCGCAGCTTTCTTGAAAAAGATTATCCCGCAGAGCTTCGTGGCAAGAACTCGCGTGAGGAGTATTCCAAGGAAGATTTCCTCCTGTGGCAGAAAGTGCTCTTCCGGCGAGGGTGGGGCGCCCCGGCCTGGCCGAAGAAGTATGGCGGTACAGGATGGACGGCCACCCAGCGGTATATTTTTCAGGAAGAATGCGCTCGGGCTGAAACGTTGCCGGTGCCGCCCTTTGGGATGTCAATGCTGGCTCCCGTGCTGATGGCTTTCGCCAATGAGGAGCAGAAGTCATATTATCTCCCGCGCATTATCGAGGGCGTTGACTTCTGGTGTCAGGGCTATTCTGAACCTGGAGCCGGGTCTGACCTCGCATCGTTGAAAACGCGCGCCGAGCGCGTCGGCGACCATTATATTATTAACGGACAGAAGACCTGGACGACCCTTGGGCACTACGCGGACTGGATTTTTGTGCTGTGCCGCACGGATCCGTCCGCCAAGAAACCTCAGGAAGGTATTTCCTTCATTCTCGTCGATATGAAGACGCCCGGCGTTGAGGTCCGGCCGATCATAACGATGGACGGGGGTCATGAGGTCAACGAAACCTGGTTCACGGATGTCAAGGTTCCTGTCAGCAATCTGGTAGGCAAGGAGAACGAGGGCTGGACGTATGCGAAGTATCTTCTGGCCCATGAGCGGACCGGCATAGCTGGCGTCGCGCGCTCCAAAAAAGGTATCGAACGCCTGCGTGAGATTGCTGCGGTCGAACTCGATCAGGGGCAGCCGATTATCAGTAACGCAGACTTTGCCCGAAAGATTTCCGAGCTGGAAATCGATCTGACGGCGCTGGAGTACACTGAACTACGCACGCTTGCGCGCGAGAGTCAGGGCAAAGGGCCTGGACCGGAGAGCTCCATCCTGAAAATCAAGGGTACAGAGATCCAACAGCGGATAACGGAGCTCACGCTCGAAGCCGTTGGCGTCTATGGCGCGCCGTATTTCCGAGGCTTCCCGAGGGACGGTGATAACATGTTTCCGATCGGTCCCGACTACGCACATCTTGCGGCGCCGACCTATGCTAACATGCGCAAGACATCGATCTATGGGGGCTCGAACGAAATCCAGCACAACATCATCGCCAAGATGGTGCTGGGACTCTGAGGGCTCCCCGACGGCGCAGGGCGCTCTATCGATCTGAGTTAACCGTCCGCGGGTAGTTGATAAGACGGCAATCCCCGGCCTTGCGGCAGGGGCTGGGGTAAGGGTCTCGGGACATTCCCTGGGGCCTTTCTGTCCGGCGGCCCGCGATTGGCCAGGGGAGGTCGCTGGGTCCAGGCCGGGGTGTTGGTTGAGTTCCTCGCGGTTGGGCCGGGCGCCGCGCGATTATGCTTCTGGCGGGGGCGTTATGCTCCCCTGGAGGAGTTTGACTGGTAGGAAATGGCGGCTCGTCGTGTGTGTGGGCGTCTGGCGACCGAAGGTCGCCCTGCCTGCCGGGTCTTTTGGAAACCATTGCGCCCGACGGGATTGCGCGCCTAGTAAGGGAATAGGGAGACAGTCATGGATTTCAGTTTTACCTCCGAGCAGGACATGCTGCGCGAGACTGTCGCGAGGCTCGTCGCCCAGCAGTACACATTTGATACCCGGCGGAAGGTCGCGAAATCTGACGCCGGCTGGCGTCCTGATATGTGGTCGCAGTTTGCTGAACTCGGTCTTCTGGGCGCGCCTTTTTCGGAAGCTGAAGGCGGCTTCGGTGGCGGACATGTCGAAGCCATGATCGTTATGGAGGAGTTTGGCAAAGGGCTTGTCATTGAGCCTTACCTTCAGACGGTTGTGATCGGCGGAAATTTCCTCCGCCATGGCGGAACAGACGCGCAGAAAGAGGAGCATGTAGCCAACCTCATTGGCGGCGAGACGCGGTTTGCCTTCGCCTATTCCGAGCCGAAGTCACGTTTCGACCTTCACGACGTCTCGACAGGCGCCAGAAAAGAGGGCGGAGGTTTCATTCTTAACGGACACAAAGCTGTGGTGCTCGGAGCCCCCTTTGCCAGCCATCTGATTGTTACGGCGCGGACGGCCGGCGCTCAGAGAGATGCATCCGGCGTGTCAGTCTTTATTGTTCCGAAAAATGCACGTGGCGTCTCAACTCGTGATTATCCGACCGTGGACGGCCTTCGTGCTTCTGAGGTCTATTTCGAGAATGTATCGGTTGGCGCGGAGGCCCTGCTGGGAACGCTCGATAACGGTCTTGGTCTGGTAGAAAAAGTTGCCGACCACGCCATCGCCGCCCTCTGCGCTGAGGCTGTGGGATGCTTCAAGGTACTTAACGAAGCGACCATCAGCTACGCCAAGCAGCGGAAACAGTTTGGTCAACCCATCGCGAGTTTCCAGGTTCTTCAGCATCGCATGGTCGATATGTTCATGGCGGCTGAGCAGGCGACGTCGATGACATACATGGTGACCCTGAAGCTTGACGAACCCGATCTGGCGCGGAAGCAGGCCGCCTCAGCGGCGAAGGTGCAGATAGGAAAGGCGGGGCGTCTGGTGAGTCAGGAGGCCGTACAGATTCACGGCGGCATGGGGATGACTGACGAGCTGAATGTCGGCCATTATTTCAAGCGGGTTACGATGATTGAGAGCCAGTTTGGCAACACGGACTGGCATCTGCGTCGCTACACAGATCTTGGCAGGAACTGAGTGAGGCGCGCGGCCTCCACTCGGGACTGTCTAGCCTCCAGGTGTCGCGCCGGCAGGATCGAGCCGCAGTTCAGACCTCCACGATTTTTACGCCCCGCGTGGATGCCGCGAGGGCTATCCGGCCTGACTTGAGCCGAAGCGCCTGTTCGCCGAACAGCGCGCGCCTCCATCCGCGCAAGGCGGGGATGTCGGGATCCGCCTCCCGGGCCAGGGTGTCGATGTCGGCTGCGTTCGCGATGAGCCGTGGGGCGACCCCGGCATCATCGGCAACCTGCTTGAGTAGAACCTTGAGCAGCTCGACCATCGCCCCGGGTGGCGGCCCTTCGCTTTCCGGCCGTTCAACGGCTGGCGCGTAGCGGTCGGGATCGTCAAGCGCCTGGCTCACGGCCTCGATAAGGCCTGCACCGTGCCGCGACCGGGCGAAGCCGGGCTGCACCGCGCGCATGCGGTCGAGGGCGTCGAGGCTTCGGGGCTTCTGCTGTGCTATCTCCTGGATCGCATCATCCTTGAGGATCCGTCCCCGCGGCTTGTCCAGCTCCTGCGCGACTGTCTCGCGCCAGGCAGCCACATTAGCGAGGACAGCCAGATAGTCGTTGCGGTACTTTCGAATCTTCAGCCGCTTCCAGGCGTCGGCCGGATTAAAAGAATAATTGTCCGGATCGAGCAGAGCGGCATGCTCATCGCTAATCCAGTCAAGACGGTTCTGCCGGGTTAGTTTATCGTGCAGGATCCGGTAGATCCGCCGAAGATAGGTGACGTCCCCGCGGGCATATTGCAGCTGTTTGTCGGATAGGGGCCTGCGAGCCCAGTCGGTGAACTGGGACGACTTGTCCACGACGCCTTTGACAACGCGAAACACAAGGTTTTCATAGGATATCGAATCTCCCAGCCCTGCCGCCATGGCTGCGATCTGTGTATCGAAGACGGGTCCGGGCGTGCGTCCTAAAAGCCGGGTAAAGATTTCCAGATCCTGGCGTGCTGCGTGGAATACTTTGACCCGGCTGGTGTCTCCCAGCAGATCAAGCAGCGGTGTCAGGCTGAGGCCGCTTGCAAGGGGGTCGACAATGCAGTCGAACGTGTCGTTTGCCAGCTGAATCAGGCAGACCTGCGGCCAGTAGGTCGATTCACGATGGAATTCTGTGTCCACGGCGATGAAATCACCCCGGGCAAGTTCGGCGCAGGCGGCCTCAAGACCTTCCTGATCGACCACAAGCCGCAGGTCATCCGACTGCCGGTTGTCTGTAGCGCCTGCCAATGTTCAGCGGCTCCTGATTCGGGGGCTTGGCGATATTGACAAGCTTCCTCGCGACATGCGCTTGTCCGCCCCAACGATCAAGCTGTTTCCGGGCCGTTTGGCGGCTTAATGGGGAGTTTTGCGCCGATGCATGCTTACAGGACGCATACCTGCGGCCAGCTTCGGACCGAGCACGTCGGGCAACGCGTGCGACTGTCTGGCTGGATCCATCGCAAACGCGACCTTGGCGGGCTTCTCTTTATTGATCTTCGGGATCATTACGGGATCACGCAGTGCGTTGTTACGCCGTCTAATCCCTATTTCGCCAGGCTTGAGCGTATCCGCGTCGAGTCGGTCGTATCCATGACCGGCGAGGTAGTCGCCCGGGAACGCGCCACTGTGAACGCGGCGCTCGCGACCGGAGAAATTGACCTGCAGGTCCAGGAGCTGTCGGTGCTGTCTGAGGCGGAGGAGCTTCCGCTGCCAGTCTTCGCTGAGCCGGATTATCCTGAAGACGTCCGCCTGAAGTATCGCTTCCTCGATCTGCGGCGCGAGACGCTTCATGCTAACATCGTTAAACGTACGCAGATCATCGCGTCGATGCGCCGTCGCATGCATGAGGCAGGGTTTACGGAGTTCTCGACCCCCATCCTGACGGCGTCCTCTCCGGAAGGCGCGCGGGACTTTCTCGTTCCGAGTCGCATCCATCAGGGCAAGTTCTTTGCTCTGCCGCAGGCCCCGCAGCAGTATAAGCAGCTTCTGATGGTTGCCGGCTTCGACCGGTATTTTCAGATCGCCCCGTGCTTTCGCGACGAAGACCCTCGGGCGGATAGGCTGCCCGGCGAGTTTTACCAGTTGGATCTTGAGATGAGCTTCGTCACCCAGGAAGATGTCTGGGATACGATGGAGCCGGTTCTCAGGGGTGTTTTCGAGGAGTTTGGAGCCGGCAGGCCGGTCACCCAGAAGTTCCCGCGGATTCCCTATGATACGGCCATCCGCAAGTACGGATCGGATAAGCCGGACCTGAGAAACCCGATAGAGATGGAGAATGTGTCAGATCACTTTCGCGGATCCGGCTTTAAAGTTTTTGCCGGTATGCTCGAGAAAGACGCACGTCATGAGGTCTGGGCGATACCCGCCTCCGGCGGCGGCTCGCGTGCATTCTGCGACAAGATGAATTCTTGGGCGCAGCAGCAGGGGCAGCCTGGCCTTGGCTACATCTTCTGGCGTGAAGGCGAGGAGGGCGGGGCCGGACCTGTGGCGAAGAACCTTGGTCCGGAACGCACCGAAGCCATACGTCTTCAGCTCGGCCTTAAAGTCGGAGATGCTGTTTTCTTCGCTGCAGGCGATCCACGGGCGTTCTACAAGTTTGCCGGAGAGGCCCGGAACCGCGTCGCTTCAGAGTTGCAGCTGACCCAGCCTGATCAGTTTGCATGCTGCTGGATCGTCGACTTTCCCTTCTATGAATACAATGAAGAGGAAAAGAGAATCGATTTCGCACATAATCCCTTCTCCATGCCTCAAGGGGGAATCGAGGCTCTGAATTCCGTCGCCGACCCCCTCAGTCTGAAGGCGTTTCAGTACGATATGGTCTGCAATGGCTATGAGATCGCCTCCGGCTCGATCCGCAATGCCGATCCGGGAACGATGGTGAGAGCCTTTGAGATTACGGGTCTGAACAAGACCGACGTCGAAGATCAGTTTGGCGGCATGTACCGCGCCTTCCAGTTCGGCGCGCCGCCGCACGGCGGTATGGCTGCTGGGGTCGACCGTATTGTGATGCTTATCTGTGGGGCGCAGAATCTGCGCGAAATCACGCTGTTCCCGATGAATCAACAGGCGCAGGATCTTCTCATGGGTGCGCCCAGCGAGGCTCCGGCCCGTCATTTGCGCGAGCTTGGTATACGCACGGTTGAACCGCGCTAGGTTACAGAGGGGTCACGTCGGGGAGCTGCAGGTCTGGTCCATTGAGGCAGGCGCTCCCTGCGGACAGCTCAGATGCAGACGGGCGCGGGCCTTTTTTCGAAGGCTTGTCCGTCGTGCGAACCCTGAGTGAGGATCAGGCCAGCGCCGACAGGCTCATCAGACTAATTGCAAGCATCGCGATAAATATACGCTTTGCCATGGTCGCCCCGTCTCTCCGGCCGCTCGAGAGCGCACCACCTGCGCCTCACGACACACACGCCCCGCCAACGAAGGCTAATTCCGGGCGGGAATCGGTTCGACTGGCGTTGAACAACGTCTGACGTGAGGGCGTTACCGAATCGCAAACGGCCCGGCGCCCACTGAAGAGGCCCCGTCCCCCCTCGGCGAGGATCAAGGCGCCGCCGTGTGTGGCGGCGGCCGGCATTGCGCGTCCCTAGGCCGTCTGAACGCTTGCGCCACAGGCTTCACATACAGCAACGCCGTCGTCAGGTCTCAAGGTGAAGTGGCCGCAGGCCGGGCAGGCGTCAGACATATAGTCGGCTCCGCGCTGCGGCGTGAGGGGCGGACTACCCGCGTCCTCTAGTCGCTCGGCGAGGCGGCGGGCTGTAAATGGGACGATGTTGTCGGGAAGGATTCCGCGGCTGAAGCCCTTAGAGATAAGCTGCTCCGGTCGCAAGGCCTGGACGGGCGCAGCGGGCGCCTCTCCTTCTCCGGCTCCTGCTCCAAGTCCGTCATGGCTAACATTGTCAACCTCTGCAAGATCATCGCGCCCGAGGTAGGACACTGCAAGCTCCCGGAAGATATAGTCGAGGATCGACGTTGCGCGTCGGATGGAGTCATTCCCCGTTACTTCGCCCGCAGGCTCGAAGCGCGTGAAGATGAACGCATCCACGAACTCCTCGAGCGGCACGCCGTATTGCAGTCCAATAGAAACTGCGATGGCGAAGTTGTTCATCAAAGAACGGAAGGCAGCTCCCTCCTTGTGCATGTCGATGAAAATTTCACCCAGCTCGCCATCATCAAACTCGCCCGTATGAAGATAGACCTTGTGACCCCCGACGCTTGCCTTCTGTATGTATCCCTTTCGACGGTCGGGAAGGCGTCGGCGTTCAGCGAAGATGAGTTCATTCTGCGTCGGCGCAGCGATGGTGGGTGACTGTGTGCGCTCAATCGCCAGTGTGTGAGTGTCGCTGACGACCGGTCCGCGTGCGCGTCGGCGGGCTTCTGAAATACGTTGCTGCAGTTCAGTGTCAACCGCCGGGCGACCTGGCTCAATCCGAACGCCCATGGCTGCCGTCATGGCCGCCCGCGTCGAGGCGTGAACAGTCATCCGGCTTGTATCCGGCTGTGCGCCCGCGGCAATTGTAAGGACGGGAGGGCGTGCGAGAGCCGGGGCCACCGCACGCGCCATACGCACCCTTGCTTCCGGAGTAACGCTATCGGAGCGCGCAAGAATGCGGGCGAGGGGCGATTTAGGATTTGAGACAGGGCGGCGGCGTCCCTGGACTGCGATGCGTGCATCCTCGATTTCCCGCGACGAGACACCCAGTGAACGCAGCAGGCCCTCCCCGTCAGTGTCGTAGGCTGCAGGATCAAGGCCCAGACGACGCCGGATCACCTCATCTCCAATCACCCAACGTGAGAAGGCCGCTGACAGGCTTAGCCCCTCTTTGAGGGCCTGTTCGACACGGTCGAGAGCGTCCTCGGGCATTCCCCGCGACTGAAGGCGGTGTCGCTCCAGCCCGTCTATCTGATCGAGTGTCCGGGCCCCCAGAATGCGCAGACGAACGTCTTCGGCCTCCTGCTTGCTTGCGACGGCTCCTAGCGCTGCTGAAACGCATTCTGACAGCTGAGGGAACTGTTCGTCCTCAAAAGCCAGCAGAAGGTCGACGGGATCAGCGCCGCTGCTCTCGGCGCGCAGCCAGCGGATAGTCGCCTGTGAAATGTGCTCGGCAGCCACCCGGCCGGCTGCGCCTCCTGCTGAGGTGCACAGCTCAGCTGCCGCCGCCGCGCCGGCCTCACTGTCGAATGCGAGCCCCAGCGACATGACGGCGGCGGCGAGGCCGGCGAGCTGAACGCAGAGGTCGGGCGCTACCGCCCGTGCTGCTGTGAGATCTGTGATCAGAAGGTCGCGATCGTGGGGGCCTGCGTATCGAGCGAGGTTGATGGCTATGCAGGCCCCGGCCGCCGGCGCTAAAGGGTCTCCCAGACTGATCTGAACGCCAAGCCGTGTTCGGCTGACCCGTTCGATCGCTGTCGCGACGTCATCAGCGGAAACACTCGCCCACGATGATATTGCATAAGTCTGTCTGCTTGGCTCGCGCGCGCCTCCCGCCTGACGTCGCAATGTCATGGCCGCCGCGCGCGGCCCGCCTGGGGTGCACATTGCGATCTCTATAAGTTCTGCGTCAGCTCCTGCGCGAAAGGCGTCGATAAGAGCTGAAGTCGTGGGCCGGCCATGTTCATCCATCTCAAGCGTCAGCGCCTCAAGTGCGTCTGCGACTGCTACGAATGCCTGAGTCGCAACTGCGCGGGCTGAGGCGATGGCGGTAGCCTCCGAAATGGACGCCAGCAGCTGGGACGGATCCATGGCGACGCTGTGGGAGGACGTTATGAGACTGAGGGGCGCAAGCGGCGTCATCCTGCGGGCGCGGATCGCCTCACAGAGCCGGTCAGCAGCTTCGCTTTCCCCACCGAGCAGGCGCAGCGCCGACAGATGGGCGTTCAGGGCCGGCGCCGGCGCCGTGTCGGGGTCGGGATAATTCAGCAATGCGCCGCCTGTCTCCAGCGCCCTTGCAAGATGGCGTGCGGTAGATCTGGCTCTGGTTTCGGCCATGGAACGCTCCAGAAGCTGCCGGCCTAAAGCCCGACAGATCCTTTTTGATCACGAATCGGGCCTCTGGGAACGCTTCGTAAGATTGCCTGCCCACAGGAAAGTGGTGCATAGGCTGGCAGGCGGCGTGCTGGACCTGCCAGGCGCCCGGCGCCATATTCATGGCGCAAAGGGCGGATTTTATCGAGCAATGATCGGACAGGATTGCGGATGTTGAAGTCGATTTTCACATGGTGGAATGGCGCAACTATCGGCGCCCGCTTCGATATCGGCAGGCGGGCGGCGTTTGTCGGTAAGGATGACCTTGGCAACAAGTATTACGAAGAGAAAAAGCCCAGTCTCGACAACCGGAGGCGTCGCTACGTGGTCTATCAGGGCTATGCTGAGCCCTCGAAGATCCCTGCAGAGTGGCATGGCTGGCTCCACTACACTTTTGAGCGGCCGCCAACGCTTGATCCCCTGCCTCGTAACTCATGGGAAAAGCCGCACCGGCCCAATATGACGGGTACGACTGAGGCGTACCGCCCGAGGGGTAGCCTGGCGGAGGGGGGGCAGCGGCCCCGGAGCACCGGCGACTATGAGGCTTGGAAGCCCTGATGCGCGAATCGCTTTTTGAAGCGCTGACCGGACTGGTGGTCATCCTCGCCGCGGGTTTCTTTCTCGCGTTTTCGCTGTCCCAGCGCTCCGAGGCTGCAACGGGAGAGTCCTACGCGCTGCTTGCAAAGTTTCCCCGAGCCGACGCGATTGCTCCGGGCAGCGATGTGCGCGTTGCCGGCGTGAAGGTTGGCGCGGTAACCGGGGTTTCGGTCAACCCGGAAACTCTGCGCGCAGAGGTGCGGCTGGCTGTCAGTCGCTCAATCGAGCTGCCGCAGGATTCAACCGCCAAAGTTCAGGCAGATGGACTGCTGGGCTCCAACTATATCTTTATTGAGCCGGGCGGAGATCCCGACAATCTGCCGATGGATGGTTCGGGGGTCTTTGAATACACCAGCGGCAGTGTTGATATTCTTCGGTTGCTGATTGACGCCGTCGCAGCCGCCAGCGGTGGAGGCGGGGATAATCTTGGAGTTTCGACGCCATGATGCGCAGAGCCAGCCTCATAGGTTTTGCCTCATTGCTTGTCCTTGCGCCAACGTCGCAGGCGCAGGAGGCGGGCACGTCGATGCAGATGTTTTCTTCTGTGAAGCTTCGCGCTCTCGATAAGATTACGGGCAACTCGGTCGACCTGAGCGCAAGAGTAGGGGACACACTCGACTTCGGGCGTCTGCGTGTGACGGCGAGAGCCTGCTATCAGTCCTATCCGCGTGACGCCCCTGAGGCTGCTGCTTTCCTTGAGATCCGGGCGACCCCGATTGCCCCGAAGGATACCGCTGCGCCAGCGGCTGTCAGCTCCTCCCGGATGAATCGTGGTGCGAACCCGATAGGTGAGGACGGCCTTCTGTTTTCCGGATGGATGTTTGCATCCAGCCCTGGCATCAGCGCTCTTGAGCACCCGACCTATGATGTTTGGGTGATCAGCTGCAGCGCTTCGTCCCCCTGAATCGGACCTTCGGGGAAGCTCGCACTCACAAGCAGGGCTTCGCGAAGGCGGCGATGAAAATCTTCTCTTGGAATTTCTATGCCTCCCAGTGACTTCAGATGGGCGGTCAGGAACTGTGTATCGAGCAACCGGAAGCCGCCACTGCAAAGGCGCGCAACGAGATTGACCAGAGCAACCTTCGAGGCATCTCTTTCTCGCGAAAACATGCTCTCGCCAAAAAAGGCCCCATTCAGACTTACCCCGTAAAGACCGCCAACCAGTTCATCTCCACGCCAGGCTTCGATACTGTGCGCGACATGCATCCTGTTCAGAGCACTGTAGAGATTGAGGATGGGTGAGTTAATCCAGGTTTCGCGTCGCTCTGGCGTCGCTTCCGCGCAGAGAGCGACAACCCGGGAAAATGCAGTATTGACCCGGATGTCGAACATGTCGCGCCGGACCGCCTTACGAAGGCTTCGAGATATGTGAAGGGCGTCGAGGGGCAGGACGCCGCGCTGGTCAGGATCGACAAGAAAAAGCCGCGGATCGTCACGCGCGTTTGCCATGGGGAACACGCCGCGGCGATAGCAGTCGAGAAGCTCGGCAGGTCCGAAAAAGCGAGACATGCTCACATCGTTCCCAGAGGCGCCGCTTCAGGCAAGCCACCGGCTTGCTCCATGCGACGTTACCGTTTCATGCCGAGGAATTTCTCGAGCCAGTGAATGTCGTAATCGCCAGCAAGGACATCAGGATGACTGACCAGGCGCCGATGGAGCGGGAGCGTGGTCTCTATACCGCTTACCACAGTCTCATCCAGCGCGCGCCGCAGGCGGGCAAGAGCCTCCTGACGGGTTGGGGCGTGGACGATGAGCTTGCCAACGAGACTGTCATAATGTGGCGGCACGCGGTAACCGGAGTAGGCGGCGCTGTCCAGACGCACACCAAGCCCGCCGGGCGCATGGAACTCCTGGATCAGGCCAGGCGAGGGTGCAAAGGTTTCCGGGTTCTCTGCATTAATCCGGCATTCGATGGCGTGCCCGTGAAAGACCACATCTTTCTGGCTGAGCGAGAGGCGCGCCCCTGCGGCGATCCTGATCTGCTCCTGCACGAGGTCCACGTCCGTTATCATTTCGGTCACAGGATGTTCGACCTGAAGCCGTGTATTCATTTCGATAAAATAGAATTCGTCATTCTCAAACAGAAACTCGATGGTCCCGACCCCGAGGTAGCCAAGTTTCCTGATGGCCTGGGTGACTGTCTTTCCGATGGCCGAGCGGGCTGCATCGCTGATTACCGGTGAGGGAGCCTCCTCAAAGACCTTCTGGTGCCTGCGTTGCAGGGAGCAGTCCCGCTCTCCGAGGTGAATGACGTTGCCGTGACTGTCTGCTACGACCTGTATCTCGATATGACGGGGCTTTTCGAGATACTTCTCCATATAGACCTGATCGTTGCCGAAAGCGGTCTTGGCTTCTGTTCTCGCCGTCGTAAAAGCCAGTTCAAGATCCTCAGGACCCCGCGCGACTTTCATGCCGCGTCCGCCTCCGCCGGCAGTCGCCTTGATAAGCACGGGATAGCCGATGCGTTTTGCCGCCGCGCGAGCAGCTTCGATGTCAACAACTGCGCCATCAGAGCCGGGCACGACAGGAACGCCGGCCGTCTGGATCGCTTCCTTCGCTGTGATCTTATCGCCCATCATCCGGATGTGTTCCGGACGCGGCCCAATGAAGGTTATCCCAGACTTCTCCACAATCTCTGCGAACTTGGCGTTCTCCGACAGAAAGCCATAGCCAGGATGTATGGCCTGGGCGCCGGTGATTTTCGCTGCGGTGATTATAGCCGGAATGTTCAGATAGGAGCGGGCGGATGCAGCGGGTCCCACGCACACGCTTTCGTCCGCGAGACGGACGTGCATGGCGTTCCGATCGGCTTCCGAATGGATCGCGACCGTCTGGATCCCCATCTCTTTGCAGGCGCGGTGAACCCGTAGCGCGATCTCGCCGCGGTTCGCTATGAGAATTTTCTCGAACATCGGCTGTCTTACTCGATAAGGACGAGAGGCTCGCCGAATTCCACCGGCTGCTGGTTTTCAACAAGGATGCGAGTGACCTTGCCGGGGCGTGTGGCCGTCACCGGGTTAAAGGTTTTCATCGCCTCGACCAGCAGCAGCGTCTGTCCGGCGCTGACAGTGTCGCCTACGGTGACGAACTTTTTGGCGCCCTCCTCAGCCTGCAGGTAGACCGTGCCCACCATGGGCGATTTCACCGCCCCGGGGTGATCGCGCAGGGACGCGGGTGCAGCGGCTCCCGGCGCTGGAGCGACAGGTGCAGGCGCCGCGGGGGACGCGATGGCGCCGATCGGCGCAGCGGGCGGCGTATAGCCATGGACCATCTTGAGATCGCCTTTTGCGATCTTAATCCTGACTCCCCCCTGTTCGACCTCGATTTCTCCCAGATCAGCCTCCCGAAGGATCGCGGCAAGTTCGCGTACGAGGCCCGTATCAAAGCGGCCAGTCTTGTCGGCAGGCTTTTCGGCCATGGGCGTCAGTCTTTCTTGTCAGATGAAAGTGCAACGGCCGCCTCAACTGCGAGACGGTAACCTAGGGGGCCGAAACCGGCAATTACGCCGGAAGCGGCGGGCGAAACCAGACTTTTGCGCCTGAACTCCTCCCGGTTGGACGGATTGCTCAGATGCACCTCCACGACGGGGATCGTCAACACCTTGAGAGCGTCATGAAGGGCGACCGAGGTATGTGTATAACCTGCGGCGTTAATCACCAGCGCCCCGGCGTGTCTGTGGGCCTCCTGAACCCATTCGACAAGCTCGCCCTCATGGTTGGTCTGCCGGAAATCAATCTGTGCGCCAGCACCCAGGGCGACTGTGAGACAGAGAGTTCTGATGTCTTCGAGCGTGGCGGTGCCGTAAATTGAGGGCTCACGTTCACCCAGAAGGTTGAGGTTAGGGCCATTCAGGACGTAGATGGTCAGGCTCATGACGTCTTCGCTTGTTTGGGCCGGAGCAGGGCATAGCTCCTGACTGGTCGGCGACAGCCTGCATGAATAGGCGAATCCCGTGCAAGATCAAATGGCTGGTCGAAGAATAACAGGGAGGCATGATGAAGGTTACGGTTAACGGACATCCACTTCAGCTTGCCGATGGCCTCTCGCTCAGCGCCTGTCTCGCCAGCCTGGGCGTTCCGCCCAAGGGGGTGGCGGTGGAGCGGAACCTCGAAATTGTCCCTAGGTCAGCCTTTCCGACCACGATACTGGAGGAGGGCGACCGGATCGAGATCGTCCAGTTCGTAGGAGGCGGCTGATGTCTGTGATTGAAGATAAGTTTATGATCGCCGGACGATCGTTCACCTCACGACTGATCATAGGCACTGGGAAGTACCCTAGCTATGCGCTGAACGCTCAGGCGGCCGAGGCGGCAGGGGCGCAGATTGTGACGGTCGCCCTGCGACGCGTGAATGTGGCTGAGCGAGGCTCTGACCGGCTCATCGATCATCTGGATCCGGAACGGTTTACCTATCTGCCCAATACCGCTGGGTGTTTTACGGGCGAGGAGGCGGTCAGGACGCTGCGTCTGGCGAGAGAGGCGGGCGGGTGGAACCTCGTTAAACTCGAGGTCCTCTCCAATACGCCGCATCTCTATCCGGATATGATCGAGACGCTGCGCGCCACCGAGCTGCTTGTGAAGGATGGCTTCGACGTCATGGTTTACTGCACCGACGACGTCGTTTTTGCACGCAGGCTTGAGGAAGCGGGCGCAGCAGCAATCATGCCGGCGGCCTCACCGATCGGCTCGGGACTTGGAATACAGAACCAGGTCAATATCCGGCTAATCGTTGAGCAGGCGAAGGTGCCTGTTCTGGTCGATGCTGGCGTCGGAACCGCCTCTGACGCGGCCATCGCCATGGAACTCGGGTGCGACGCTATCATCGCCAATACGGCTATTGCCGCCGCGAAGGACCCTGTCCGGATGGCGCGGGCGATGAAGCATGCAGTCATCGCAGGACGGGAGGCCTACCTGGCCGGACGAATGGCGAAGAAGCGCTATGCGGACCCATCCAGTCCGCTGGCGGGCCTGATCTAGCTACTGGCGCGCCCGGAGCGTCTGACGCTGCGCCTCAATGACAGACTCAAGCTGAGCCTGATCGAAGCCGCCCACAAAGACGCCATTGATCAGAAAAGACGGCGTTCCAGAGACGCCAGCGAGCTTGTATTCTTCGTCGTACTTGCCGATCTGCTTGGTTATCTCAGGGCTGATCATGTCTGATTTCCACCGGGGGATATCAAGGCCGGCCGAACGCGCCATCGCCTCAAGAAACTCCGGGGTAAACGCTCCGTAGGGCGCTTTCATAAGGGCGATATGCATCTCCCGGTACTTACCCTGCTTGCGCGCCGCAAGAGCGGCCCGCGCAGCAGGTTCTGAGGTCTGTTCTTTCCAGGCCGATTCCTTCACGATGACCCGGATATCCTGACGGCTGTCATCCACCTGGGCCAGAACCCACGGCATGGCCCGCTTGCAGAATGTACATTCATAGTCGCTGAATTCGATAATTGTGATCGGCGCGTCCTTGTTGCCGATCATCGGATCGTTCTGAGAGGACTTGATAAGCTGATCCCACGCCTTTTCAGCCTGAAGGGACTGCTTCATCTCTTCCTTGGCCTGATAGGCCCGCTGCATTTCAAACAGAATTTCCGGCTCGCGCAGCAGGTATTCGCGAACGACGGCCTCGACTTCTGCTTCCTGCGCCTTGGTCAGCGTACCAGGCGCCCTAAGGCCGTCCTCGCCACACGCTGGTAGGATGACAGCGGCGAGGCTGATGAGGAGAGGGCGCATGTGAAGGTCCTGTCAGAAATTCGGGTCGTTTGTTTTGATAAAGCGTTGGCGCAGAAACTTTGGCTGCTATCGCGGAGCGGCCGTCATGGTTCCGTCTGAAAAGCTACGTCGACCGCCGCGTGGCTGGTTGCGTGGGTCGGCCATAGCCATGATGTCATCGGCGCGCTGGCCGTTTGGCGTGCTCTGGTCAAGTTTGTCAGCCGCCCGCCGGGCGAACACGAAGGCGCGCGCCATGTCACCGCGGTAATACGCCTCCTCCGCAGTGGCGAGATCAGCATCGCCTATTCGCCCTTGCCGCGCATAGACAATCGCCAGCTGGTTCCACGCGAAGGAGTTATCAAACTCAAGCTGGATGGCGTCCATGAGGAGCGCCTGCGCCTCACTGACATCCGCCTCCTGCCCGGTAGCGATCAGTGAACGCGCGAGGTTAACCTTCAGGAGCGCATGCTGAGGCGCAAGATCGACCGATTTCCGGTGCCATTCGACTGACTCAGCAGCCCGGCCGCTCTCAAAAAGGATCTGTCCTTTTAGTTCGAAGAAGTAGGGATTAGCCGGCTCTATAGATATCAGTTCATCTGTCAGCCGCAGAGCAGCCTTGATGTCCACAGCCCGGTAAGCGGCTATGGCTCGGGCGTATTTTGCGGGCAGTGATGTGTCGCTTGCCGGATAACGGGAGGCGACGCGGTTTGGCGGTCCGATAAAGCCGACAAGCTTTGCCTTCATCATCGCCAGTTCCTCGATAGCTTCTGGGGTCTGCGGCGCAGACTTCGCTGTGACGTCCTTGGCGCGGCGGGACAGCGCAGCGATGCGATCGCTGGAGATAGGGTGCGACCTGAAATAGGGGTCGCGGCGGGTCTCTGACATCAATTCCTGGTACCGGAAGTTTTCCATAAAGTTCACCAGTCCGTCCGCTGACTGTCCCGTCCTTTCAAGGAAGGTGAGGCCATACTGATCTGCAGAGCTTTCCTGCGGCCGGGTGAACTTAAAAAACGTCAGCATGCCAAACTGTGAGGCCGAGCCGAACAGGGCGAGGGCGGCGTCTGGGGCGCCTGCGAACAGCGCAAGAGCCCCGAGCCCCATGGTTATGAGAGATGTCCCGCCTGCAGCGCTGGCCGCGGCTTCACGGGTGACGTTGTGGCCTCCGGCTATGTGCCCGGTCTCATGAGCAATAACGCCCTTTAGCTCCTCAGGCGTGCGCGCTTCCATGATCAGACCCGTGTGCAGGAACATGTTTTGACCTGCGGCCACGAACGCGTTGAGGCTGTCCTCCTGAACAATGTAGATGTTCACATCCTCGGGCTTGAGACCGGCCGCGAGAAAAAGCGGATCGGAGTAGTTCCGCAGGATCTGCTCGATCTCGGCATCCCGGATAAGGCCCTGCGCCAGGGCCTGCTGGGCGCCTGAAAACGCAAGGATCACGGCCGCAAGGGACGGCAGGATGTTCTGAAAAACTTTCATTCTCAGGCTCCCTGGAGCGGCGGGCGTATCCTCGTGTCAGACCAGTAGGCCTGCCAAACGCCGATGGCGCAAGAACCGCCCGCAGCTTAACCCGTCTTCTTTCGACTCCACCAGCCAGCCCTGCGCGGTGTGGGGGTTTCCTCAGCCGGGGGAGAATAGGCCCCCGGCTGGCCATGAATGGGGTGGAGTTTCGTTTCCTCCGACGGAACGAGGCCGGGGGCCTGAGCCTCCAGAAGAGGCGGCGCTGCGAGGCTGTCGTCGGCCACGGCGCCTTCAGCTGTCGACGCAGCCGCTCCCGCTGTGGGTTCATGAGCGTGGGCCACGTCTTCTGACACCGTATGGGACGCGGCAGCGGATTCCAGCTTCAGCTGAACCTCCGGCTCAGCGGCGGCGGAAGAGGTTTCAGGCGCGGCGCCGTCCGGCGTCACTGTCTGCCCTATGTCCTCAGAGCGCGTGGCGCTGGCGAGGAAGGGAGCTGAAGCGATCGCGTCCAGCATTTCTCCACCGTCAGCGGCGATATCTGGAATGCGATTGCGTTCGTGGCGTTCGCGACCTCCGCGACGACGACGGCGGCCGGAGCGAGAGCGACTGTCGTCGCGTTCGCTATCCTCCCGGCCCGCCTGGAACGCGCCTTCGTCAGCGGGCTCGACCGCGCTCTCATCTGAAGCTTCGCGCTCACGGTCCCGTCCGCCACGACGCCGACGTCCGCCGCGCCGACCACGGCGCCCGCGTCGGCCATTCTCGTCACTGTCATCGAGTTCCCCGCCAGCAGACCCGGCCTCGCTGAACTCGTCCTCGTCCGTCTCCTGATCGTCAGCCTCGTCACTGTCCTCGTCTTCTCCGGCCGGGCTGTCGTCCGTGATATCGTCTTCGTCCTCTTCCTCGATTTCGTCAGGTTCGGGGGGCGGCAGAGGTTTAAGTTTACGAAGGTCAATCGGCTGCATCGGCCTGGGCTGGATAACATTGCCATCGGCCCGTCCTTCAATGCTGAATTCGCCAGCTTTCAGATTCTCATCGGCCTCAATTCGAACCACGACGTGGCAGCTTCGCTCGATATCGGCAATTTCCGAGCGTTTCTCGTTGAGAAGGTAGAGTGCGACATCCGGAGCCGCCTCGACGTGAACGGCCTGCACGCGGTCATCCGCCGCGCGTGCTTCTATTGTACGCATCAGCTGAATGGCGGCGCTTTCAATCGATCGCATCCGCCCTGTACCACCACAATGATCACATGGTTCTGAGGAGAGCTCCAGAACGCCAGCGCGCCTGCGCTGACGGGAAATCTCGAAAAGGCCGAACTGTGAGATACGACCTGTCTGGACGCGCGCCCGATCTATCTTCAGGCAGTCCTTCATCTTCTTTTCGACCGCCCGATTGTTCTTGCCATCCTCCATGTCGATGAAGTCGATAACGACAAGCCCCGCCAGGTCGCGCAGACGCATCTGCCTGCAGGCTTCGGCGGCGGCCTCAAGATTGGTTTTGAGGGCTGTCTGCTCGACGTTTCTTTCCCGTGTCGCCTTGCCCGAGTTTACATCGATGGCGACGAGGGCTTCAGTCTGGTTGATAACAATGTAGCCGCCGGAGGGCAGCTGGACCGTCGGAGAATATATCCCTTCCAGCTGATCCTCTACGCCTGTGACAACGAAAAGAGGGCCGCCGCCTTCATGCTCGACCACCTTACGCGTGTGCGAAGGCATAAGCATTTTTACGAAAGTTCGTGCTTCGCTGAAGGCGTCTCGACCATCAACAATTATGCGCTCCACATCCTTGTCGTACAGGTCGCGCACCGCACGGAGCACAAGGTGCCCCTCCTCGTGGATGAGAGCGGGGGCCATCGACTCCATCGTCGTCGATACAATCTTTTGCCAAAGCGTCGTAAGATATTCAAAGTCGCGTTTGATCTCAGTACGTGTTCGCTTTGCGCCCGCCGTCCGTACGATGAGGCCAGCTCCGGGTGGGATCTCGAATTCAGATGTGATCGACTTCAGACGCTTGCGATCAGTCGCATTCGTGATCTTTCGCGAGATACCTCCGCTTCGCGACGTATTCGGCATCAGAACACAATAACGTCCGGCCAGAGACAGATAGGTTGTCAGAGCTGCGCCCTTGTTGCCGCGCTCTTCCTTAACCACCTGGACCAGCATGACTTGCCGACGACGGATAACCTCCTGGATCTTGTATTTGCGCTGAAACAAGGCGTTACGGCGCGCCTTTTTCTGTTCGCCTTCATCATCCGCCTCATCCTCACCGCCCTCGGCTTCGGCTTCGCCTTCCTCACCGTCGTCGGTGGGTTCCTCAAGGGCTTGTTCGGCCTCCGCGAGAAGCGCTTCGCGGTCCTCTTTCGGGATCTGGTAGTAATCGGGATGAATTTCAGAGAACGCAAGGAAGCCGTGGCGATTGCCGCCATAGTCGACAAATGCAGCCTGAAGGGACGGTTCTACCCGCGTGACTTTTGCAAGATAGATGTTGCCCCTCAGCTGACGCTTGTTGCGGGCTTCGAAGTCAAAGTCCTCGATCTGTCCATTGGCGACGACGGCGACCCGGGTCTCCTCGGGATGCGTCGCATCGATCAGCATGAGTTTGCTCATGTCGTAAAACCTCTTTATCTGGGAAGCGGGCGGCGCGCGAAAGCGCGGCCGGGGCCCGCATTAGGACGTTATCGTAAGGTAATGAGAGGGCTCGACGTCCGGCCGGGCTGACTGAATCTCGCGTGATCGCGTTCATAATTGCCCTGACCAGGAAGCTGCGTAACCGCAGGCCTCCGCTACGCACGGAACCGCTCACGCCCTGCTTTGAATGGCTTTTTCGGAATGCCGTTGCGAGGGCGCTGAGACAGACCTGCACGGCCCGCCTCACCTCTCTCCTATGCACGCATTGACGCCAAAGGGAAAGGCCAGACGTTTCAAACATCCTTATCCCCTGAAAGTCTGAGGAAAATATCGTGTGTTTGGGCGCCGTTTGGGCCGGCGGGTCTGATCTAGGGGGGGACACGAGCGCGACTCGGCGTGCTTGGCCGATCGGCGGGTGTCCCTATGTTCCGGCTGGCCCTCAGCCTTGATGCTAACGCAGGGTTAACAAAACGTCGCTAATAGCGACGGTGGAGTTCGATTTGCGTCTGGGAAGGGTGCGCGTGACGGGGTCCGCTCTTAAGGCCGCATTTGTATTGTGGCTGATAGTAGTTGGTCTGGCTGACGCGTTTGCGCAGCAGCCATCAGCGCGGATTATGGCCATCCGTTTCGGAACGGAGGGCAGCGCTACGCGGGTTGTCATCGAGTCGGATACTGCGCTTTCTCCTCAGACA
>Ga0169931_10004075_pt1 | contig 22891 bp, 19 predicted proteins | sample Kivu_15m_20L_FD_129675 | JGI IMG/M metagenome (GOLD analysis project Ga0169931, IMG submission 129675) | Freshwater microbial communities from Lake Kivu, Western Province, Rwanda to study Microbial Dark Matter (Phase II) - Kivu_15m_20L... | ecosystem: Environmental > Aquatic > Freshwater > Lake...
GGCCAGTGAGAGCGCGTCGAGTTCCGCCGCCCGAGGATGATCCTGAGGTCGGGAGGCGTCGACGATCTCCTCGGCGTGTCGATCGACCGACTCCTCGTAGGCGTCGACGCTCTCGGCGAGCCCATGCTCCAGGTCGGGTAGTTCGCGTTCGTCGCGCAGATGATCGTCCCAGAACAGCCAACGACGAATGGTGGTCCACTGCATGCCCTCGCCGTGAACACGGACCTCGTAACGATCCATCAGTTCGTGCATGCGCAGATGCGTCGTGTCCACCCACTCAGCGCCACTCTCGGCGTACTGGCCGTGAGCGAACCGGTCGCGGACGGTGCGCGCCCGACCGCCGACGCGGCGACCGGCTTCCAACAAGTCCACGTCCACCCCGGCGCGCGACAGCGAGTCGGCGGCGGCCAAGCCGGCCAATCCCGCGCCGACGACGACAACTCTCACGATTCGAATTCTACCTCGAAGTCATCGAAGAGCGATTTCAGGATCCGCCGGTGAGCGTCGCGGCCACCTTCGACGAGTCTTCACCCGAACGGCGCAAGACAACGGCGGCGAGAACCAACGAGAGCAATGTAATTCCGAGAAGTAACGTGGCCATGGCAGCGATATCGGGCTTGCGAACCGTCTTCACTTGACCCAACACATACGTGGGGAAAGTGTTCGTGCCGGGAGCTCTCACGAAGTCGGAGATGATGACGTTGTCCAGAGCGAAGGTGAATGCCAGCAGGCCACCGGCGAGCACCGCCGGGGCGATGAGGGGCAAGGTGATTTGACGAAACGCTTGCACCGGAGTGGCATACAGGTCGTTAGCCGCCTGCTCGAGACTGTCGTCCATGCCCTGCATACGAGCCCGCACGATGAGAGTCACCACGGCGATCGAGAAAATCGCCTGACCGATCCACAGCGGGACCAGACCCTCGCGCAGAATGCCCCCGAACGAAACGAATTGAATCTGCATGCCGGTCGCTTCGACGATTTCCGGGGTGGTCAGGACCAGAAGAAGTATCGCCATGAAGGCGACGGTCCACTTACCGGGTCGGCGGGCCAATGCGACACCGGCGAAGGTCCCGAGCACGACCGAGATGAGGGCGGCGACCACTGCGGCACTGAGCGATGACTTGACCGAGTCTATGAGCAAACTGTTGTCCCACATCTCTCCGTACCAGCGAGTGGAAAAACCGGCCCAAACCTCGAGGGCCTTGTTGTCGTTGAAAGAGTGCGCCACGACGAAGGCGATGGGCAGGTAAAGGAACACCAACACCACGACCGACCACGCCCGCAACAACGAGTCACCAACCCGCTCGGGTGTGTTGGCCACCAACCAAAAGGTTCCCGCCACGAGGGCCAAGGCCAAGAAAGAAAACACCAGGCTCGAAACTGAAGGCTTGAGGACGAACGCGCCGATCAGCAACAACAACGTCGTCAAAAGCGCCGCTCCCGCGCGGTGATCGACCCCAGCAACCTGGCGCACCACTTTCACCATGATCGCACCGATCGCCACCACAGCGAGGATTGACAGAATGAGAATGACGGCAATAGCCGCACCGAGCGAGGGATTCTGCGACTGCAGAAACTGCGTGGCCACCAGATTACCGGGCATGTTTCCTTTGGTGCCGCCGAGAACGTTGGCGGTGACGTAGTCACCGGCCAGTGGAACGAACACCAGCATGGTTCCCGCCATGATTCCCGACGCCGAGAGGGGCAGAGTTATCTGCAGGAAAGTACGCAAACGATTGGCGAAAAGATCCTTGCTGGCCTCACGGTGGGTGATTTCGAGCCGATCGAGTGCGACGAACAACGGGAAGATCATCAGCGGCAGGTAGTTGTAGACCACGCCGATCTGCACACCCAGCCGAGAATCGAGCACGTCGAGTCGACCGTCGAGGAGTCCCCAGTCGAGGAGGGTATTGGAGATCAACCCTTTTGGAGCGAGCACAATCCTCCATGCCAAGGTACGGATGAGGAAGTTGGTGAAGAACGGTATGGCCAGCAGTGCCAGTACGAACCCTTTGCCCCGTTTGACCCGAGTGGCCAACAAATAGGCCAACGGGAATGCGATGACGAGGCACAAGAGCGTGCCGAGAATGGTGGTACGCATACCTTGCAGGAGCACCTTGACAAAGGTGCCGTCGAATCCACCCTCCAAAGCCTTTCGGTAGTTATCGAGACTCAGGTTGCTGTAGGTGACTCGCCCCGCCGAGCCCTCAATCTTGCTCCCAAAACTGGCGACGACGACCAACACGACCGGCACCACGAAGAACATCGCCCACCAAGCCCACGCCGGAATAGCCAGGACGTACTTGGGAAGTCGAGGCCAACGGCTCCGCCGAGCACGGGATGCAACCCTCGTACTAACCATGCCGCAAAAGAACCCCTGTATCAGGCGCCCGCAGCCGCTTTGCAGTTGTTGTAGATCTCGACAACTCTCTCCTGATTGTCCAAAGAGCCCGCCCTCATCCGTGACACCTCGTCTTGCGAGAAGTAGATCATCTCGAAATACTTGGTATCGGCAGGCAGTTTGTCCTTGGCGGCCTGTATGCCGGTGTTGTATCCGTGGAATTCGACGTCGGTTGCGGAGTTCGAAACATCGAGGATGAAATCGAGGAAGTTGTAGGCCGCGTCTTGGTTTGCCGCGTCCTTCAAGATGCACCAGGTGTCCATCCAGAGTTCGGTCTCCGGGGCTCCGAGACCCCACACGTAGTCGTCGGGATTACCGCCGGCCTCCTCGACGGAGAGCAAACCCTGACGGGCATCACCATTCCAGACCATGGACAGTGCGTAGTTGCCCTGCGTGAGGTTGATGCCGGGATACGAATCGAAGGCCTTGATACTCGACGCGAACTCATTGACGAGGAAGTTCTCGCAAGCACCGAGTTCCGCCTCGTCGGTGGTGTTCCAGTCGACTCCGTTGGCCCAGAAATACATCCCACACAGATTGGGGGCGGTATCGAGAATCGAGGTGTTGCCCTTCGCTTCATTCATGGCGACGTCGATGAAATCGCTCCACGAGTTGATTTCTCGCTTGACCACGGTTTTGTCGTAAATCCAGCCCGTCGAGCCCCAGTTCTTGCAAACCGAGTATTTGTTGCCCGGGTCCCAGGTCTGATTGACGTACGCCGCATCCAGATTCTTGAAGTTGGGGATGCGAGTCAAGTCGAGTTCCTCGAGCAAACCCTCGGCGGCGAGCTGCGGAATGTAGGTACCCGTCGGGCAGATCACGTCGAAACCGTTGTTGCCCCCCGCAGCGACCAGCTTCTGAATGGCCTCCTCGTTCGAATTGAAAATGGTGATCTCGATGTTGCCAAAGGAGGCCAACAGCTCGGGGTCGTCGTACTCGGCCCACGTGAACAACTTGAACGAGTTGTCACCGCCGCCCGCCGGTCCCTCCGGGTCACTACTGGAATCATCGCCACAGGCCGCGAGAAACGCCGCCAGCGCAGCCGAGCCTCCGATAGCGGCGAGGAGTTGTCGACGATTCATCGCCCCGAGAAGACGTTGTGCGGTCGCTCGGTCAGCCAATATTCGGATCGGTTCACGGGTGGTCATATTGCTTTCTCCTTTTTTCTGTCGGATGTGGGATCACTGATCGGTGAGCCGTCGGTTCCGTCGTGAAGGACGATAGCGGCCTGTCGGTCAGAGAATTGATACACGTCGTCGGCCGACCACGTGCAGTACACCTCGTCACCGGAATGGAAACGGTTGACATTGGCGCGCGGGACGAGCACCAAGATGTCACGCGCGCCGGAGGTGACGACGTACTGCAGCACGTCACCGAAGTGCGACACGCCCGCCACCACTCCCTTGGTCATGTTGACGTCGTTGGTCGGACGCTCGGCGCTCAAGTTGATGCACTCGGGGCGAACCGCCGACAGCGCTGGCTCGTCGTTGGGTACGTCCTCCTCCGGACGACTGGCCACGAAAACGGTTCCATCATCGGCACGACTGCCGTGCTCGGTGGCCACACCCTGCCAGAAGTTGTTACGGCCGATGAATCCGGCCACGAAGGCCGACGCCGGGTGTTCGTACACGGTCTCGGGATCACCCAACTGCTCGATGTGTCCGTCCAGCATGATGGCGATGCGGTTGCTCATGCTCATCGCCTCCTCCTGGTCGTGCGTGACGAAGATGAAGGTGATGCCGAGGCGACTCTGCAGCAACTTCAACTCGATCTGCATCTCCTCGCGCAACTTGCGATCGAGGGCACCCAGCGGTTCGTCGAGTAACAACACGCTGGGACGATTCACCAACGCGCGAGCGACCGCGACGCGCTGTTGCTGACCACCCGACATCTGGCGCGGCTTGCGGTCGGCGAGTTTCGACATCTGCACCATGTCGAGGGCCTCGGCCACCCGACCGGCGATCTCGGACTTCGGGACACGCGCTTGCTTCAGTCCGTAGGCAACGTTCTCGCTCACGGTCATGTGCGGAAAGAGGGCGTAATGCTGGAAGACGGTGTTCACGTCGCGCTTGTAGGGCGGAACACCCTGCACGTATTCGCCACTGATGCGGATGAACCCCTCGTCGGGCTGCTCGAAACCGGCCAGCATCCGCAAGGTCGTGGTCTTCCCGCATCCACTCGGCCCGAGCAACGACAGGAACTCGCCGGGCTGAACGCTCAGGCTGACCGAGTCGACCGCCACCATGGCGCCGAAGCGCTTGGTGACGTTCTCTAGTTCAACTGCGCCTCGCTGCCCGCTCACCTGGCATATCCCCCGATCCGACGACGATCTCGTGTTTCGACACCGACGTGCCGCGACGCTCCGAGCATAGGACACTCGGTGCCCTAGGGACATCAATTCGGCTCCCGGGCTACGGGGCTAGGCTCGGCGGGCACCCCAGGAGATACCCGTGTCCGCGTCCACAACCAAGTCGTCCGATCTCGTCGCCCTCGGGCAGCGTCATCTCTGGGGACACTTCACGAACCTGTCCGCGGTGCAACGCCAGGGCCTTCCCGTCATCGTGCGCGGCGAGGGCCCCCACGTCTTCGACGAACAGGGACGGCGTTACCTCGACGGACTGTCGGGCCTCTTCGCCGTGAACATCGGACACGGGCGCCCGGAACTGGCCGTCGCAGCGGAGCGACAGAGCCATGAACTCGGCTACTTCCCGCTCTGGAGTTTCGGCCACGAGCCGGGCATCCGGCTCGCCACCAAACTGGCCATGCTCGCGCCCGGAGACCTCAACCGGGTGTTTTTCACCTCGGGCGGCGGCGAGGCCCTCGAGTCCGCTTGGAAAGTGGCGGTGCAGTACTTCGCGGCCGTCGGCCAACCCCGACGGCGCAAGGTGATCAGCCGCGACTACGCCTACCACGGCACGACGCTGGGAGCCCTCAGCATCACCGGTATCCCGGAGATTCGCGAGCCGTTCGAACCCCTGTTGCCGTGGGCGGTGAGGGTGCCCAACACCAACCGCTACCGCTGCGAAACGTGCGCCTTGTCGGACGCCTGCACCTTGGACTGCGCCGACGAGGTGGAGCGGACCATTCTGCGCGAGGGACCCGAGACCGTGGCCATGATCGTGATGGAGCCCGTACAGAACGCCGGAGGCGCGTTGGTGCCGCCCGAGGGCTACTGGGCGCGCATGCGCGAGATCGCCGACAAGTACGGAATCCTCCTCGTCAGCGACGAGGTCATCTGCGCCTTCGGTCGCCTCGGTCACTTCTTCGCGTGCGAGCGATTCGGCTACCAGCCGGACATGATCATCTTCGCCAAAGGTGTCACCAGCGGGTACGCACCCCTCGGTGGATTCATCGCGAGCGACCGCATCGCCGCGCCCTTCCTCGAAGATGACGGCTCGGTGTTGCTTCACGGCATCACCTTCGGCGGTCACCCCGTGAGCTGTGCGGTGGCCCTGGCCAACATCGACGTGATGCACCGTGACGACGTCCTGGGCAACGTGCGGGCCAACGAACCGGTCTTCGACGAGGTGATGGAGTCGCTACGCGACCTGCCGTTCGTGGGCGACGTGCGCGGTTGCGGTTACTTCCGCGTCGTCGAATTGGTCAAGGACAAGGAGACCAAGCAGACGTTCAGCGACGACGAGTGCGACTGGTTGTTACGTGACCAGCTGTCGCCCCGCATCTTCTCCAAGGGGCTCATCTGTCGGGCCGACGATCGCGCCGACCCGGTGTTGGTGTTGTCGCCGAATCTCGTTTGCGGCCCCGACGAGTTGCGCTTCATCGGGCGCGTGCTCACCGAGGCGATCACCGAAACCGCCGAGGCCTACGCCGGTCGTTGACTCGCGGTAGTACCGGAAGAATCGGTCGTGGCCTGATCAGGCGAGATTGGCCATCACGTGCTTGATGCGCGTGTAGTCGTCGAGGGCGTAGGCCGACAGGTCCTTGCCGTAGCCCGACTTCTTGAATCCGCCGTGGGGCATTTCGGCCACCATCGGGATGTGCGTGTTCACCCACACGCAACCGAAGTCGAGGCGCTTGGTCATGCGCATGGCACGACCGAAGTCCCTCGTCCACACGCTCGACGCCAATCCGTATTCCACTCCGTTGGCCAGGCGCACCGCCTCGTCCTCGTCGGCGAACTGCTGAACGGTGATGACCGGTCCGAAGATCTCGCTCTGGATCATCTCGTCGTTCTGCCGTAGATCGCTCACCACCGTCGGCGGGAAGAAGAAGCCGTTCGTCCCCTGACGCGCCCCGCCGGCGTTCACCTGGGCGTGCGACGGCAGACGGTCGAAGAACCCCGCCACCCGGGCCAACTGGTTGGGATTGTTCACCGGGCCGAAGAGCACGTCGTCGTCGGGCATACCGCACCGGGTGGATGCGGCCTGCTCGGTGAGCGCCGCGACGAAGTCGCGGTAGACCCCCGGCGCGCACAACACGCGGGTCGCCGCCGTGCAGTCCTGCCCGGCGTTGAAGTAACCCGCCATTGCGATTCCCTCGGCCGCGGCCGCGATGTCGGCGTCATCGAACACCACCACCGGCGCCTTGCCGCCCAACTCCAGGTGAACGCGCTTGAGCGACTTCGCCGCCGCTTCGGCCACCTCCATACCCGCTCGCACCGAGCCGGTCACGCTGACCAGAGACGGGGTGTCGTGCACCACCATGGCCCGTCCGGTGTCGCGGTCACCGCACACCACGTTCATCACGCCCGGCGGCAGGAACTCGGCGCAGATCTCGGCCAGCAGGGTGGTGGTGACCGGCGTGGTGTCCGAGGGCTTCAACACCACGGTGTTGCCGGCCGCGATGGCTGGGGCGAACTTCCAGACCGCCATCATCATCGGGTAGTTCCACGGGGCCACCTGCGCGCACACACCGATCGGCTCGCGCCGGATGTAACTCGTCATGTTCGGCACGTATTCGCCGGCGCTCTTGCCCTCCAGGTGTCGCGCGGCGGTGGCGAAGAAGCGCACGTGGTCCACCATCGGCGGAATCTCCTCGGAACGGGTGATCCCGATCGGCTTGCCGCAGTTCTCGGATTCGAGAGCGATGAACTCCTCGGCGCGGGCTTCGATGGCATCGGCGATTCGGAACAACGCCAACGAGCGGTCCTTGGGGGTCGACTCGCGCCAGCCCTCGAAGGCCGTCGCCGCGGCCCGCATCGCGAGATCGACGTCGGCCGACGACGACATTGGTGCGGTCGCGTACTCCTCGCCGGTGGCCGGGTTCACCACGTCGAGCGTGCGACCGTCGGCCGCGTCACGGTATTGGCCGTCAATGAAATTGTGATACGTCTTCATGAGCCAACCTTAGTGAACGTCGCCCCCGACCCGTCAGGGGCGATCGACCCCTATCGCGGGTCCCGCCACATGGTCCACACCGGGGGTGCCGTCGGATGGGTGATCTCTCTCACGACCTCGAACCCGAACCGGCGGTAGTACGGCACGTTCGACTGCTTCATCGACTCGAGATACGCACCGACCCGTTCGTCATCGGCGACGTCGAGCATCGGCGGCACCAGCCGCGATCCCCAACCTTGGCCCTGATGGGTCGGATCGGTGCCCAGCACCTCGAGGTAATAGTGGGGTTCGGCCGGGTGCACCTTCTCGACCCGACTCAGCCATGCGAGAGCCCGGAAGATCCCCGTCCGATAGGCCCCGAGGGACAGATGGAGGGTACGAACGATCGACCCGACGGGCATGCGCCAGTGTCCGGGCCGCGCCCACAAGGCCGCCGCCTCGAAACCGCCGGTGCGCAACACCCGGCCATGGTCGAGCATGTTTCGGCCCAACATCTCGAAGCCCATTCGCGCGCGACGATGGTGATACCGACCGCCCTGTAGGTGCGTGCCCACCGGATCGTCGTGGAACGCCCGCGCCAACGTCTCGGTGAGGCGTGGGAGGTCGTCGCGGGTCGCCAGATGGATGGCCGTCATGACCGGCACATTAGGGTCTCGACCATGGTCACCCCCATCGGCGAACTCGAGTTGCCCGCTGTCACCTTCGACTTCGCCGATGCCCGCGAGCATCGCGACATGCTCGGCTCGATCGCAAAGGAGTCCTGGATCGCCAAGGGAGTGTTCGCCTACCCGATCCTGAGCTACGAGGACTGTGTCGCGATCCTGCGCGACAAACGTTGGCACAGTGCCGCCGCACTCGCCGCTTCGGCCTTCGGCGTGAACGACCCTCGTCTCGAGGAGCGTCGACGTGAATCGATTCTGTCGGCCGAGGGCGATGTCCACACCCGTCTGCGCCGCCTCGTCGCCCCGTCCTTCTCGCCCCGCTCTGCCGACCGCCTTCGTCCCTTCATGCGAGAAGTGATGAACTCGCTACTCGACCCGGTCACGCCCACCGGTCGATGCGAACTGGCCGCCGACGTCTGCGACCCGTACCCGATCCCGATCATCTGCGAACTTCTCGGGGCCCCGAAGGAGGACTGGCAACTGTTCAGCCGCCTCGCCGAGCAGGTTCTCAACATCTTCAACGTCACCAGTTCGGACGAATTGACCGAAATCTTCGCTGCTCAGGACGAGCTCGAGGCCTACACGCTCGACCTCATCGCCGATCGTCGCAACAAGCCGGCCGACGACTTGATCACGAGTCTGATCGCCGCCGAGGAGGCCGGCGACAAGTTGAGCGAGATCGAACTCGTCATGATGGTGCAGGCCGTGATCGTGGGCGGCACCGACACCACGCGCAACCAACTCGGGTGCTCGATCGCATTGTTCGCCGAGCACCCCGACCAGTGGGATCTGCTGGCCGATCGGCCCGAACTCGCACCCAAGGCCGTCGAGGAGACGATGCGCTACTTCGGGGCAGTGCGGGCGACCGGACGATTCGCCAGCGAGGACATCGAGTACAAGGGAATTCTGTTTCCCAAGGGAACCCTCGTCACCCCGGCACTCGCGTTGGCGAACCGCGATGAGGCGGTGTTCACCGAACCCGACACTTTCGACATCACCCGCGAACCCGCCGGACAGCCGCAGATGACGTTCGGTTCGGGCATCCACTACTGCTTGGGAGCCGCCTTGGCGCGGGCCGAGCAACAGGAGGCTCTGCCGTTGATGGCTCAGAGAATGAAGAATCTGCGCATCGATGGTGAGGTCACCTGGAAGCCCTCGACGGTGGCGATCTTCGGACCCGAGAAACTGCCGATCATGTTCGATCCGTCCTGATCCGATCCGGATGTTCTTCGTTCCACGCTCTAGCGTGAGGACATGAGCGCAACCAAGACCATGAAACTCGGCTACAACACCGGCTACTGGTCGGCGGGGCCGCCGGCCGGTGCCCTCGAGGCCGTGCAGGAGGCTGATCGTCTGGGCTTCGATTCCATCTGGACGGCCGAGGCGTACGGCAGCGACGCGCTCACGCCGTTGGCGTGGTGGGGCGCCAACACCACCAACGTCCGACTGGGTACCGCAATCATGCAGATGAGCGCGCGCACACCCACCGCGGCCGCCATGGCGGCCATCACCCTCGACCATCTCTCCAACGGTCGATTCATCCTGGGCCTCGGCGCCAGCGGTCCGCAGGTGGTGGAGGGCTGGTACGGCCAGGCGTACGGCAAGCCGCTCGCACGCACGCGCGAGTACGTCGACATCGTCCGTCAGGTGCTGGCTCGCGAGAAGCCGGTCGAGAAGCACGGTGCGCTCTACGACCTCCCGTACACGGGGGCCGACGGGGCGGGTCTGGGCAAGGCGCTCAAGCCCACGGTGCACCCGTTGCGGCGCGACATTCCCATCTTCCTCGCCGCCGAAGGCCCGAAGAACGTGGCACTATCGGCCGAGATCTGCGATGGCTGGTTACCCCTCTTCTTCGCACCGAAGGAGGACGGGTTCTACCGCAAGTGTCTGAACGAGGGCTTCGCCAAGTCCGGAGAGACCGGCAAGGCCGACCGTTTCGAGGTGGCCTCGACCGTGATGATGATCCCGGGTGACGACGCCGAGAAGTGCGCCGACATGGTGCGTCCGTTCCTGGCGTTGTACGCCGGTGGCATGGGAGCCAAGGGTGCGAACTTCCACTTCGAGGTGTTCGCCCGCATGGGATACGAGGACGTGGCCACCAAGGTGCAAGATCTGTACCTCGAGGGCAAGAAGGCCGAAGCCGCCGCCGCCATCCCGTTGAAGATGGTGGAGGACGTGGCCTTGGTCGGTCCGCCGGCCAAGATCAAGGACGAACTGGCCATGTGGAAGGAGACCTGCATCACGACGTTCCTCGTGAGCGGACCGGCCCAGGTGCTCCCCTTCTACGCCGACCTCATCAACGGCTGATCCGTGTTGGGGCCGGACCAAAACACGGTCGCCCGTCAGAGGGAACTACTTCGGAGTGGCGAGGCTTCCGCCGTCGACTTGGTGGAAGCGTGTCTGCGTCGCATCGACGAGGTGCAACCGGAACTGAACTGCTTCGTGTCCGTCTGGGCCGACGAAGCGTTGGAACGCGCGCGACACGTCGACGTCATGCGTGGCGGTCTGGCCGGAATTCCGGTGGCCATCAAGGACACGTCGTCATGGATCGGTCACCTTTCCACGTCGGGATCGGTCACGTTGCGCGACAACGTCGCGCGCCACACCGATGCCGTTGTGCAGTCGTTGCTCGACGCCGGTGCGATCATCGTCGGCAGCACGAACACCCCCGAGTTCGCCCACGCGGGTATCACCGACAATCCACTGTGGGGCGTGACGCGCAACCCCCACGACCCCACGCGCACACCGGGAGGCTCGAGTGGTGGCTCGGCGGCGGCGGTGGCGAGCGGCTGCGTGGCACTGGCCGAGGGCAGCGACATGGGCGGATCGGTGCGCATCCCGGCGGCGTGGTGCGGCATCGTGGGTTTGAAGCCGTCACTCGGTCGAATTCCGATGACGGCTCTGCCCGGGTTGTTCGATCTGCTGTCGCACCACGGACCACTCGCGCGCACCGTCGACGACGCCTGGGAGTTCCTACTGGCCACGCAGGGCCCGTCGCTCGCCGATCCGTACGCGGTGCACACTCCGTTGACCCGTGCCGAGCCGCCCGTGAGCGGACTGCGCGCCGCCCTGTCGGTCGACCTCGGCTGTTGGGCCGTTGATCCCCAGATCGCCACGGCGGTCGAGAACGCCGCCGAGACACTTCGCGGACTCGGGGTGGCGGTCGACCGCGTCGATCCCGGATTCACCGAGCGGGACAACGCGCTGTGGTTGGAGTACTGGGGCGTGTTCATGGCCGGCTTCTACGGCGACATCGCCGACCACCACGCCGAGGTGATGGACCGCGACGTGCTGTGGCTGATCGAACTGGGTCGCTCGTTCACCGCGGTGGACGTGAAACGGATGGACGTCGAACGCTCCTCGTTCTGGCATCGCGCCACCACGCCCCTCGAAACTCACGACGTCATCATCTGCCCCACCATGTCACGCGCCCCCGGTCCGGCCGACAAGGCCAGCAACCGGGCACGCCAGATGATCCACGACGACGGACTGGTGCACAGCGAGGACATGACCTCGGTGTGGAACCTGGCGTCACCACTGCCGATCGTCTCGGTCCCCTGCGGTCGGTTCGCAACCGGCCCGGATGCCGGTCTCCCCATCGGCCTGCAGATCGTGGGTCGACCCGGACGCGAGGACGTGGTGCTGGCCGTGGCCCGCGCCGTCGAGAATCTCGGCTGATATCAGTCGCAGCAGGAGTCACGCCAACCGCACGCGCGACACTTGAAGTGCGCGTGCTCGGGCGTCAGTCCGCCACCGCACAACGGGCACTCCTCGAACGTCCCCATCGGCGATCGACAGGTGCCACCGGCCGCCGGCGGAAGTACCAGGTTCGTCAGGGGCTGGACGACGGAAGGCGAGTCGGGGTTCACGGGTCAAGTGTGGCACGCCTCCGGCTCCGGCCCGATGACCATCGGTAGGCTTCCCACGCTCCATGTCCGACTCCCCGCAGAACGCGAGCCTCCCGCCGCTCCCCCATTCACATCGTCCCGGCACCGCCCGGGCGGCGTTCTCGTACCGCGACTACCGCTTGGTCTGGACCGGAATGTTGCTGTCCAACATCGGCACCTGGATGCAGAACCTGGCGCTCCCGGCCTACATCGACGACCGCACCGGTTCGGCCAAGGTCGTGAGCCTGCTGGTCTTCGCCCAACTCGGTCCGCTGCTGCTTCTCGCCATTCCCGGCGGGATCATCGCCAACCGGTTCAACTTGCAGCGGTACCTGCTGTTCATGCAGTGGGTCCAGTTGGTGTTCTCGCTCGTGCTGGCGGCCATCGTCAGTGTCGACGGTCCGATCTGGGCCCTGTTCATCACCCAGACCTCCATCGGGGTGGCCAACGCGCTCAACGCGCCAGCCTTCCAGGCCAGCGTGCCGATGCTGGTCGACCGTCGCGATCTGGCCGGCGCCATCAGCTTGAACTCCACGCAACTGAACGGAAGCCGAGTCGCCGGTCCGTCCATCGCCGCCCTCCTGGCCATCTGGGGGGTGAGCACCGCGCAGATCTTCGTCATCAACTCGGGCACCTATCTGTTCCTCATCGTGGCCCTTCTGATGGTCCGCATCCCCGACATCCGGTCCAAGCCCACCGAGACCGGCTGGCGCCGCGCGCTGACCGGCATCAACATCGCCGCCTCGCGACCGGTGTTGTCGCGCCTTCTGTGGTCGATGACCCTCTTCTCACTGTTCTGTCTCGCCTACATCGGACTCTTCTCGTCGGTCGCCCGCATGAACTTCGGAATCAGTCCGGTCGGCTCGACGTATCGCTGGTTGTACGCCGTGTGGGGACTGGGCGCATTGTGCGGTGCGCTCGCCACCGGAACCTTCCTGGCCCACAAGCACCGACCCACCATCATCCGCTACGGGTTCCTCGGATTCGCCGTGGCCCTGGCGGCCTTCGCCCTCGTTCGGTCGGTGATCCCCGCGTTCCCCATCGGCTTCATACTGGGTGGCTTCTATTTCATGACCGCCAATGCCATGGTCACCGTCTTCCAGCAGAACCTTCGGGACAACGAGCGGGTCACCGTCATGCCCCTGTGGTTCATGTCCTTCGGCGGAACCGTCACGCTCGGCGGATTGCTCGCCGGACCCATCATCGACGCCATCGGCCCCCGATGGGTTCTACTCTTCGGCGCCGCTTTCGCGGTGTTCCTGTCGTGGTGGAGCGATCTCGACCGTCTGCCGAAGTCGTCGTTCCTCGGAACACCCTGAGCGACTCCCACCGACGACACGCGTCGGTCAGATCGCGACGGCGTCCACGAGTCGGTCGAGTCCCGCCACTCGACTGCCCTTCACCAACGCCACGTGACCGACATCGAGGGTTCGCATCGACGCGACCGCCTCGTCGAGCGACATCGGTTCGATCCCGTACAGCGGAGTCCCGACCGCCACCAGGCGCACCCCGAGCCGTGAGGCGGTCGCGGCGATCCGAGCGTGAGCCTCGACGGGGTCCTCGAGTTCGGCCATCACGCCGAGGAAGGCGACGCGTTCACGCGCCTCCATGTCGGCCAAGGTGCGCAACGCCGCCTCGACCGAGGTGGGGTTCGCGTTGTAGGAGTCGTCCACGATCACGGCTCCGGTGGCGGTGGTCCGTAGTTGCATCCGCCGTTCCGAGACGCGCGACTCCCCGAGCGCGTCGGCCAGACGCGATACCCGCAACCCCAGTGCGACGCCGACCGCGATGGCCGCCGCCGCGTTGGAGGCCATGTGGCGTCCCGGCACCCGCAACCGCACGGCGACCCGCTCGTCGTCCACCACCACGTGGAACCGTGCGCACCCGTGTTCGTCGAGGGCGATCTCGTCGATGCGCACGTCCGCGTCGCGGGACTCTCCGTAGGTGATCACCGTCGCCGAGGTGCGCGCGGCCATGGCCCGCACCCGTTCGTCGTCGGCGTTGAGGATCGCGAAACCCTGCGGGGGTAACGCCTCCACCAACTCTCCCTTGGCGCGGGCCACCCCTTCCAGGCCGCCCACCAACTCGGTGTGGGCCTCCCCCACCCGGGTGACCACACCGATCGCCGGTCGCGCGATGCGGCACAGATCGGCGATCTGGCCGAAACCTCGCATGCCCATCTCCAGCACCATGGCCCGGGTCTCGGCCGGCGCGTTGATGATCGTCACCGGAAGACCCTGTTCGTTGTTGAAGCTACGCACGTTGGCCGTGGTGACGATCTCGGCACTCACGGCGTCGGCGATCAGATCCTTGGTGGAGGTCTTGCCCACCGATCCGGTCACCCCCACCACCACCGTCGAGGCTGGGAACAAGGTGCGCGCCCAACCGGCCGCGTCGATCAGGGCCTCGGCGGTGTCCCGTACCCGGATCGCCGTGCCACCGAATCGCGTATGGGAATCGTCGCGCGAGGTGAGATAGGCCACGGCGCCGGCGGACAGCGCGTCACCGATGTAATCGTGTCCGTCCCGTTCGGCCACGATGGGCACGAACAACTGACCCGGACGCACGTCGCGCGAATCGAAGGACACGCCGTCGATCACCACGTCGGCCCCGATCAGCCGGGCCGTCTCTCCGCGAAGGTTGCGGGTGGTCAGCGCCGCCACGAGTTCGGCGGCCGTGAATCGCATGTCGAAACGGTACAACAGACGGGCCGGCCACCTTCGGCAGCCGGCCCGTCGAGAGATCGCGAGAGAATCAGACGAGCGGCTCGTACACCTCGCCCAACTCGAACTTGACGTACTCCTCACCGGTGTCCACTTCGTTCTCGAACTGGATCACGCCCATCTCCTCGAAGCGACGACGCAACCACGCATCGTTGCGGTCGAGCAGACCGAGCTTCTTGCAGTTGGGAACGATCTTGGAGAACAGCATCTGCTGGAACACCGCGCGGGTCGGGTCGTTCAACACCAACGGGATCACATCGCGGGTGTTCACGCCCATGCGCTCCCACACTTCCTGCGACATGAAACGGTCACGCATGCGCACCGAGGCCTCGTAGGCGAACTCCTGACGGTCCTTGATCTCCTTGTCGCTCATCTGCGAGTAGACCTCCTGCAACGACAGAACGCCGAAGGCCACGTGACGGGCTTCGTCGCTCATGACGTAACGGAGCAACTGCTTGAGCAAGGGCTCGGAGACGAACTGGTACATGTTGCCGAAGGCGGCCAGGGCCAGGCCCTCCACCATCACCTGCATACCGAGGTAGGTCATGTCCCACCGGCTGTCGTTGATGATGTCGTCGAGCAACATGCGCAGGTGGGCGTTGATCTGGTATCCGCCACCCAGCTTCTCGTCGAGGTACCGGGCGAAGACCTCCACGTGACGGGCCTCGTCCACCACCTGGGTGCTGGCGTACAACTTGGCGTCATACCACGGAACGGTCTCGGTGATCTTGGCGGTGCACAGCAAGGCACCCTGCTCACCGTGCATGAACTGCGACAGGCTCCAACGACGCTGCTCCATCGCGAAGTCGGTCCACTCCTTGTCGCCCCACTTCTCGGCCGGGGTTCCGTCGTAATGGGTGGCGGTGAGGCCCGAGGCCATGGCCGCCAGATCCTTGGACACCTCGGCCTCCAAGTCGACGTCCTTGTCCCACGGCAGGTCGGTGGTGGCGTTCCACTGTCCGGTCTTGGCCTTCTCGTACAACTTGCGCAACGCCGGACGCGAGAGCGAGTAGTCCCACGTGAAGATGGCGTCGGCGTTGTCCTTCACGATGTGCTCGACCTCGGTCGGGTCCACGGTGGGGATCGACAGGATCGCGTCGATGTCGTTCAGATCCGAACGTCCGAGGATTTGCTGGCTTTCGCTTTCGGTGATGCTCATGGTTGTCTCCTGTCTGATGGAGGTTCGTGGGTGGAATTGATGGTGGTCACGCGACCGTCGCGCCTTCGAACGCCATGACGAAGGGTCGCAACAGGTTGGAGGCCGACTCGGGGTCGGCCAGATCGAAGTGTCGGCTCGGGGCGAGGAAGTACGAGATCACGAGGCGCGCCAACAATTCCACGTACATCTCGGCGTCGTCGGGCGCCAGGAACTCGCCGATCAACGGCGTGATGTACTCGGAGGCCACCCGGAGAATCCGCGGCAATCCCTCGACCGTGAGCGACTTCAACGCGGTTCCCTCTTCGGTGGCCAGCATCATCGCCAGGTGTTCGTCGCTGCGCATCTCGCGAATGGCATATCCGGCGACCTGCACCGAGAAGTCGAGCAGCGAATCGACGTGATGCAGGCTGTCACGCATACCGGAGAAGAACTCCTGCAGTTCGCGCACCCGCAACGCGTCGAACATCACGTCCTTGCCGCCGGGGAAGAGTCGGTACAAGGTCGCACGCGACACACCGGCCTCGGTGGCCACGTCGTCGATGGTCAACTTGCTCAGTCCCCATCGGTCGACGCAGCGACGAGCGGCGTCGAGGACTCGGTCCTCCGGACTCGCGACTGTGACCGTGGTCATGGGTGAGACACTAAGACTCTTTCTGTCTCATCGCAAGTCACAGCACCGCAATTTCATCGAAAGTGCCGACCCCCCGAGGTCGGCTCTAACCCGAGACGCGCCCCGAGGTGACGCCGCACACCACGTCGCGTTGAAGGCAGTACTTCACCTCGTCCTCCAACTTGTCCTGATCCCAGGAGTTCACGAAGTCGGCGTGTCCGGTGAGCACCCCTCCGGAGGCCAGCTTCAGGCCGGTCGGATCACCCGAGAACGAATACGCGACCGAGAAGATCAACTGCGGCACGTGCACCGGGTGCGAGGAGGGACACTGGCCCGTCGTCGAATAGCGCATGTGCTCGCGATGTCCCGCGACATCGAGGTGTTCGCCGTCCCAGCAATCAGGAAACGTGACGTCGAGTCGCAGTCCACGACCGGACGGACACGACGGCGGCGTTTCGTCACGCGCCGCGCCGCTACCGCAACTCCACGCCACCACCGAGGTCGGTTGGGGCTCGGTCGCGGCGGGGTCACCGGCGATCATCGACAATCCGGCCGGGAATGCCACCACCTCGGTGGGGTCGACGTCGAGTCCGGCGCGGTAATAGGCCACGCTCTTCTCCGGGACGAGCATCACGTCGTCGTGGTACAACGCCGGAGCCCAGTACGACGCGGTGTCGAGTGCCTGCTCGCACGTGGTGCCGTCCTCCAACAACGACTCCAACGTGGAGTCGGCGTCGGCTCCGGTGTTGCCGAAGAACACGTGCATGTGCGAGGCCCCCGGCTCGCCCGGGTACACGATGGGATCGTCGGGCAACGCGTGGCTGAACGGACATTCCACCACGAACTGTCCCACCGCCCCTTGCGGACCGGCGATCGGCCGATCGGGGGCACCCATCACCCGGGCCGGATCAACCGGCATCGACGAGTGGTCGTGCCCGTCGCCCGCGAGGTTGCTGGAATCAGGTGCACACGCCGACGCCAGAACGACCAACACCGATCCGACGAGCAACGCGCGGGACGCTCGTCGGATCGGTGTCATCGTGTTCCGGAATTCGTGTTTCGGAATTCGTGTTTCGGAATTCGTGTTTCGGGATTCGTGTTTCGGGATTCGGGGCGAATCCGTCAGCTGACCTTGTCGGGGACGGTGATGGCCGCGAGATCGACCGTGGGCGGAGTGGCGCTGGCCGGAGCGGCCGGGGCGGTGGCCGCCTCGGGCATGTTCTCCAACTGCGGCAACTCCGGCAACGACGCGATCTTCCAGTCCACCGACGGCGGCGCGGTCTCGGCGTCCACCAACCAGGTGATGACGGCCAGATCGCCGGCCAGCCAATCACCGGCCGTCTCGCTCAGGGGCGAACCGCACGGAGCGAGGGTCTCCAGTTCGAGCGGGGCCGACGTGGTGAAGGTGTTGCCCTCGAAGCAGTTACCCAACTCCCAGAGGTTGCTGCCGGCCGAACCGACGGCGATGTCGGCGCGACGGTTGTCCTCGAGGACGTTGCCCCGCACCTCGGTGTCCTGCGAATCCCACAACAGCGGACCGTCGGGGATCACGGGCATCTGCTGCTTCTGGGTGGCGCAGTCGGTCCCCCAGGCGTCCTTGCTCGGGATGGCGTCGTTCGCGTCCTCCTCGAGGAAGGGAACGAGTCCGATGCCGGTCTTGTCGTGATCCCACACGCGGTTGCGTTCGATGATGTTCTGAACGCCACCGGCACTCAGGATGCCGTTGCCCATCGCCAGGATCGCCACGTCGATGGCCGGCGTGTCGGGCTGGTTGTTGGAGTACACGAGGTTGCCGACGATGGTGGTCTTGCGCTGCGGATAGCAGAGCTCGTAGCTACCGCTGTTGGGAACGATGCCCGCGCGATTGTTTCGGAACACCGAGTTCACGATAATGAGGTTGCCACCCGCGTTGGTGCCCGAATACCCGAGCCCGTTGTGCTCGGCGATGACGTTGCGGATGACGGCGTCGCAGGGGAAGCATTGTCCGATGTAAAAGCCGGCGTCCGGACTGCCGGCGGCGTAAGAGTGCTCCAGCAGACCTCCGACCGAGTCGAAAGCGTAGATGCCGTAGTCGCCGTTGCGCCAGGCCGTGAGGTACGAACCGCGGTAGCTGTTGCTACCGGTCCAGAAGAACCCGTTCTTCGTGTAGTTCATGGCCGTCATGTTCTCGATGGCCACCCCGGAGGCGCCCACGACGCGGAATCCGTTGTCCAACTCGAAGTTTCCGTCCATGATCACGGCATTGCGATCGAGGCCGCGGATGACGATGTTGTCGGTGGTCACCTGGACCGCCTCGTTGTACGTGCCCGGCGCGATGAGGATCAGGTCGCCCTCGGCCGCCGCATCGACGGCCTCCTGAATGGTGGCGTAGTCGGCTGGCACGTTCAGGACCCCCTCGGTGGGAGCGTCGGTGCTCGGAGCGTCGGTCGCGGGAGCATCGGTGCTCGGTGCCTCGGTCGACGGAGTGTCGGCGGTGTCGTCCCCCGAACCACAAGCGATCATCGACACGCTGAGAACACAGAAGCCGACGAGCGAACGGAACAATTTCATGGTTTCCCCCTCTGGAATGTCGCGCGGGCGACCTCCTCACCCTACTGCGACGGGTCAGCTCACGCGAATGACCCCGTACATTCCGACACCCGGGACACCGTGAATTGAGCAGTAATAGGCGTACACGCCGGGCGCGGTGAACACGTGCGAGAAAACTTCTCCGGGAGCGAACTCGGTGGACGCGACGCCCCACGCCGAAGGCGACGAATCAGACGCCAACAACTCGGCCAGTCCGGCATCGTTTTTCACCGTGTCGGGAAGGATGTTGTGCTCGTTGCGACCGCGATTGTCGAACACCACTTCGGTGCCCGCGACGATCTCGAAGTCGATCGGCCGGAACGAATTGTCGAGCACCTGCACCGTCACCGATTCACCGTTGGGCGGCACCGTCGCGACGGTGGTGGTGATGGCGACCTCGGCCTCGTCGGGTGTCGCACCGCCGGCGGCATCGGGCGCGTCGGGCGCGCACGCCGAGAACGATGCCAGTGCCGACGCGACGATCGCGGTCACGACGAGCGGGAACCGGAGCGAGAAACGAACCATGGGGGGCATTGTCGTCTCAGATGTTGGGCAACTGGTAATCCGCGAACCGGTCCCGCAAGGTCTTCTTGGAGAACTTGCCCACGCTCGTCTTGGGAACCTCGTCGATGAACACCACGTCGTCGGGCAATTGCCACTTGGCCAACTTGGGTGCCAGATAGTCGAGAATCTGTTGCTTGGAGAGATCCTTTCCGCTCTCCAACACCACGCACGCCAAGGGACGCTCGCTCCACTTCGGGTGCGTCACGCCGATCACCGCCGCCTCGCGGATGTCGGGATGCGCCATCAACTCGTTCTCGATCTCGACGGAGCTGATCCATTCGCCACCGGACTTGATGAGGTCCTTGGTGCGGTCGAGCAAGCGGATGCGTCCGCGGGCGTCGACCGCCGCCACGTCACCGGTGCGCAGCCAGCCGTCGGAGCTGAAACTCTCCCCGGCGCGCTCGTCGTTGTAGTAGGTCGCCGCGATCCAGTTGCCCCGACACTGCAATTCGCCACTGCTCTCGCCGTCCCACGGGACGCTGGTAGTGGTTCCGGGTTCGACCACGCGGCACTCCACGCCGAACACGATGCGACCGACTTGGGTTCGCAGGTCGGCCTGGGCGTTGACGTCGAGCAACAGTTGGTCCGAGTCCAGATGACACACCGCCGCGATGGGGCTGGTCTCGGTCATGCCCCACGCCTGCAGGATGGGCAGGCCCAGTTGTTCGCGGTAGGCCTCGCTGAGCGCCCGTGGCACCGCCGATCCACCGCACGGGATGGCCCGCAAACTGGACGTGTCGCGTCCCTTCAGCTCGGGCAACACGCCCATCCAGATCGTGGGCACGCCGGCGGCGATGGTGGGACGCTCGTTCACGATCAGGTTGGCGACCGCCGGACCGGACAGGTCGGGCCCGGGCATCACGAGATCGGCCCCCGATGCCACCGCCGCGTGAGCGAGTCCCCACGCGTTGGCGTGGAACATGGGAACCACCGGCAGGATCTTGTCGCGTTCGCTGGCCCCCAAACCGTCGGTCATCATGGTGGCCATCGTGTGCAGGAACGTGCTGCGATGGGTGTACACCACACCCTTGGGGTTGCCGGTGGTGCCACTCGTGTAACACATGCTGGCCGCGGTGTGCTCGGGAACCTCGACGAACGTCGTGGGCCCGGCGACGGCCAGCAACTCCTCGTAGTCGTGCACCGGGATGCCCGCGGTGTCGGCCGGAATCTCACCCTTGCCGTCGTCCATCACCACGAGATGTTTCACCGTCTCGAAGGTGGGAAGCAGCGGAGCCAGCAGGCCGAAGATGGACTTGTCGACGAAGATCACCTCGTCCTCGGCGTGATTCACGATGTAGGTGAGCTGCTCGGGGAAGAGTCGGATGTTGAGCGTATGCAGAACGCGTCCGGTGCAGGGCGCCGCGAAATAGAGCTCGAGGTGACGCGCGGTGTTCCATGCGAACGTGGCCACGCGACCCGCCGAGGAGATCCCCAGTCGGTCGAGCACCGTGCCCAACTTGCGGGTGCGCACCGCCCACTCGGCGTAGGTGGTGCGTTCGATACCCGTGGCCGTGGCGGTGGTGATGGTCTTGTGTCCGAAGTACCTCTCGGCGCGATCGAAAAGATGATGCACCGACAACGGTGTGTCCTGCATCGACCCCAGGATCACCGGATGATTCACGCTTCTCTTGGCCCCATCAGACATGGCGTCTCCCCCTCGCGCGGTCCCCGACCGACATCGCCCGAACAATAGTCCTAGGCTGTCGGCGATGTCCGAGGCCGTACCGTCACCTCCCCCGTCCCCCGGCATTCCGCACGTGTCGGCCAACGCCCGTCGCTTCGTGCTGATCGCATCCGGAACGTTGTTCGCGTTGGGCACCATCGGCTCCAACCTCGGCCCGGCTTGGGTGGATGAGCACCCCGCCGCCGTTCTCGCGCTGTCCAGCCGCAACCGCAATCTGTTCGGCTCGGTTCCCTACATCGACATCGTTCCGTACGCCCTCATCGGTTTCTCGCGCATCTTCGTGGCCGGCATGGCCCTGTTCTTCCTGGGTCGTTGGTACGGCGAGCGAGCCATTGCCTGGACCGAGAGCAAGGCCGGCGAACTTCCGGCCCCTTACCACTGGTTCGCCCGCGCCATGGACCGGGCCGGCGGTTTGGTGGTCGTCGTGTTCTGCGCTTCGAACCTGGTGTGGATGATGGCCGGCCACCGGCGCATGGCTCCCGTCCGGTTCGCCGCGCTGCTGTCGGTGGGCATCGCCATCCGGCTGGCCATCCTGTGGGCCGGCGGGCAGGCCTTCGAGGACCAGATTCGCTCCTTCCTGAGTTGGATCGAGGACTACCAGTGGTACGTGGTCGGCGGTCTGTTCGCCATCTCCATCGCCCAATCGGCCCGAAAGGCCAAGCGGGACATCCCCGAGGTGGTCCACGAGATCGAACATCCGACTGAGCAATGACGTCGGCTCTGCCCTAGATTTCGCCCCGTCCCAGAAGACCGATCGCTCGAGGAGTCACCATGTCCATTTCCGTCGGAAGCCAGATCCCCAACGTCACCCTGCACGTGCTCGGCGAGAACGGCATGCCGTCGCCGGTGAATTCCCACGACGTGTTGGGCCAAGGCAAGGTGGTGTTGTTCGCGGTTCCCGGAGCCTTCACGCCCGGCTGCTCGATGGTGCACCTGCCCGGCTACGTGAAGAACCAGGCCGCGTTGCGGGCCAAGGGTGTCGACACCATCGCCTGCGTCAGCGTGAACGATCCCTGGGTGATGGACCAGTGGGGCAAGGCCAGCGGCGCCGAGGGAATCCTGATGCTCGCCGACGGTGCGGGTGTGTTCACCAACGCGATGGGACTGGCCATGGACGGTTCGGCGTTCGGACTGGGCGCGCGCTCGCAGCGTTACTCGGCCATCATCGAGAACGGCGTCGTGAAAGAACTGAACGTGGAAGAGGGCGCCGGCATCACCGTGAGCGCCTGCGAGATCGTCCTCGAACACCTCTGATTCCCGCGCGATCTGGGTACCAAATGTGCCGGTTTCCGGCCACATTGGCTACCCAGATCGAGGTGGGTCACAGACCGAGAAC